>Ga0310691_10007630_pt1 | contig 11235 bp, 10 predicted proteins | sample 176DNAGHGlowgp2_FD_203887 | JGI IMG/M metagenome (GOLD analysis project Ga0310691, IMG submission 203887) | Sheep rumen microbial communities from Palmerston North, Manawatu-Wanganui, New Zealand - 1766 DNA GHGlow gp2 (v2) (version 2) | ecosystem: Host-associated > Mammals > Digestive system >... | reverse complement strand
TTCCGCAGTTGCGGCCACTACGGACATAGGCCACAGGGACTGCATCCATCCGCCGTACAAGAAGGAAGTGGGGGAGAGGCTGGCATGGCTCGCCCTGGCAAGGGATTACGGTGTACGGGACCTGCCTGTGACCCCCACCTACAGGAGCATGAAAATCGAAGATGGCAGTATCCGGCTGAGTTTCGACGGAGTGTCCACCATAGGGAACTGCTTCCGCGTTCACGGCCCGAAGGAGAAACTGGTGCTGAAAGGCTTTGAGATTGCCGGAGAGGACGAAGTCTGGCACGACGCCGCTGCGGAGATAGACTGGAAGACGAACGATATTATGGTTTCCTGCCCCGAGGTACCCTCTCCCGTGGCGGCACGCTATGCCTTTCACAACTGGCCCGGGGAGGCTAACGTGGTCACCGACAACGGACTCCCGCTGCCTATGTTCAGAACTTCCTTATGATGCTTATGCCGTCCCTCAGCGGCAGGATGACGACCTCCACGCGGGGGTCGTTTTTTACGTGTTCGTTGAAGGCGCGCAGAGCTTGCGTCTTGGCATCGCTGCAGTTTTCATCGTAGGGCTTGCCTCCGAGGAGTACGTCATCGGCGATGATGATCCCGCCGGGACGGAGTTTGGGGAGGACGGCTTCGTAGTAGTCGATGTATTCTCTTTTGTCGGCGTCGATGTAGGCGAGGTCGTAGGGCCCGGGAAGCCTTGTCAGCGTCTCCAGGGCGGGGCCGGTGTGAAGCCGTATCCTGTTTTCCAGGCCGGCATCCCTCCATCCCTTCCTTATCATGTCTTCCAGTTCGTCATCTATCTCCAGCGTGTCGAGCACGCCGTCTTCCGGAAGGCCGGAGGCTATGCAGGCGGCGGAATAGCCGGTGAATGTGCCTATCTCGAGGGCCCTGCGGACGCCGCCGATCTGAGTGAGCATAGTGAGAAGCCTCCCCTGGACCGGCCCGCACATCATGCGCGGGTAGTTGGTATGCATGTGGGTCGCCGCCTCTATTCTCTGCAGATCGTCTCCGAACGGAGTGCTGTGGGCGAGCAGGTACTTTTCAAGTGGGGAGGACATGCTATTTTCTCTTGATGCTGCGGAGTTCGTGGGTGTCGGTGGAGATGACCATTTCTATCTTTTTGTCGGAAGAAGAGGATACTATCTCTATCCTGGCGTTTTCGAAGGGCCTGGAGGCGAGGAAGGCGTCCAGGGCGGCCTGCCTGTCTGTATGCACCGGGCCTACTGGCTTGGAACACAGGGCTTTGAGCCCCCGGTATGCGACTTTGTCGGAAACCATCGCCCGGTTGATGTATTGCTGCATTATGTCGATGTAGGCGGGCAGGAACACCAGCTCGTCCCCTCCCGTCATATAGGCGGGCGCTATCGGGATCATCACTACGTCGAAGCCCTGCTTGAGCTGGTTTTCGTCTTTCGGATCGCCGCTCTTGGTGAGCGTCATGTAGGTGAAGTTGGCGTCGAAGGTGAATCGCACGAAGTAGTACAGGCTGGTATAGCGGTCGCGGGTGTAGTCGGTGACTGTGCAGAATTCATAGGGGGAAGCCATCCACCGGCTGGAAATCTCTTCTTTCAGGACTGCGTCGAAGACTTCCTGGCCGGTAAGCACCACGCGCGTCGTTCGCGACGGGAAGTCTTCCAGGCGGGCCTTCCGGGTGTATATGCGGCCCTGCGCGAATGCGGCTGCGCCGTATAAGACAAGGAGCAGCACGAGTAAATATTTTTTCTTCAAGTTTCTCACGATGGCAAATTTACACTTTATTTTATTATTTTTGTATTCTTATGAGTGAGTATATAGTATCTGCACGAAAGTACCGTCCGGATTCATTCGAAACCCTGATCGGACAGGATAACATAGCCCGCACGCTCAAGAATTCCATTCTCCGCGGGCAGCTGGCCCACGCCTATCTCTTTTGCGGCCCGCGCGGGGTGGGCAAGACCAGCACCGCGCGCATCTTCGCCAAGACCATCAACTGCATGCATCCCACTGCAAATATGGAGCCGTGCGGAGAGTGCGAGTCCTGCGTCTCCTTCGCCGAGGGCCGCTCGTATTGTATCTATGAGCTCGACGCTGCCTCCAACAACAGCGTCGAGGACATCAAGACCCTGATGGAGAAGGTGCAGATACCTCCGCAGGTCGGCAACTACAGCGTGTATATCATCGACGAGGTCCACATGCTCAGTCAGGCGGCGTTCAACGCCTTCCTCAAGACTCTGGAGGAACCGCCGTCCTATGCCATCTTCATACTCTGCACCACCGAGAAGCACAAAGTGCTCCCTACCATCCTTTCTCGCTGCCAGACCTACGACTTCAACCGCATCGGCATCTCCGACATGGTGCGCAACCTTCGGGGAATCGCGGACAAGGAAGGCGTGAAGGTGGATGACGAATCCCTGCACGTGATAGCACAGAAGGCGGACGGAGCCATGCGCGACGCCCTCACCATCTTCGACCAGACCGTGGCTTTCTGCGGCAGCGACATCCACTACGAAGATGTCATCCGCAATCTGGGCGTGCTGGACTACGATTATACTTTCAAGCTGGTGGATTTCTTCCTGGCCAGGGACTATGCCAAGGCCCTTCTCGAGTTCGACGACATTCTTTCCAAGGGCTTCAACGCCCTGCATTTCGTGTCGGCCCTCGGGGAGCATTTCCGGAATTTGCTGGTGGCCCGCACCGGAGGCCTGGAATCTCTGCTGGATCTGCCGGAATCGCTCAAGGGGCGCTACCGTGAGCAGGCCGGCCGCTGCACCCTGCAGTTCATCTACGACTCGCTTGGCATCACCACCGCCTGCGAGGCAGGGTACAAATCCAGCACCAACCAGCGCCTGCACATCGAATATGCCCTGATGAAACTGGCGTTCCTCGGAGGCGTGCCGGAAAGCGCTGCCGTCTCCGCTCCGGCACCGGTACATAATGAGGCGACCGCAGCAGCCCCCGCAGCACCTGCAGAACCTGCGGCTCCGGCTCCTGCCCCTGTTTCCGCTCCTGCCCATGTTTCGGCTCCTGCCCCTGCCCCTGCATCACCTGCAAGCACCGCTACTACGGCGGAACCCGCACCCGAAGCCGCCCCCAAGCGCGGCAGCCGCGCGAGGAAGGTGATGTCCGGCCTTCTTTCCGGGGAGGAAGACGGAGCCTCTTCCGCATCGTCCGGCAATGCCCGTACGGAAGATGCTCCTGAAAAGCTTGCCGCCGAGCCTGAAAACAAGATCCCCACGGAAGACGAAATCCGTGCGAAGTGGCCTGAACTGGTTTCCGAGTCCGCTAAGGGCAAGCCTCGTCTGGAGAATGCCCTGTCCAGCGCCGCACTTTCTTTCGCGGAAGAAGACGGATTCATGAACGTGAGTTTCGAGGTTACCAACGAGGCCCAGAAGCAATGGATAGAGAACGGGTTGCTGCGCAATATGGAAACCAGCTTTGCGAGGATACTCGGCAATGGCAAGGTCCGGCTCTTCGTCACCGTAAAGCAGGTTGAGGAAAATGCGCCGAAGGTGTATCTTCCTGCAGAAAAGGCACAAGAATTGATGAATACAAATCCTGAGGTGCTCAGTCTCGTAAAGGACCTGGGCCTGGATGCAAATTAGTACGGAAATGAAACTTCGCTGCGAGAATCTCGTAAAGAAATATGGCGTACGCACCGTCGTGAAAGGTGTGTCGATGGAAGTCAATCAGGGCGAAATCGTGGGATTTCTCGGGCCCAACGGCGCCGGCAAGACGACCAGCTTCTATATGATTACCGGCCAGATAGTGCCGAACGAGGGCCGCATCTTCCTCGACGACGAGGAACTCACCGGCCTTCCCATGTACAAACGTGCCCAGAAGGGAGTGGGATACCTGCCTCAGGAGGCCTCCGTGTTCCGCAAGATGAGCGTAGAGGACAACATCCTCTCCGTCATGGAGATGACAGGCATGTCCAAGGCCGAACGCAAGGATCGGATGGAGCAGCTGATCGACGAGTTCAATCTTTCCAAGGTGCGCAAGAGCCTTGGAATCCAGTTGTCCGGCGGTGAACGCAGGCGCTGTGAAATCGCACGGGCGCTGGCCATCGACCCCAAGTTCATCCTGCTCGACGAACCCTTCGCCGGCGTCGATCCCATCGCCGTCGAAGACATCCAGTACATCATCGCCAAACTCAAATATCGTAATATCGGGGTGATCATCACCGACCACAACGTGGGTGAAACCCTCGCCATCACCGACCGCGCATATCTGCTCTACGAGGGCACGATCCTCCAGCAGGGCACGCCCGAGGCCCTCGCCGGCGACGAGGATGTGCGCACCAAATATCTGGGATCCGGGTTCGTGCTCAAGCGTTCCGTTTCGGTGGAGCGCGCGCAGCGTGAGCACGCGGAGATGATTGCCCAACAGAAAAAGGAGGAAGCATGAAAATACTTGTAATAGACGACGAACGCTCTATCAGGAATTCGCTGAAGGAGATACTTTGCGACGAAGGATACGAGGTCGACCTCGCCGAAGACGGCGCCGCTGGAATCGAAATGATAGGCAGGGAGCATTACGACGTTGTGTTCTGTGACATAAAGATGCCGGTCAAGGACGGGAACGAGGTGCTGGACCACGTGCGGAACGAGGGCATCGACTCGGCCGTCGTGATGATAACCGGCCACGGCGATCTCGACACCGCGATCGACTGCATCAAGCGCGGAGCCTTCGACTACATCCCCAAGCCCCTCGATCTCAACCGCATACTGATTACCGTGAAGAACGCGTCCGAACGTACCACCCTCGTAAAAGACAACAAGGTGCTCAAGAAAAAGGTGTACGGGCAGCAGATGATAGGTTCTTCGCCCGCACTTCAGCAGATACGGGACATGATCGCGAAGGTCGCTCCTACCGATGCCCGCGTGCTGATTACCGGAGCGAACGGCACCGGAAAGGAACTGGTCGCCCGCAGCCTGCACCAGCAGAGCGAACGCAGCGCCATGCCGTATGTCGAAGTGAACTGCGCGGCCATCCCTTCCGAACTCATCGAGAGCGAACTTTTCGGACATGAAAAGGGCTCCTTTACATCTGCGATCAAGCAGCACAAGGGCAAGTTCGAGCAGGCCGACGGAGGCACCCTTTTCCTCGACGAAATCGGGGACATGTCGCTTGCCGCTCAGGCCAAGGTGCTGCGTGTGCTGCAGGAGAAAAAACTCTCCCGCGTGGGCTCCGACAAGGACATACAAGTGGACGTGCGCGTGATAGCGGCGACCAACAAGGACCTCCGCAGGGAGATCGAGGAGAACCGTTTCCGCGAAGACCTCTACCACCGCCTCAGCGTCATTCTGATCAGGGTGCCGTCCCTGGACGAGCGCAAGGAAGACATCCCGGAGCTCGTGAACTATTTCGTGGAACAGATCTGCGCCGAGAGCGGCAAGAGCGTCGTGAATTTCAGCGAGGGCGCCATCCGGCTCCTTCAGGAAAGGCACTGGCCGGGCAATATCCGGGAACTGCGCAATGTGGTTGAGCGCCTGCTCATACTCGGAGGCAATCCGGTTTCGGAAAAAGACGTAAAAGATTTCGTATGATAGCAGTACCCGACATCATCATCGCCGTGGACGGCTGGTCTTCCACCGGCAAAAGTACCTTCGCAAAGCTTGTGGCGAAGCATTTCGGTTTTTTGTATCTCGATTCAGGTGCAATGTACAGGGGAGTGACGCTGCTCGCTCTGGAGAAGGGCTTCATCGGGCCTTCCGGCATCGATGAACCGGCTCTCAAGGCAGCGCTGGATGCAGGATTCGACCTGCATTTCGAGCGTCCGGAGGACGGCGGCACACGGCTCTTCAGCGGCGAGCGCGACATCGAAAAGGAGATCCGCACCATGGAGGTCTCCTCGCAGGTGAGTCCGGTTTCGGCCGTGCCTTTCGTGCGTTCCTGGGTGGATGAGCGCCTGCATGCTTTCAGCATCAAGGGCCGCGTCATAATGGACGGACGCGACATCGGAACCACCGTGTTTCCTGCCGCGGAGCTCAAGATATTCATGACTGCCAGCGACGAAGTCCGCGCCCGGCGCCGCTTCGACGAACTCCAGGCGAAGGGGACGCCCGCCACGATGGAAGAGGTGATGGCCAACCTCAAGGAGCGCGACTACATCGATTCCCACCGCGAGACATCTCCTCTCAGGCGTGCGGAGGACGCTTTCGAGCTGGACAATTCCGATATGAACCTGCACGAGGAACTTGTTTGGATCCAGGGATTGATCCAGGGCAAGTTCGGCATTCTGGGCTGATGACGGTAGAGATCGACAGGAATTCCGGTTTCTGCGGGGGAGTGATCCGGGCCATCGAGGGTGCGGAGAGGCTCCTTGCCGAAAACGGCTGCCTGTATTCCCTCGGCGCCATAGTCCACAACGAAGCCGAGTTGGCGCGTCTGCACGCCAAAGGGCTTGTAACCTTGACCTCTCTTGGCGCTGCGCCGGCGTCATTCCCGTCTTCGCAAAAAAAAGGCTCAGCCGGAAAAGCGCCGGTCTCCGCGCAAAAGACACTTCTGATACGTGCCCATGGAGAGCCGCCGCGCACTTATATCCAGGCGGGCGAAAAAGGGTTCAAGGTCGTCGATTTCACGTGCCCCGTGGTGCTGAACATCCAGAAAAGCATACGCGAAGCGGCCGAGCGCAACGCTCCCGAAGGGCAGATTGTGATCTTCGGCAAGATAGGACATGCGGAAGTCCTCGGCCTTGTGGGACAGGTGGACGGGAAGGCCGTTGTGATAGAGAATTCCGCCCAGTTGGAGCAGGCTCTCTCCGACGGCCGGATCGACACGTCCAGACACATCGATATCTTCTCCCAGACTACAAAAAGCCCTGTGGAGTACGAGCAGATATGCAATACGCTTGCTCAGAAGATGGCGTCGCCGGATCTTCTTGCCGTGCACAATACCATCTGCAGGCAGGTGGCGTCCCGTCACAGGGAACTGGCCGAATTCGCCCGCAGCCACGACGTCGTGGTTTTCGTTTCCGGGCGCGAGAGTTCCAACGGAAAGGTGCTGTCGGAGCTCTGCAGAAGCGAGAATGCCCGCACATACTGCATCGTGGATGCTTCCGGACTGGATCCCGTATGGTTCCGTCCGGAAGATAACGTAGGGGTGTGCGGAGCTACTTCCACCCCCAAGTGGCTGCTCGAAGAAGTGGCTTCGCAAATCAAAAATTTGCATTAATGACGCAGAATCCTTATTTTTGCGCGTTATACACGAAATTAATCAATAAGTACTTATATGGCAACAACTGCAGATTTCAAGAACGGCCTCTACCTCAATTTCAACGGTAAGCCCTGTATGATCGTTTGGTTCCAGCACGTGAAGCCCGGCAAAGGCCCCGCTTTCGTGAAGACCAAACTCCGCAACCTCGAAAACGGACGCATCCTCGAGAATACTTTCACCGCCGGTGCAAAGATCGAGACCATCAACGTGGAGCGCCGCCCCTATCAGTTCCTTTATGGCGATGAGGACGGATTCAACTTCATGCACGAGGAAACCTACGAGCAGATTCACCTCCCTCACGACGTGGTCGAGAATGCCGACCTCATGAAAGAAGGCCAGCACGTCGAAATGATGTTCGTTTCCGACGAGGAGCGCTGCCTTACCTGCGAACTCCCCACTTACGTGACTCTCGAAGTCACTTATGCGGAGCCTGCAGTCAAGGGTAACACCGCTTCCACCTCCGCTCTCAAGGAAGTCACCCTCGAGACAGGTGCAAAGATCATGGTTCCCCTCTTCATCAACCAGGGCGACGTGATCACCGTGAACACCACCGACCGTTCCTACGGCCAGAGGGTGTAATCCCGCCATCCGGAATAAATGAGCGGCGACCCGTACGGGCCGCCGTTCATCTTTTATTGTACTCTCTCTATCTTGAACTGCTGGATTTGATTGTTTTCGTCGTTGCAGTAGACGAAAATCGTCACCAGATATGTTTCGCCGCCGGCATTGAGATTTCCGAGCGCATATTTCATGTTCGCTCGGCCGGCTGTGTAGGTGACTTCGAAGGACCTTGGCGTATGCGTGCTGAAGAAGTTGTTGACTATCTGCTTGGCCTGGACTTTGCTGGAGTTGCCTCCCTTCGAAAGGATCGTGATGTCCAGATTGTCCGAAAACCAGGCGGAAAGGGCGTCTGCATTGCCCTGCGAGATGTATTTCGATATGGGGACGAATACATCGTAACTCCCGCTCTGGGCCTTTGCGCCCACGGCGGTGCACAGCATCAGCGTTGCTATGAGGAATGCCTTGAATCTAAACTGCATACGGAAAGTTCTTTTGCAAATACTGCGCCAGATCATTATCTTTGCACTTTATGAAGATAGTTCTCCTTACGGTCGGAAAGACGGATGTCTCCTGGGTGAGGGAGGGGCTGCAGCTGTATGTGTCCCGCCTGCAGCATTATGCCCGTTTCGAACTCAGGGAGATCCCCGAACTCAAGAATACATCCTCCCTTAGCGAGGATCAGATAAAGACGAAAGAGGGCGCCGCGATCCTCAGGGAGAGCGCCGGAATGGAGATCATTCTTCTCGACGAACACGGCAGGGAGTTCCGCTCGCTGGAGTTCGCCGGATGGCTACAGGAACGCATGTGCCACGGCGGAAAAGACATCTGCTTCGTAATAGGCGGGGCCTACGGCTTCAGCGCCGAGGTTTACGCCGCAGCGGGCGGAAAGATATCTTTGGGCAAGATGACGTTCTCGCACCAGATGGTGAGAACGATTTTTGCAGAGCAGTTGTACAGGGCGTTTACCATAATCAAAGGGGAACCCTACCATCACGAATGAACAGGCGCAAAGTAATGGATATCGTCGCAGGCTGCCTTCTTGCGGTCAGTCTGATTCTGCTGGGGCTTTCCAGTCTCGGCAGTTATCCCGCAAGGCGTGCGGATATGACTGCGGACAGGCTCGAACGTACGGTGAATCACCGTATGGCCGTGCTCGACCGTTACATCGCAAGCGCATTGGACCAGCCTTCCGACGAGTGGCTGCGGCTGAAAGGCCTGCCGCAGGACATGGTCGTCTACCGTTATGTGGGCGATTCGCTGCAGAGCTGGTGCAACCGTTTCCCTGTGATGAACGACGATATCCGCTCCGGCGTGCTGGTGGACGCAATTGCAAATCCGCGCTCCCCGGGCAGGTCGCCGCTCGCGTCGATCGGAAACGAAGTGTCTTTCTGCAATCTCGGGCCCAAGTGGTATCTGGCCAAATCCGTCGACAGCCTGGACGTGCACATCATAGCGGGCCTCGAGATAGTGAACAACAATTCCGCCGATCCTCTCCCGTACAGCATACAGCCCATCTCCTTCAGCGAAGGCAGGGAGGTCTGCGTCGGCGGGGTGCCCAAGTTCAAGCTCGTATACGACTCCCCGGGGGCCGTGATCGCCGTGAATCCCATCCTGCTTTTCCTCGCCCTCGGCATTTTCATCGTCTGCGGGTTTGTATTCCTCTACTCCAAGCCGTCCCTCAGGCGCTTCTGGATAGCGATACTGCCCATTTTCCCGATAATGATAGCCCTGCAGGTGTGGGGCCGCAGCATAAGTGGCGAGATTTCTGTTTTCTCTCCCACCGTGTACGCCGATTCGGGCATTTTCTATTCCCTTGGGGCGCACGTGAACTACCTCATTGCAATCGTGCTGCTGGTAGGCTTCATGTATGTGGTCCGGCGGGACATCTACAGGCGCATCCGCACGCTGGGGTCGAGGGTGATGTGGACGATTCTCATCAGCGTGATGGTGATAGTGGTCATCACCTATACCGTCCTCGCCCTCAAGAGCATAGTGCTCAACTCCAATATCTCGCTGGAACTCTACAAACTGGAGAACTTCACTTTCACGAGTGCAATCATCATCTTCTCCTACATACTCCTGCTGACGACGGTGATGATGCTCGTGCAGATGCTCACACCGGTATTCTCCAGGAGGCCGGCCATAAGGATAGCGCTTTCCGTTTTCGGGGCTGTCCTCTTCGTGAGCGAGACGGCTTCTCTCGGCCTCAAGAAGGAGCAGGCGAGCCTGGAGGTCTGGGCCCGGAGGCTGGCGGTAAGCAGGGATATCTCTTTGGAAATGCGCCTGCGCTCGGTCGAGGAACGCATCGCGGCCGACCCCATCATAGCTTCGCTGTCGGTGCTCGAAAACGGTGGTGCCAGCATCAGCAACCGCCTGGAAGAAAGCTATATGCGCCGCATAATGCAGGACTACGACGTGACCGTGTCGCTGAAGGCGGAAGATTTCGCCCGGCTGGGCTCTTCGGAGCCGATAGCTCCGAATTCGCGCTTCTCCTTCGTCGATGCCGGCAACGGATTCGTCACCTATCTCGGCGCGTTCTATTTCAATCTGGGGAACTACGGGTTCAGCCGCGTGCTTATTACGATAGAACAGAAAAGCGACTGGAAATACAGCGGTTACGCCAGTATCATAGGTCCAACGCTTCCCGGCGAGGTCCTGATCCCGGCGAAGTATTCTTTTGCGCGTTACGATGACGGTAAACTCCTGACTTTCAGGGGTAACTATGCATATCCCGTGAAGATGAACGGGTCTCTCCGCGAGCTCGGCCGTGTCAAGGGCAGGGATTGGGTGCATTTTATCTATAAGGTGACCCCGGCCGAGACGGTGATAATCTCCCGGCAGAAGATAAAGACCATAAACTATGTGATATCCGTGATATTCATAGGCCTGCTCTGCTTCATCTTCTTTACTCTGGTCTCCATGCGCAAGGCCCGCCGCAGGGCTTTCGGGCAGAGTTATTTCCAGACCAGGATACGCATGGTGGTGCTGGTCTCCCTGGTGCTGACGCTGGTCACGATGGCCGCGGTGAGCATGGTCTTCGTCATCAACCGCAACGAGGTGAACCGGAATACCCTAATGTCGGAGAAGATCAATTCCATACAGGCGTCGGTATCCGCCAGGATACGCGGGACGCTGAGGGAATCGGATCTGCGAACGCCGGAAATGATGCGCATAATAAGCGATGTGGGAGGCAATACAAATTCCGACATCACCCTGTATTCACATTCCGGAATGGTGATGATGTCGACGGCTCCCGACGTGTTCTACCAGATGACCGTAGAGCCCAGGATGGATCCCGAGGCGTATGTCTCGATAGTGAAGAACACCAGCCGCTATTTCATACACAAGGAAAGGATAGGCAAGAGGACCTTCTACAGCATGTACGCGCCCCTGCTCGGGGAAGACGGATCGGTGCAGGCCATAATCTGCTCGCCCTATACCGACGAAAGCTACGATTTCGAATCGTACGTCGTC
>Ga0310691_10007628_pt1 | contig 11237 bp, 10 predicted proteins | sample 176DNAGHGlowgp2_FD_203887 | JGI IMG/M metagenome (GOLD analysis project Ga0310691, IMG submission 203887) | Sheep rumen microbial communities from Palmerston North, Manawatu-Wanganui, New Zealand - 1766 DNA GHGlow gp2 (v2) (version 2) | ecosystem: Host-associated > Mammals > Digestive system >... | reverse complement strand
TTTGATCCCGGCGTCTACAGCATCAAGCTGTCCTACGACTATCACGCTCTGGTCAACTATCTGATGGCGAGCGCCGGCAATCGCAAGACAATCACGCTGATGATCGCCGAGGGCGAAAACACCTATGAGATCTTCGACCTGCTCGAAAAGAACGGGGTCTGCTCTCGCGAGCAGCTTGAGCAGGCGGCGGCGGAATACGAGTTTGACTACGATTTCCTCAAGCGCCTGTCCTATGGCGAGAGCAACCGCCTCGAGGGCTATCTTTTCCCGGATACCTACGAATTCTATCTGAAGGATGAGCCGCAAAACGTGATCGGCAGACTGCTCCGCAACTTCAACGCCCGTCTGAACGACAAGGATTTGAAGGAGATCGAACGAAGCGACTACTCGATGCACGAGATCCTGATCATGGCATCCATCGTCGAGGCTGAGGCCGGTCACGACGACGAGCGCGCCAAGATCGCCTCCGTCATGTACAATCGCTTAGAGAACTGGGAGAATCCGCTGCTCGGCATGGACTCCACGGTCTACTACGGCGCGATGCTCCAGGGCAAGGGCTTTACCATCAACCTCGACAGCCCCTATAACACCTACAAGTATCCCGGTCTGCCCAAGGGACCGATCTGCAACCCCGGCCTGAACTCCATCCGCGCGGTCCTGCACCCTGAAAAGACGAATTATTATTATTTCGCCACCGGCGTGGACGGATTGAACCACTTCTTTGAAACTGAGGCCGAGTTCAACGCCTTCATCAACAGCGATCAATACGAGGACATCATTCCGGGAAGATAAGGACAGAGAAATGAAAAAACCAGAGCTGCTCGCCCCGGCAGGGGACATGGAAAAGCTGAATATGGCCGTTCGCTACGGAGCCGACGCCGTCTATCTGGCCGGGACGAGCTTCGGCATGCGCTCCTTTGCCGGGAACTTCACGCCCGACGAGCTGCGTCAGGCCGTTGCCTTCTCCCATGCCCACGGCGTCAAAACCCACGTGACGGTCAACACGCTTGCCCGGAACGACGAGCTGCCCGCCCTGCCCGCCCATCTGGAGCTGCTCAACGACTGCGGCGTGGACGCCCTGATCCTTGCTGACCTCGGGGCGTTCCGCCTTGCGGAGCGGTACGCTCCGCGCTGCGAGCGCCACGTTTCCACCCAGGTCTCGGTCACGAACTACAATACCGCCAGCGCCTGGTTCGACCTCGGCGCGAAACGCGTCGTCCTCGCCCGTGAGCTTTCTCTGGATGAGATCGCGGAGATCCGCCGCCGGACGGACCCCGCTCTGGAGCTTGAGGTCTTTGCGCACGGAGCAATGTGCGTCTCCTGGTCCGGGCGATGTCTGCTCTCCAACTACATGACGGGACGGGATTCCCAGCGTGGCGCCTGCGCGCAGCCCTGCCGCTACCAATACGCCCTCATGGAGGAGAAACGACCCGGCGAATACTTCCCGGTCTTTGAGGACGAGAAAGGCACCTATATCATGAACTCCCGTGATATGTGCATGATCGACCATCTGGACGATCTGATGTCCGTCGGCGTTGACTGCCTGAAAATCGAAGGCCGTGCCAAGTCTGCCTACTATGCTGCCATCGTGACCGGCGCCTACCGCCACGTGCTCGACGATCTGGCAGCCGGCAGACCGGTGGACAAGGTCTGGCGCGACGAGGTGGAAAAGATTTCCCACCGCCACTATTCCACCGGCTTCTTCTACGGCCAACCGGGCCAATTCTACGAGGACGCCCGCTATATCCGCGACTGGCAGGTCGCCGCCATCGTCACCGCATGCGACGAGACCGGTCTTGCCACGCTGAGCCTGCGTAATAAGTTCGCCGAAGGGGATGCGCTGGAAGCTGTGGGGCCGGATTTGAAGCCATTTGCTTTACGGGCCGAGCGCCTGGAAAACCTTAAGGGAGAAAAACTGAACGAGGTCAGAACCCCCCAGATACCCTTCAGGATGCGGCTGCCAAAACATGTTCCACCCTATACGATTCTGCGCAGGCAGGCGGAGCATCCCCTGTGACCGGGACAACCAATATTAGCGTTTAACGCGAGCCGTAAAGCCTAAACTGACCGGCAAAGCACCGCGGTTTACAGTATGTAGACCTTGTGAACACGTTTTGAATTGCTTGACTTTTTGGAATTCACATTGTAATATTATCGTAATATTAATTGCGTATTATCTGATTTTTCGCTACATGATTTGATAAGGGGATTATTGCATTATGAATTTCCTGTTTGTTGTCGCGCATCCGGACGACGAAGTGCTCGGCGCGGGCGGTACAATCTATAGGCTTGCCCAGGAGGGCCATCGCACCGCCGTTGCTGTGATGTCCTCCAGAGCCGGAGCAAGGAAGGATTTATCTATTTCGCTGGAGGAGGACCAGAAGCTCGCACTTTCCATCCTCGGTGTGGAAACCTTCTACAATGCAGATTTTCCGAACATAAAAATGAATACCGTCCCCCATCTGGAGCTGGTGCAATTCATTGAAGACTGCATTGAACGTTTTCAGGCTGAGGTCGTCTTTACTCATCATCCCTCCGATACCAATATCGACCATCAGGAGACCAGTCGCGCGGCGCAGGCGGCCTCGCGCCTGTTTCAGCGGCGCTCTGACGTGCCGCAGCTTCGGGAGTTCGTCTATATGGAGGTGCCCTCCAGCACGGAGTGGTCCTTCAATTCCTCCGCTGTCCGATTCAGCCCCAATTATTTCATTCAGATCGGAGAGACAGGTCTGACGAAAAAACTGGAGGCATTACGGGCCTATTCCGGAGTGATGCGGCCCTATCCTCATCCCAGAAGCGACGAGGCGCTCCAGGGATTGGCCGCCTACCGCGGGGTACAGGCCGGCTGCGGCTACGCAGAGGCCTTTGAATGTGTGTTTCGCGCAATCATTTAAAGGGTTTACGGACAATCTATGTTTTACAGGTTTTTTAAGCGATTCTTCGATATTCTGCTCTCGATGCTTGGCCTTGTGCTTACGATTCCTGTCTGCCTGCTCGCAGCCGTCGGCATTCTGATTTCCGACCCCGGCCCGGTTTTTTATCTGGCCAAGAGGACAGGAAAGAACAATCGGGTTTTTACCATGCTGAAATTTCGAACCATGCGGCAGGGAAAAGCCAACGAGTCCGTGTTTCGCGGCGAGGAAAGCAGGGTTTTCCCCTTCGGCGGCTTCCTGCGGCGGACGAAAATTGACGAGCTTCCGCAGCTTGTCAACATTCTGATCGGGGATATGTGCGTGGTCGGTCCCAGACCGGCGTCCACGAGTCAGCTCGAGATGGTACGCGGTGGAAAATACGCGCAGATTGCTGACGTTCCATGCGGCTTGACCTCTCCCTCCGCCCTTTACGATTATATCTACGGGGACAGCATTACAGACAGCGAGGCTTATAACGAGCTGGTCCTGCCTACAAGGCTGAAGCTGGACTTGGTTTATCTGAATAAACGCGGTTTCTTTTTTGACCTGAAGATGATTTCTTGGACCGTCCTATGTATTCTAGCCTCCGTGTTCCGGATCCCCCCATACAGAATCTATCACCAGCTTATTGCATGGTCGGTTGAGAATGTGGAGCAGACATGAAAACAAAACTTCGCGCAATTATATTGACCCAGGGCGACCGCTTTTTTATTCCGAGCAACATTCGGAAGGCGGCCGCAATTTGTGATGTAATAGAGGTCGTTCAGGTAAACTGCAAGGCGTCGCTGGATCATAAGCTGCGGCAGTACCTGTGCTGGTTCGGCCCGTGGCAATGTGCGAAAATGGGTGCGCTCACGATTTCCAGAGCTCTGCTTGACAAGCTCGACCGCCTGCTTGCTTATCGGCTCATGCACGGATCTTGCTCGGTACAGAGTGCAGCCGGCGCCTGCGGACTGTGCTTCCGGGTGATACAGGACAGCAATGATCCGGACTTTGTGGCTCACGTTCGAGCGCTTGCGCCGGATTTGATTGTTTCCTACTCCGCGCCTCAGGTTTTGCGGGAGGAGCTGCTCTCTTTGCCAAAGCACGGCGCAATCAACGTACACGGCTCTCTGCTGCCGGATTTTCGGGGCTGTCTGCCCTCCTTCTGGCATCTTTGCTGTGGGGAAGCCTTGGGTGGCGCGACGGTCCACTACATGAGCCGGAAAATTGACGACGGGGATATTCTCGAGCAGGCCTCTGTAGATATCTCCGACTGTAAAACCATGTACCGCCTGATCCAGAGAACAAAACGGCTCGGAGGAGATTTGATGGTGCAGGCGATACAGGACATTGCGAACGGGACAGTGAAGCGAAGACCCAACCATACCGACGAAGGCAGATATTTCACCTGGCCGGACAAGGAACAGGCCAAGGCATTCCGCAAACGCGGCTGCCGCTTGATCTGACACGCCCCGCAGTTTATTAACAGTTTGACAGAAGGGACCGTGATAGAATGGGAAACGCCTTGGCTGTTACCGGACTGACCGGGAAAAAATCCGGCGGCGCTTTCGCCGCGAAGCTTCATACGCATTGGGATACGGTACAGACCATGTTTCCGGGCGGCGTGCGGGCACTTGTCCGCCAAAGTTCCGACACGACTCGAATACGCCGTATCTTGCCCGAGCTCATGATCTGTTCCGGCAGCCTTGAAGACGAGTTTTTTTTGCGGCAAGCCCTGTCCGGCGTCGATACCCTTGTCCATATTGCTGGGATACACCTCTCCCGCCTCTTGGTACGGGTAGCTGTGGACTGCGGCGTGCGCCGTTTGATTCTGGTACATACCACGGGGATCTATTCAAAATATAAGCAGGCAGGGGAGGAGTATCGCAAGATCGACGGCGAGATTCAGGCCCTTTGCGAGTCCTCCGGGACGGTCCTGACAATTCTGCGGCCCACAATGATTTACGGAGACCTCTCAGACAACAATGTCGTCCGCTTTATTCGTATGGTGGATCAACTGCCTTTTATGCCGGTGGTCCGTGGCGCCCGCTATTGGCTCCAGCCGGTGTGGTACGAGGACCTGGCGGAAGCCTATTATCGCGTCCTGCTCCGGGAGAAAGAGACCGGCGGAAGGAACTACGACCTTTCCGGCGGCGCGCCGATCCTGCTGCGGGATATGCTCTCGGAGATTGGTACACAACTCGGAAAATCGCGGGTTCGATTTGTTAGCTTCCCTTTTTTGCTTGCCTATGCCGCAGCGGCGACGCTGTACGGGCTGAGCCTGGGCAAAATCGACTACCGCGAGAAGGTACAGCGCTTGTGTGAGGATCGGGCCTATCCGCATGACGCTGCCGCCGCTGATTTCGGCTATCACCCCGTTGCGTTTGCCGAAGGTGTCCGAAGCGAGATTCGGGATTACCTGGCCCTGGGATCCGCCGAGCATTCTGATAATCCATGAAAATTCTGCTGATTTGCCAATATTATGAGCCGGAACCCTTTCGCGTTCATGCGCTCTGCAGGGAGCTTGTGCGTCGAGGGCATGAGGTCCACGTCGTCACCGGAATGCCGAACTATCCCAAGGGAGAGCGCTATCCGGGCTATGAGGAAAACCGGATAATAACGGAAGAGCTGAACGGGGTGTTCATCACGCGCCTTCCCATTCATCCCCGAAAAACCGGCGCTGTCAACCGCTTTTGGAATTACTACTCCTATGTGTATCAGTCGAAGCGCTTCGTGCGGAGCAAACGGCTTGCGAAAGCGGAGCCGCCCTTCGACGTGGTGTTTGTCTATCAGCTCAGCCCTGTCATGATGGCCAGGTCCGGGCTCTGCTACGCCAAAACCCACGGGCTTCCCGTGCTGATGTACACACTGGACCTCTGGCCGGAGAGCCTTTTGGCCGGAGGCATAGCGCGGGGCTCGGCTGTTTACCGGCTCTATCACCGCATTTCCGGACGAATCTACCATGCCGCTGACCGTATTTTGGTATCCAGCGGCCAGTTTTCTCCCTATCTGAGACGGGAATTCGGGATTCCGGAGCATCGGATTCACTGCTTGCCTCAGTTTGCGGAAGCGCTGTTTCAGCCCTTGCCGGTGAAGCCCAAGGGAGAGGTCCTTAGACTGACCTTTGCCGGAAACATCGGCCTGTATCAGAAGCTTGACACGGTACTCTCCGCTGCGGAGCTTTTGCGGGACGAGCCGGTGGAGTTTCAAATCGTCGGAGACGGCAGTGAGCTGGAGCATATTCGGAAGTCTGCGCAGCAGCGTGGTCTGCGGAACGTGATTATTCCGGGGCGCAAGCCCGTGGAAGAAATGCCTGAGATTTACGCCCGGTCGGACGCCATGCTGGTGACGATGCTTCGGGATCCTCTGATCAGCCTGACGCTGCCGGGGAAGGTCCAGTCTTATCTCGCAGCCGGAAAGCCCATTATCGGGGCCATCGACGGCGAGGCCGCAAGGGTAATTCGGGAAGCAGACTGCGGCTTCTGCGGCCCGGCGGAGGACGCCGAAGCGCTGGCGGAAAATGTCAGAAAAATGCTGGCCTGTTCCGACATGGAGCGCTTGTGCCGCAACGCGGCGGCTTATTATGAGACGCATTTTTCCCTGGATCGCTTTATGGAGGCCTTGGAGCAGGAACTTTTGACGCTGAAAAAGGAGTAAAGCCGATGCGGATCCTTTTTATCAATTGCGTCTGCGGCATCCGCAGCACCGGACGGATCTGTACGGATCTTGCGCAGGCTTTGGAAGCGCAGGGCCATACCGTTAAGATCGCCTACGGGCGCGAGACCGTGCCCGAGCAGTATTCCCGTTATGCCGTCCGCATCGGAAGCGACCTCGGCGTAAAGCTCCACGCGCTCAAGGCCCGCGCGTTCGACGCCTCCGGCTTCGGCAGCCGGTTTGCCACCCTCCGGTTTCTCGACTGGGTACGCAAATATGATCCGGACGTCATTCATCTGCATAATATTCACGGTTATTATCTCCACGTCGGTCTGCTCTTTGACTATCTGCGTACCTGCGGCAAACGCATTTTGTGGACGCTGCATGACACCTGGTCCTTCAGCGGCCATAGCCCCTTTTGCGGAGAAAACGACTGCAGACGCTGGGAAACAGGTTGCTATTCGTGTCCGCAGCGCTGCTCCTACCCCAAGTCGCTTACAGACGGCTCTGCCCGTAACTGGCGCAAAAAGCGTGTGCTGACGGAGGCTCTTCCATCTTTGACTTTGGTTTCGCCCTCTGCCTGGCTCGCAGAAATGGTTCGTGCGTCCTTTCTTTCCGGATATGAGATCCATGTGATCCCAAACGGCGTGGACACACGGATATTCCACCCGACGCTCGGAACCTTTCGCTCTGATTACGGAATCGGAAACGACCGAATTCTGCTTGCCGTCTCCACGGTCTGGGATCAAAAGAAGGGGCTAGACGATTACTGCCTCCTGGCAAAGCGCTTGCCGGAAGGCTTCAGGCTCGTTCTTGTCGGCGTGCCGGACGGCGTCAGAGCCTCGCTTCCGCCTGAGACGCTTGCCTTGCCTGTGACAGAAAGCGCCGCTGAGCTTGCCTCCATTTATACCGAGGCGGAGCTGCTTTTGAACCTCTCCTATTCTGAGAACTATCCAACGGTCAATCTGGAGGCGATGTGCTGCGGCACGCCGGTGCTCACCTATGATACCGGCGGCAGTGCAGAGAGTGTGCGTGCGCTCGGTGGCATAGTCACCCGGAAGGGCGATTTGGACGCCGTCCTGCAGGTGATTCAAACGCATGCATATCGTCCGCTGACCGAGGCAGAATGCAGCTTCGCACAGAAGCAGTTTGACTGTCAAACCACCGTACAAGCCTATTTATCGCTTTACCGTTAAGCGCTGTCCGACGTAAAGAGGGAGCAAATCCGTGAAAACAGTTCTCTACATTACCAATCTTCCTGCACCCTACCGCATCGACTTTTTTAACCTGCTCGCGCAAAAGGTAGAGCTAACGGTTCTGTATGAACGCAAGTCCGCATCGAACCGGGATGACAAATGGGTCTCTCAGACACAGAAGCGGCCATTTCGGGAGATCTATCTCGACGGCAGAAGCTTCGGAGCCGAGAACACCCTCTCGCTCGGGATCGTCCGGCATCTGCGTCAGAATACCTATGACGAAATTGTCCTGTCCAATTACAATTCTCCCGCTGTCATGCTCGCCATATTCTATCTAAAACGGAAAAAACGGCCCTTCTGGCTCAACTGTGACGGTATACTGCCGAAGTCCGGCCAGGGTTACGGCCTCAAGGAGAAGCTCAAGCGGTATCTAATCGCTTCGGCATCGTTTTGGATCAGCACCGGCAAAACCACCACCCGGGAGCTTTGCCGCTATGGGGCCAGGCCAGAGCGGGTTTATGAGGTGCCGTTTTCCTCGGTATCGGAGCTGGAAATCGATCGGGAGCCGATCGACCACGCAGAGATCCGGAAACGCTTGTCGCTGCCTTCCGGAAGGCTGCTGTTGTATGTTGGACGGTTTATTAAGGTAAAGGGGATCGACGTTCTGCTCTCCGCCTATGCCCGCCTGCGGGAGGAAATGGGGGAAGACGTGCCGAAGCTGCTGTTGCTGGGCGGCACGGAGGAACAACTGGATTCTCTCTGTGGGCCAGGACCTCGGCCCGGTGTTCTCTGCAGGGGCTTTCAAAAACCGGAGGCTGTGGTGGACTATTACCGCGCTGCAAATCTGCTTGTGCTTCCGACGCTGGGGGACAGTTGGGGTCTAGTCGTCAACGAAGCAATGGCCCGGGGGCTGCCTGTCGTGACGACCGACCGCTGCGGTGCGGGGCTGGAGCTGATTGAACCCGGTAAGAACGGCTTTCTGGTGCCAGCCGGTTCTGTGGATGCGCTTGCAGAAGCAATTCAGAACGGCTTGATGCTGCCGGACGCCGCAGCCGCAGCCAAGAACACCGCATCTCGTTATACGATTGAAGCAATGACCAACGCCACTGCGCGGCTCCTGCGCTGAGATGTGTTCAAGCAGCCTTACCCTCCGCTGTCATGCTTGACATATCTTATCTCAAACAGAAATGAAGGCCCTTCTGGCTCAACTGTGACGGCATGTGCTCCAAGCCGTCCTCCGGTCGTATCAAGGAGGGACTCAAGCGCCTCTTGATCTCCTGGGCCACTGGCTGGATCTCCACCGGTAAGGTCGCCTCGCAGGAGCTGATCCGCCATAGCGCAGATCCCGCGTGGATTCGCGTTTGCCCGTTTTCACCCACGAATCCGAGGTTCTTCCTGCGCCGACGGACTGTGACGCCGCAAAACGCCGCCGTGGACTCGATGACGAGACGGTTCTGCTCTATGTGGGCCAGTTTATCCACCGAAAGGGCTTGGATCTCCTGATTCCGGCCTTTGAAACACTCTGCGCCGCGCAGAAAGACCGGAAGCTTCGCCTCCTGCTCGTGGGCGGTAAGCCCGAGCAGCTGCAGGATCTGGGCATCGGCCGCCTGCCGGATCGGGTTCGTTGCGTCCCCTTTCTGACGAAGCAGGAGCTTGCAGCCTATTATGCCGCGGCGGATATCTTCGTCCTGCCTACCCGGGAGGACATCTGGGGCCTTGTGGTCAACGAGGCGATGGCCTTCGGGCTGCCTGTTGTCACGACCGACCGCTGCGGTGCAGGCCTCGAAATGATCGAGGAAGGGCGCAACGGCTTCCTGATTCCGACCGGGGACAAAGCTGAGCTGGCTCGGGCCATAGAGCGCGGCCTTCTGCTTTGCGATCCCGGGCAAAGCCTTTCCGTTGCAAGGCACATACGGTTGAAGCAATGACCAATGCAACGGCTCGGCTCTTTGACTGTGCGGTGTGATATCTGCCATGCGTTGATTGTGCAGATTTTTGAAAGAGGCATTTGTTTTATGAAGAAGATCCTGCATTTTGTTTTTTGTTCCTATTTGATCACGCTTCCTTTGATGCTGTTCTCCTTCTTGAAACCATTTAAAGAGTTCTTCTCAGCCAACTCAGCGATCACAAACGGTTTTTTTCTATTGCTGATCGGCTTACTTGTGATCATAATTCGGTCCAGAGGTGTCATTCGGCTTCGAAGTGCATTTCTGCGCACAAGCATTCTGTCCTTTATTGTGCTTGTCGTGATTTCACTGTTCACGAGTATGATCCTGTTTCAGAGCTTCGGTGTGCTATACGGTGAAACGACGATCACCGCATCCTTTGCAGAGAATATCTATTATCTGCTTATTGCAGTCACGTTTTATTACAATGCAATTCTCTTTGAAACGGTCACAAAGGAAACGATCTGCAAGATCTTTGACGCACTTTGCATCTTCAACGTTCTGCTTGGGATCGTTCAGCTTTTGCTTGTCAATAGCTTTACCGTGGTTAGCGAGATTTACGATTTGCTCGACGTGTTCGACCTGTTTGTGGACTCGACCAATCTCTTCACGACGGGGCGTATCTGTCTCACTGCGTCCGAGCCTGCAGGAATGGCAATCACCATCTGTGTTCTCCTTCTGCCATACTCCATGTCGCGGTATCTTTATGCCGAAAAGAGGCAGAAATATCTGCTGTTTATCATTGCGTTTACCATTTTATGTTTCTTCTCGCTGAGCAGCTCCACCTACGTGGCGCTTGTGGTATCCTATCTGGTTTTTGCGATCCTTTTGTACCGCAAAAACCGGAATCCGTTTTTCATTACACTCGTTTTGCTGCTTGTATTTGTGATCGGATATATCTTCGTTACAGGCATTCTGGATGATTCCTACATCGGCAGACAGATCAATTATTATCTCTTTGAGAAGACAACTTCAACGGAAAACTATTCCACCGGCTACCGCTATTCAACTGTCATCAATGACTTTATCTGTTTTGTGAATTATCCGATCTCCGGCGTTGGCAACGGCAATCAGGGCTTTTTATACGAAAGCACGATTATGAGCGAGTACGTGAGCGAAACGATCCAGAACAATTATCTTGTCATTCGTGCGCTCAACGGCAATCTCGGCTTGCTGAGCGGGGGCTCGTTCGTACCCTCTTTCATCTCCGGCTATGGCATGGCGGGGATCCTGATCCTGATCAATCTGTTCCTGACCGCGAATCGTGCGATTCGGAAGCATCCAGACCGAGTCGGCTTCTTCCGGGAGATGTACACCATTGGAACAATCACCTTTTTGACCGTATCCTTCGTTTCCGGCGGCATCGAGGGAAATTATCTTGTGTTGTTCGTGCTGAGTATTCCGCTGATGGCGGAGCATTTCCCAGAGCAAGAGGAGGGTAGACTGAGATGAACCAAGATACGATTTATACGAGCGAGGAGCTCAAGCAGATCCAGAGACTGGAGCTTGAATGCCTGCATCAGATGCTCGACCTTTGTCGCAAACTG
>Ga0310691_10007626_pt1 | contig 11238 bp, 4 predicted proteins | sample 176DNAGHGlowgp2_FD_203887 | JGI IMG/M metagenome (GOLD analysis project Ga0310691, IMG submission 203887) | Sheep rumen microbial communities from Palmerston North, Manawatu-Wanganui, New Zealand - 1766 DNA GHGlow gp2 (v2) (version 2) | ecosystem: Host-associated > Mammals > Digestive system >... | reverse complement strand
CTCTGCAGGAACGCTTCCTGGTTGAGGATCTTGCAGATGAGTTCCGTGGCCTCGGCCAGCCTCGGACCCGGTCTTGATAATATGTCTGCGGAGTTGGCGGAGAACACGTACACCTCCTTCTCTTCGGCCTTGTATGCGGGCGTGGACTTCCATACCGGGTCCAGGGAGTCCAGGATGGCGTTGTATTCCGCTTCCGTCTTGACTTCCTTCTCGGAAAAGATGATTAGGACCTGAGGCTGTTTGGCGTAAATCTGTTCCTTGGAAACCATGAACCACCCGGATGATTGGGAATCGAAGATGTTCCTGCCCCCTGCGGTGCTGACGATATCGCTCATGAATGTGCTGTTGCCTGCGGTCCACGGCGATGGATCTGCGGATAATGCCACGAATACCCTCTTGTTGGTGGCCCCGGCGATACCGGAGACGTCGTCGATCGTCTTCTTCAGCGATGAGATGACGGTGTTAGCATTCTCGCTCATGCCGAGGGCGCTGGCACAGATCCAGATGTTGTTGTACATGGATGCTATGTCGGTGGATCTGTAAAGGACTACGCAGTCCACTCCTGACTTACGGAGCTTGTCCGCCACGGCGACGTCCTGACCGACGTCGCCGTCGCAGAACACTATGTCCGGATGGAGCTTGATGATCCATTCGTAGTTTGGATCCACGTATCCTCCGGTGTTGGCAATCGTTCCGTTGTTCTTTCCATTGACGATTCCCTGAGGGTAATTGGAATAGTAATCGCAGCCGATGATGTACGGCAGCCCGCCCACGGCGGCCACCGTTTCCGTTACGGAGGGGGCCAATGTTACAATCTTGAGATCCTGCCCCGTGATGCGGTTCTTGCCGTTGTCTGCGTAACTGTAATAGCTGAACCCTGTGTAATCGGTGCAGGGGATGAGTGAATCCGCTCCGGCGGAACGGGCCCAGGAGACCATGGTGTATCCTGATATGTCGGTGCCCTCGGGGTCGAGAATCTCCAGCCATCCGGAACCGTCGTGGACGTAGAACCTCCAGGTCATCCCCACGAGGTTGACGTGTTCCCTGTCGGCGGGGTCTGCCCTGTCGGGGGTGTTCACCGCATACAGGGAACCGTCGGGTAGCCATACGCTCTCGTATCCCTTCTGTTCGCATACCTTCTCCAGTACGGTCTTGCCGTTCCATCCGTCGCCGAATTCTATAGGGTCCCATTCGGTGTTCCAATAGCCGAAGTCGAGGACGAGGCCTTCCTTGGTGTCCTTTTCGGACTGGGTGAGTCCCACGAAGGGGAGGGAGGCTAGTATCACCACTGCGATGATGACGGATGCGGCGAGTTTGATGGCTATGGAACGGATGCGTATTCCTCCCTGTTGTCAGATCCGGCTTCTGTTCTTCCTCAGGAAGAGGAACACTGCACCGATCGCCGCTATGGCGGCTACGGCTCCGATGGCGACATACAGCATCATGGAAGAATGTCCGCCGTTATCCTCTGGCACAGCATCGTAGGCAACGGCGAAATATGATAGGCTGTCGACATCGAACGATAATGTTCCGTCGGAGTAACTGCTCTGGATAGGAACCTTCTTGCCGTCTACTATGTGATATACCTGCAGCTTGGAGACATCCTTGCCATCTGGTACGGTGTAGTTCACAGATACCTTCAGTTTCCCCTCTCCGAAGGTGTGCTGTCCTCCGAGACTGATCTCGAAGACGGTGGAATCCTTCAGTTCCTCGGCAATCTCGCCCGGGAGTACGTTCAGGGGGGCGGATGCTATGGTGACCGCATACGACCTGTCCTCCAGAGAGGATGCTGCATTGCCATCTAGGATGATGGATCCGCCCTTGACTTTGAATTCGACAGGGGAGGCGTTGGTCTTTATGGCGGTTACTGTAGAGCTGCTAAGTGCGAGATAATCGGATTCGGTCAGGTCCACGGTGACCTGGCTTCCTGAAGATGATTCGATGGTTACGTCGTAATCGAATAGGGGGCTGATCCTCATGTCTGATAATGCTCTGAACCCTGTTCCCGCTGAAACGTTCCATCCGAGGAACTCGACGGTGTCGCCGTTGGAGAGTGTCGCATCATCGAGATTGTATGCGGGAAGGCTTCCGAAGTAGGGCACCGTCTCGGTATGTGCTACGTTACCGTCGAATCCCAGATAAGATATCGTCAGGTCAGAACCGCTCTTCAGCGCAGGAGGTATGTCAGAAGGGTATTGGGTACCGATCGCTACGGCTGAGTTCTCCAGGGTGATCTGTCTTATGACACTGAAATAGGGCATGACTCCGGGGTCGTAGTAACCCATACAGTCGGAATATGCCCAATCGTTCTTCTCCTCGTTCCAATAGAACTGGCTCCAGTACTTGTACTCCTTCTCGTTGAGTTTCTCGTCCTGGAGACCCATGAAGCTTCCCAGCCATCCCTTCAGGAAGTCTCCGTCCTCCAGATTCATGACGAGTTCGAATCCGGTATTGCCTGAGTCCCTCATCTTCTTGCATGCATCTTCGAAGGCCTCGGCCATATCCGAACCCTGTCCGGAGATCCAGAACCCTGCTCTGCGCTGATCCTCCGTGAGTACGGATTTGACATAATCGGTGGCGTTGACGTCATCAATCATCTTGATGTAGAAATAACCGGTGGAGATAGGTTCGAAGGTCTTGGGGCCGGGGTATTCTATGAGGCCGGTTTCAAAGTTGTTCCATTTCTGGGACTTGTAAATGTAATAGGATGTTCCGTTCTCCAGAGTGGTGTTTCCCTCGGCATTGGCTATCACCAGTACCCATCCTTTTAGCGGTGTCCATTTGTATATGCACAAAGCTTCGTTGCTTTTGACTTCGATGTCATCTAGGTTGGAAACAGTTCCGTTGCTTTTGAACTCGATGGTGTGGCCGTTGGAGGTTATGGCGTTGGTAAGAAGTTCCTTGAGCGTGGTCCCGGTCCCCGAGAACTCGGTGGTGCCGTTGACGGTTCCGTCGCCGATGAAAACCTTTGCCTGATAGGATTCGGCGGCATCGGAATCATCCGATACTCCTATGAAACATATGGACAGCAGGGCCACGGCAAAAACACCGATGACCAGTGCTGTGTAGGGTGAACTCCTCCTGCGAGAATAAATCTCCCGATAGTTAGTCGTGTAATCTCCTCCAAACACGCAATCAATCATGTTGCGTACGTCTGGATACGTCTCGCTTACTCGCTATTTATAATACAGTAGGGTTACGTCAAGCCAGTGTGAAAATAGGAGTTATTATCTACAACACATGTTGCCCTGAACAACTCCTTTCGAAGAGCCAGGTTGTGTGCGTCTAAAGAAATGTAAAGATTGGAGGGGTTGCCCCCTCTGTTGAAGTTTATGCCTTTCTGCGGTAGTAGTTGAATCCTACCAGGATTGCCAGAGCGATTCCGACAACCATCAGGATGCCCAGGTAGAGCATGAACGTCGCACCAGACTCCTCGGAAACCGGCTCCGCAACCACCACATAGGTGGAGTTGTGGGTTGTCTCAAAGGTAACAGTGGTACCAGTATGGGATATCGCGTTCATCTTCTCCAGTACGGATCCGTCCTGCCAATATACCACGGGGACTTTGCCCTTTTCCGGGGTGTAAGGCAGGGTCACCAGCATCTTCCCGGTGAGGGGTTTGTCATCGGCTTCGGTGATGGTAACCTCGTATGCATGGGCGGTACCATGGACCTCCGCAGTGTTGGGGATCTCCTCCACCTTAGTTATGATAGCGGTTCCCGCCGCAATCGCGGAGGTGTCCTCTATCACCACGGAGATTTTCTCATCCATGGTGACAGTGACAGACTTCGTATCTGACGGAATGATGAATGCATCGCTCTCCCCGTCCAGAACGGCTTCGGCTTTTCCGGATCCGTCAACGGTCGCTTCCTTAGCCCATATAGCGGTGATGGTCATATCCTTGGCGGGAACGGTCTCCGGCACCTTCTGATCCCATTTGACGAAGGTGAATCCTTCCTTAGTGGGATCGGCTGGTGCGGTTACTGCTGTTCCGTACGCCTGAGAGATTGCTGCTACCACGGAACCTCCGAGGGTATCGAAGGTTATGGTGTAAGTGTTGATCTCCCACTGGGCCACGAGCGTCCTGTCACCCGCGGGCATGATGGAAGGCAGAGAGGGTTCCCAGCCGAGGAAGGTATAACCTTCTCTGAAGGGGGCCCCGGGTGCCTTAACATCCGTACCCACGGTCTGAGTTATGCTGTCTACCGCACTACCTCCGTTGGAATCGAAGGTAATCGTGGTCTGTGCGAACACGAACTTCGCGGTGTACCCTGCATCAGCGTTCACGGTAATGGAATAATCTTCCATTCCGGAGACCTTCTCACCGTTGAGATACCAGCCGTCGAAGAGATAACCCTCACTGCTTACTGCGCTGAGGATTGTTTGGGCCCCCTTGATGTATTCGCCTGCGCCAGTGACAGAACCTCCGGCAACGGAATCGGCGGCAACACTTACCGTGTAGAAGGTTGCTAGCCTGACCTTGCAGGTAGCACTCCAACCCGTTCCGTGTACCACGATGAGATGTGCTCCCGAAGAACTCAGAGGCTCTCCGAGGTTCACAATCACATCCTTTCCGCTGGCGGAGAGATCCTTCCCGTCGACGCATACATAATACATCTCGGGTCCGGGGTCGGCATCGAGCCGGACGGTTAGCTTGTCGCCACCGCTGTACTCGACGGTGACCCCGTTTTTCTCCTCGCAGGTCCATCTCTCGGATTCCGCATCAGACATGTCCGGTCCCAGCACAGCTACCGCTAATACGACGGTAAGCAGTACGGAGGCCATCAGGACTGTCTTGACTCTCATCCGCATACCTCAGAGTTTTCCGATCACTGCCTGTATCTGGGATACGGACATGATGACGGGGGAAGTGAATACCTCGACACCACCGGTGACGGAGGCACTCTCGATAGCATAGGTTGCGAAACCGTAGACCAGGTATGCTCCGGATTTCTCCAGATACATGTCCTTCGAATATGTTCCGACAGTGCCGATCTCCGAGATATCGATCTCCCAGTCGTTTACACCCGCAGTCTGACCGCTGGTGGTGAAGCACCAGAGACCGGTCTCAGCATCCTTCTCCTTGTACACATAACGCACAAGGAAGGTTCCGGCGGTATCGATGTAACCATCCTCCGCAGTCACGGTTGCCTTGAATCCGGGGACAACATCGTCACCCTGGGTCTTGGCAACTTCCGTAAGAGATACGGAGTACGCAGTAGCCTTGGCGGCTGCGGTAATATTCACTGCAACGGTGATATCCGCATCGTTCACGGAATAGATCATGAACGTGTTGTCGGAGATCTTTCCAACAGAATACTCCGCAGATGCAGGGATATCTGCCTTTTCGAATTCGCCGAGGATGACGGTAATCATACCGTATGATCCGATTTCGTTGGTCTTGGTCCAGAATGCCTTTCCGTCAGCACCGGTCACGGTAAGTGACCAGTTAGTTTTCACCACGGGGGAATATGCTGCAGTCAGGGTAACAGTGTCGTTTTCACCCACATCACGATAATCTACAACATACTGTGCTCCGAGAATGAGTCCGTTGATCATCCAACCGTCGAAGTTCAGACCTGCCTTTTCAGGTGCGGCAGGCAGTGTTATCACACCGCCGACGTGACAATTCTCGATTGTCTTCACAACAGTCTCACCATCCATGCATTTCACGATATAGGGTATTGCTTCCCATTCGCAGGAAATGGCAAAGTCCCTTGCGGGAACATTGACCGAAGTACCAGACACAACAGCCCCGTCCATCTTGACAATAGCCCTGTATCCGACACGTTCCTCAACTGCCAGGGTGAGAGCGGTTCCGAACGAAATTTTGCTTCCATTGACAACAACGTTGTCTCCATTTTTGACCGTGATGCCTTCTCCGTAGATTGAAATGCAGTATTCCTTGGGAACGTATTTTGCATATACGGTAGTGTTGGTGTTCAGACCCTCGTTGGAATTATATGCCTGAGTATACTCAGAATCCATATACCAACCGCCGAATTCCATTCCTTCGGGTGCGACCGGATCTTCAAGAACAGATCCCTTCGCCAAGAGAGAATACGTCACAGAGTTGCCGTTGACAACACTCAGAGTAATCGGATTGATAACGATGTTGCTTACAGTGTTGCAGACGGTTGTCCCGCCCTTGTTTTTGACGCAGTATCCGTTTCCTGCAGGTTCTACAGTCAGTGTACTGTCATCGAACAGACCCATCGACAATATGGTGCTATTCTTTAACACAGTGTCCTTGCTTATATCCATGTTTTTATCGAACGTAATCGATTTGATGGTACAGTTCGCCAAATCATTGTAGGTTAGACTGTATACAGCATATTCATTGTATACTTGCGTGCTAGTTGCCACGATAATAGCACCGTGATATGTGCCCCCTATCGATATTTCTTTCACGGAATAAAGACTATCTTTTGCCGATGCTAATGCGTATTTTCCAGTTCTTTCAGTATAATTGGGATAGGAGTTGACCGTCACATCTTTATCAAAGCATATACTGATGTTTAATGGACTTGATAGTGTTCCAGATATACCGTTTGCCCACGGCTTTGTGAATGGCTGATAATTGAGAATCACATCTCCCATGAAACGAATGGTCAACAAATTGCTTGTCGCACCATTGAATACCCCGTAGTGTTTCTGTTCCGGCCCACATATAACGCCTATGGCATCGGTCGCACTGGATACTGTGTCTCCAACAAAAGTCACCTTATAACTCACATCATTGCTCCGTATATACTCGGGAATGATGAAGCTGGATCCTGCTTTGACGCAATACCCAACATTTCCATCGAGGGTTTCATACTCAACGTTTAATTTGACCAAGGTCGCGAATCCAGATGCATACAGATAATATTTGTTTCCAGAGTCGTCTGTAAAGTCAACAGCTTTTTCCAAAGCAACATCTAGGGTGGTATCACTCCCAGCAGTATGGTAATCCCTATACAGCACATAGGACATCTCACTACCTCCGAGAGGTACTCCCTTGTTATAGCAACGGATATTATAATCCGTGTCGGACTTTAACACAACACTATACTTACCGTCAACTATTCTTGACATTACGACATGATCATCACTGACAAAAGCCATAACAAGTTTATCAATATCTGCAGTAGTTGCTCCTTCGGCATCTGGTACAGTAACTGTTCCAGATACTGTTATTTCCGAATCTGCATCCGAGGCGTCTGAGCCTGTATACAAACATAAGAAAAAAACAACTGCTATACCAAACAATATGTACATTTTATTGATAGAATCGACCCCCATCCAAATCCAGTGCACTAAGGCAAATGGTTTGGAGAGGAGGATTGTCCTCCTCTTAAAAGGTTAGATGACAACCGCATAGGTATTACTTCACGGTTGGATCAATTCAGTTGTAATTGCCAGTGGTATCTCCTTCCTCGACCCAGTTGTACGTGAAATTCTCCCAGTTAAGGGTGAACTCATCCTGAGTGAAGGACTGAACTCCAGTCACCGTGGGCAGGTATGACAGAGGGCTCATGAATCCGAGCATGAACATGCTACTGTCTGTATAAGATGTGCTGTCACCAAGGTAGAGGGACCAGTACTCGTAATAGGCACTGACGTAGGTCAGATCCTCAACATCATCATAGACTGCCGTGTACGTTGTGGTCTTTGCATTGTTGCCTATTTGGGTTACCTCTCCGAAGTAGCTGTTGTTGATTGCACCGTTGTCAACCATAATGAGATTGACTGTGTAAGGGACGTTATTCCTGGTCATGGCATTCTTGAATGCGGCTGCAGCATCGGATCCGTATCCAACATAAGTGTTGTTGCCGATGTGGAAGGTGACCTCGTATGCGGAATCGGGGGTTCCCTGAGTAGGAACTACATTATAGATGTGCGCAAGCCCGGAGGTAGGCAGAGTGTTGGGGCTGATGCCAGTCGGAACGAACGCGATGTTCGCAGATGAGAGCTGGCAGTCGTCGAAGGGCCTGTAGAATCCCATTACGGACATCCCGCTGTCAGAAGAAATAGGATTCCAGTTGCCGTTAGAGTAGCGGTAGACGGTGAAATCGGAATCACCGTTCACGGTAGCGACCTTTCCGTAGTAGGGGTTGATGTTAGTGTATGTACTGCCACCGGACTGGTAGGGATAAGTAATGTCGGCACCGGAAAGGGTGGTACCGTAGTAACTTCCAGATCCCCAGGTGAATGTCAGTCCGCTGTTCGCAATAGCCTGTCCGGCGTAGTAACCGTAACCGGAATAGGGTTCCCAGTTACCGTTCTCGTACGCCCAGAACTTGATCTCGGGGGCAGACGTAGGTGCGTTCTCCGCGTCGGACGCATCCGCGTAAACCGCGGCTGCGAATACGCAGGCAACCATCAGTGCTGCCACAATGAATACCTTGGTCTTCATTTCAATACACCTCCCACGTTGGAACTATAATCCAATCTTGTGGAATTGATACTATCTTGGGTTGTCGGTATATAATCATAAGCAATGTATTGTCATTCCGCGTCTGGAATAGTAGTCATCCTCTACATCTACCGGCGCCCATGGTCAACCTGTGCGGGGACACTGTCGCCACGTTCAAGCATTCTGCCTTCTGTGGAGGAAAAGCGTAACACTTAATACGACAACCACCACAACCGCCATAATCGCCACGTACAGAGTTGGGAATCCCCCGTCGTCCGATCCCTGGTTCTCACTTACCACGTAGTACGACAGGTGATTGGTCGTGAATGATACCTCACTATCAGTGAATACCACATCCTCTATCCTGTGCATGGCACCAGAATCATCCAGGTGCCACAATGAGAGATTATTACTAGTCAAACTTACCTGAAGGGTAATCCTTGCCGTACCACCAAGCTCGTGCATTTGTGCGCCCATTGATTCTACAGTAATACTGAACACTGCTGCTCCCTCAGGCACATTCTTCCTCTGCGATTCCACTAACTCATTGAGGTCCACGGTTCTGAGACCAATAATCGCGGATTGACCTAAGTTATTCAATATGTTTGTATCCAGTTCAATCTTGCCCTGCAGTAGAACAAACTCGACCGGATTGCCTTCAATAGCGAGAGTTTGTAGGTTTTCGATGACTGCCTTACCTTCATGCACAACATCGGTAAGATCTACCGTTACTGTCCTCACGACATCATAGGTCAATACTATCACGTTTCTAGTTTCATCGGGAGATACAACAAGTCTGTCGGAGGACGCGTTCCGGTAGATGTATCCACCGATATTCTTGCCTATCATTTCCCGAAGATCCAGTTCCGTACCGGCCGGTGCGGTTCCGGTAACTGTATTCTCAATCTGGTTCCCGGACATGTCTACATATCTGATGGAATAATCGTATGCATCCCTGTCGATGAGGATGAACTCTCCCCCGCTCAAATACAAACGACCGGATTTGATTGTTTCTAGGTCCATTACACCATACATGTCGGAATACCACTGCTGATCATCCGCGTAAATGGGACGAACCATGGGGACGTCAGAGAAAAAGTATCTCATATACGTCTGGGTCAATGATTCGTCGTACTGCAGTTGAGAAGTACTGGGGAAATCAGAGAACATATACATGTTTAAATCGGATAGATTGTATTCAGAAATCGCCTCCTCGACAGTACCGTCATACACGATGCATCTGATCTTGTCGTTCTCGCGGATCATAAGATACGGGTCCTCTATCCTGTCACCCAAGACGCACACGTTACCGGCGTCATTGTAGAAGTATATCCTCCCATCGTCGGTGAAACGCACACACTGGGTGTTATATTGTGACGGTACCTGTGTGTAGATGCTGCGGTACTTGGGTAGCATCTGTCCAGGAGTGTCATAGAATACCATGATCGACGTCGTGGCATCATATGGAATAAAAATAACTTCTGCCATATTGCTCCTGGGAATAACATTGAGCGTGATGCCCCCGTGAGTATAACGACCATGATGGTAACTATATGCCTCGTTCAAGATCCTCCCATCCTCGTCATCGACATCGAAGACAAACATGTCACGTCCTGAATTGACATACCCACGACCATTATATACGATGAAGTTGGAATGGGCCTTGTCACCCAAATCATAGTAGCGATACTCAGGAATGAACGCTCCATCCTCGAAGGCCACGGCGACGACCCCGCCCCCTGTGGCGCCGCTACTTTCCCCGAATAATCCAGTGGAGTAGACGGTGAAATACAAGGTGTTGTTGTAGCAGGTAATCCATCCATCGTCCAGAAGGTAGTCTTTGAAATATGTAAGAGCAATCTCGTGGAAATCCAGTCCTGTCTTAACATCCACGGATTGGAGGATCACAGTGGAATCTCTCACACCTATCCAATAGAGATATCCACCATACAGCTGCATGCCACCTGTCACGCCCCAGCTATTGTAGGTAGTACACCCTTTCCTGGACCAAATCATCTCCTTCATGTCCGGACTGTACTTCCATATGGTTCCGCTACCGCCCAGATAGATTCCTGTGTCATCCCAAAGAACCCTTGATCCCCCAGGGAAATCACAGACATAGTCCAGATCCAGATTGTAGACCATCTTGGTCTTGAAGTCAAACACCAGACCGTTCGCGTACCCTATGTAACTGTAGTATCCACCGGAATCGTAGGACTCCACCGTCTTGAGCATACGGCCGGTGTCAAGATCGTACATGTACAGTATCCCTCCAGCCCTGACGTACATACGATCATTCACCACTAGCGGAGTGCCTGCCCCGCCAGTCCACATTGAGCCCGAAGTATCCTGGATGAAGGAGGTCATCCATTGGAGGTAAAATGCCTCATAATCTATGGGGAACTCCACCGAATTGATATAGCGAAGGCTATCGGATGGATTGTAGTATCCTTCTGATACGGATATCGTTAGATCGTCAGTTACCCCCCTGAACAAATATATCTCATCATAGACATCAGTGTAATCATATGGCGTGGTAAGGGCCCAATTATTGAATGTGTATCCCTCCTTCGATGTCCACTCCAGGCAGATCTCATCATCCTGCGAGACCCTGTATCCGCTTTCAACAGCAGTCCCGTTGACCCTCACAATCATATGCGCATTTTCATTGAATACCAGACGGGGATTGGCATCCGCCCAAACGGCATAAAGAGTTATATCCGCACATATAGGCGAAAAAGGTTCGAACATTACTCCGTTCCCGTCTGCCCATCCCAGGAACTCACTGCGATTCCTGACTGAACTGGGATAGTCATTCAGAGGAATAGTGCGCCCTGTCC
>Ga0310691_10007625_pt1 | contig 11238 bp, 6 predicted proteins | sample 176DNAGHGlowgp2_FD_203887 | JGI IMG/M metagenome (GOLD analysis project Ga0310691, IMG submission 203887) | Sheep rumen microbial communities from Palmerston North, Manawatu-Wanganui, New Zealand - 1766 DNA GHGlow gp2 (v2) (version 2) | ecosystem: Host-associated > Mammals > Digestive system >... | reverse complement strand
TATCACTACGATAGACCCGCAATCTTCATGTTCTTCTTCAGCGTTCTTGACGCCTATGCGCAGTCCGAATTGCTTATGACAATTGGGACACTCGAAGACGAGTGTCTCACCGTTTTTGTAGCGGGTGTCATCAAATGGCATGTAATGGTCGCACTTGGGACAGCGCACTTTTTTCATAAGCTCTCCCTTAAAGTTTCATCACCCAACTGCTGGCAAACTCTTTGCCGGCTTTGTGCAAGGCGGCGTTGGCATTGTAGGCCTCCGTCTCGTCTGCATAACCGGCCAGCACCACACGGCGCAATTTGCCGTTGTCGTGAATCTGTGCATTCGCGTAGCCGCGCGACTGTAGATCAGCAATATAGCGTTCTGCATTCTTGAGGCTTACGTCGCTGGCAAGGACAATGGCATATTGCTCGGCAGCTGCGGGCTGGGCCACTTGCTGGGGCTCTTCAGCCACGGCTGCGGCCTGCAACGTCTCCGTCTGCACGGCTTCCTGCTGCTTCACCTCGACGCTCGCTGCGGGCTGAGGCGTGCTGATGAGCGAAGCCTGCTGCAGCAGACGTTCACGGTGCACCGACATAGGTGCCGAGAACAACACGCAGATGGCGATGAAGGCGGCGCAGGCAGCCACATAGCGCAGGGAGCGACGGCTGATGCGAATGACGATATGCTTGTCGGTATCGACAAATCCCTCTGCATGCTGCTTATGCTGATCGGCTAGTTTCACGAAGCGCTCCGTCGCCGTGAGCTTAGGCATCGTAAAGGCCTCCAAGCCATAGTGCTCGGGAGAGATGATGCCGGCCTGGCAAGTGGAGAAGCTGACATGGCCGTCCTCGTCCTGCGTGAAGATGCCGATACTGCCGAAGTCCACCTGTCCGTCGGAGAGCAGCTGTTGGCGCAGTTCCAAGATCATCTGTTGCACCTGCCGCTTAGCGTCGGCAAGGGCGCCGCGATGTACGGCCTGTACAACACCTACCAGCAACCCGTCGTCCTCAGTGAGCTCTGGAGTAAAACGAACGATACGCTTAGGCGGGAAGAACAAGTCTTCACTGTCAGCGTGCTGCGCATTGCTCGTATGAGCAACAAAAGCACCGAACTGCGGAACAATCACGCAGTTATGCGTCAGCAGCAGATACTCAATGTGTTGGGAAAGTCTATTCATCGCCGCAAAGTTAGCACATTTCTTTCGAATAACCATCAATATTTCCCTAAAAAAATCATTATTTTCTCAAACTTTTGTCATTTCACACTTTATTACTAACTTTGCCGCAGAATTTCTCGTTCTCATTTCTGACCCCTATATATATTAATAAGGTGTTATGTCGTCACTAACCGTTTACAAAGCCTCTGCAGGATCAGGCAAGACATTCACGCTGGCTGTACAGTACATCAAGCTTCTCGTGATGGCTCAAGAGCCCGCTGAATACGCCAGCATCCTGGCTGTCACGTTCACCAATAAAGCCACGGGCGAGATGAAGGACCGCATCCTCAGTCAGCTCTATGGCATTGGCCACGCCCTGGAGAGCAGCGAGCCCTATTTCCAGGCGCTCAAGAAGGCATTGCGCGAAGAGGGTGCCGACGTCTATCCCGACGATGAGCTGCGCCTCCGCTGCCGCGAGGCGTTGCACCAGATACTTCATGACTACAACCGCTTCCGCGTGCAGACCATCGATGCATTCTTCCAGACCATCCTGCGTGGCCTGGCCCACGAACTGGGTCTCACGGCAAGTCTGCAGGTGGAAATCAGCGACACCGAGGTGCTGTCGAAGGCCGTAGATCGCATCGTCGATCGCCTGCAGGACGACCCTCAGGTATTCGAATGGCTCTACAGCCTCGTGCGCGAGCGCATCGCCAACGACCAACGCTGGGACGTGACGCGTGAGGTCAAGAACTTCGGTCGCGCCATCTTCAACGAGGACTACCTCCTGCGTGGCGAGCAGCTGCGCCAACGGCTCACCAACGCCACCTTCATGCGCCAGTTCATCCAGCAGCTCAACGAGATGGCTACCGCCCCCGTGGAACGCCTGAAGAGTACTGCAGCGCAGATTGAACATGCCGTGCTGGAGGCGAACATCGCCTACACCGACTTCTCCAACGGCAAGACGCTACTGACGTTCGTGGAGCGCCTGAAGGCCGGCGACATCGATGTGGACCCCGGCACGCGCATACAGGGATGGGCAGACAACCCGCTGACGATGGTCAAGAAAGCTGACCAGAAGCAGCGCCCGGATCTTGTGGAAGCAGCAGATGTCATAGGTGGCTTCCTCAGCGACCTCGTGGATCGCCTGCCCGATATGCAGTTTCAGGCCAACAGCGCCCGTCTGGCGATGACGCATCTCAAACCGCTCTGCCTGTTGGACGCCATCGACCGCGAGGTGGCCGACATCAATGCCGAGACCTCGCGCTTCAACCTTGCCAAGACGCCGATTCTGCTCAGCCGGATGGTAGGGGAGAGCGACGCCCCCTTCGTCTTTGAGAAGATAGGCGCCCTACTGCACCACGTGATGATCGACGAGTTCCAGGACACGTCCACCCTGCAATGGAAGAACTTCCGTGTTCTCCTGCTGGAGAGCCTTGCCAAGGGAGGTCACAACCTGCTCGTGGGCGATGTCAAGCAGAGCATCTACCGCTGGCGTGGCGGCGACTGGCGCATTCTCGGCGACATAGAACACAAGATGGTGCCGCCACCGCAGATTCGCAACCTCGACGTCAACCGTCGCAGTGCGGCCAACATCATACATTTCAACAACGAATTCTTCCGCGATGCCGCCCGCGAGCTCGAAAAGGCCTCACTCTCCGAGCTCACCATCCTTCGTGGCACCTTCTCCTTCGTCGATGCCTATGCCGACGTGAAGCAGTTCACCCCCGAGGAAGTCGCCGCGGCAGCGAGTGATCCAGTGGAAGCGTCAGCGACGCCTGAGGGTTTCGTCTCCGTCACCGTCCTTGACCCGTCGGAATATACCAAACGCGACGATTGGGAGCCTGCCATCCTCGATGATGTCAAGGCGCAGGTGCGCGCCCTCCACGCCGAAGGGCTTCCCTACAGCGCGATGACGATTCTCGTGCGCAACAACAGCGACATGCAGCCCGTCATCAAGAGCTTTGCCGAGGACGAGGACATGCCGCCCATCGTCAGCGACGAGGCCTTCCTCCTCTCCGCCTCGCCAGCCAATATGCTCCTCATCGCAGCCCTGCGCACCCTCGACGATCCGTCCGATGTGGTCTCGCAGTACTACCTCCGCACCCATGCCAGCGACCTGCCTGCTGAGGGCCTCGACCCGCAACTCGCGCAGTTGCCGTTCTACGAACTCATTGAGACGCTCTATCGCGACCTGCACCTTGACACCATCCCACGTCAGGATGCCTATCTCTTCGCGTTCTTCGATGCCGTCCTCGACTTCCAGCACTCCGAATCGTCAGACCTCCACTCGTTTCTGGCCTACTGGGACGAGCGTCTCGCCAGTCAGTCCATCCCTGCCGGGCAGGTCAACGGCATACGTATCATCACCATTCACAAGGCCAAGGGTTTGGAGTTCCACACCGTTTTCATGCCCTTCTGCACCTGGGCGTTGGAGCGCGACCGTGCCACAGACCTGCTTTGGTGCACGCCCACCGAGGAGCCCTTCAGCGAGTTGGAATTGCTGCCCATCACGCCCAGCTCCAGGACGGCACCCAACTCCGTCTTCGGTCGTGACTATGCCGAGTCTCATCTGCTCTCGCGCCTCGACGAGCTCAACGCCTTGTACGTTGGCTTCACACGTCCTGCTCGGAACTTCTACGCCTGGGCGGTGGGCGATGCCGACGGCCTTACCAAGTCCAAACGCACCGTGGGCGACCTCATCGCTGCCGTCATTCCTGGTGGCACGTTGCTGGGCGAGCCTGTGCTGACTACCGATGAAGCCAAGGAGGAGAAGGCGACAGATGCTAAGAAGGTCAATCGCCTGACACCCAAGGCCACGCCCCTCGACATCACCATGTGTTCCTATCCCCTCAGCGCCACCTTCCGCCAGAGCAACCGCTCGCAGGACTTCCTCGCCTCGCTACCGTCAGCGACGAATGAGGACAGCGAGGAGGCGGAGATGACCGACGAATACTACCGCCAGCAGCAATACGTGGAAATGGGGCGCCTGCTCCATAGCGTGCTGCAGCAGATGGCCACCCTCGATGATGTCCGTCCTGTCCTGGACAGTCTGGAGCACGAGGGCGTCATCTCGCGCTATGCGCCCGACGGCACCTACGTCAGCGTACGTCGCGCCGACCTCGAGAAATGGTTCGCCCGTGGCTTCAGCAACCCGCAGGTGGCCTCGTGGTTCTCAGGAGAGTGGACACTCTTCAACGAATGTTCCATCGTGAGCCTCGATGCCAAAACACACCAGCCCGTCACACATCGTCCTGACCGCGTGATGATCTCGCCCGACGGCTCGCACGTCGTGGTCGTCGATTTCAAGTTCGGCCGCTACCACGACACCTACGAGCAACAGGTCCGTGACTATATGTCCCTGCTCGCCGCCATGTACCCCTCCGCCACCGTCAAGGGCTACCTCTGGTTCGTCTATTCCTCCCGTGTGCAGGCGATTGCCTGAAAACCCATCTTTGGCCGCCAATCATCAATCCTCAATCATCAATCTTCAATAATAAATGCCCTCCTTCCTTCACCACGTCGCCGCCTCGCTTTTGCAGCGCTTTGGAAATAACCTCAGCAACCTCGTCGTTGTCTTTCCCGGCAAGCGCGCCAGCCTCTTTCTGGATCAGGCTCTCGCCGAGCTGTCCCCGTCGCCCGTGTGGACGCCGACCTATCGCACCATCAGCGAGCTCTTCGCTGAGGCCTCGCCCTACACGCTCTGCGACCCCGTGGAGAGCGTCTGCCGCCTCTATCGCGCCTACGCTGCCCATGTTCAGGACCCGCAGTCCCTTGACCAGTTCTACGGCTGGGGAGAGATTCTGCTTTCTGACTTCGACGATATCGACAAACAGCTGGTCGATGCACAGCGCCTCTTCACCAATATCCGTGACCTGCGCCAGCTCGACGATAACTCCTATATTGACCCTGAACAGGCCGAAGCCCTGCGCTCGTTCTTCGGTAACTTCTCGTTGGAGGAGAATTCCGAACTCAAGCAACGTTTCCTCCAGCTCTGGGAACAGCTGCCCGCTATCTATGCCGACCTGAACGCCTCCATGCGTGCCGACGGCGTCCTCTACGAAGGTGCCCTCCAACGAGAAGTCGTAGAAAAAAATCTCTCAACTCTCAACTCTCAGCTCTCAACTTATATTTTCGTCGGCTTCAACGTCCTCAACGCCGTGGAGCAAGCCCTTTTCAGCGAGCTCAAGCAACGCGGACAGGCGCTCTTCTACTGGGACTACGACACCTTCTACATCAAGAACCACGAGGCCGGCCATTTCCTGAGCAAGAACATCGAGCGCTTCGGCAATGAGTTGCCGCCAGAGTGCTTCAACAACCTGCGCTCGCCCAAGGAGATCACCTTCATCACCACCTCCAGCGAAAACGCCCAGGCGCGCTACCTGCCGCAGTGGCTCTCTGAGAACCTCACCGAGCACGAGAACCAGACAGCCGTCGTCCTCTGCAACGAGCAGCTCTTGCAGCCCGTGCTCCACGCCCTCCCCAACGGCGCGATGCCCCTCAATGTCACGATGGGCTTCCCCTTGGCCGACACACCCGTCTATAGCCTCCTGCTGGCCCTCGTGGAATTGCAGACGGAGGGCTATGACGCCACCCTCCAGCGTTTCCGTCCGCTGCAGCTGCGCGCCGTAGCAGCACACCCCTATGCGCGTCTGCTCGACGATAGCGTCTGGCGCCAGCGAGTGGGGCAGGGGACAGCGCTGCTGCGCTACCTGCAGGACGTCCTCACACAGGTCGCCGCCCAGCTGCGCACAGACCTCATCGCCACAGAAGCCATCTTCCGTGCTTACACCTGCCTGAACCGCCTGGCCGACCTCATGTCGGGCGATGCGCCCCTCCTCGTGGTCAGCGACCGTATGCTGGCTAGCCTCCTGCGCAACGTCCTCGACGGCGAGACCATTCCCTTCCACGGCGAGCCCGCCATCGGTTTGCAGGTCATGGGTGTCCTAGAGACGCGCGCCCTCGACTTCCGCCATCTCCTCATGCTCAGCGTCGGCGAGGGCTACCTGCCCAAGAAGGTGGCCGACAGCAGCTTCGTTCCTTACCACCTCCGCGAAGCCTTCGGGCTCACGACCCTCAAGCATAAGATTGCCGTCTATGCCTACTATTTCTACCGACTGATACAGCGTGCCGAGCGCATCACCTTCATGTACAACGAGAGCAATGCGGGCATCCGCCAGAACGAGATCTCGCGCTTCCTGCGACAGCTGCTGGCCGAGACCGACTTCCCCATCGAGCACCGTGTGCTGCAGGCGGCCAGCGATGCCCGTCAGGCAGCCCCCATCGTCAAGGAGAAGACACCCGAGATCATGCTCCAGCTCCGCGAGCGCTACGACAACCGTGGCCGTGCGCCTCGTGACCGTCGCTTCCTCTCGCCCTCGGCGATGAATACCTACACCACCTGCCCGCTGCAGTTCTACTACCGCTATGTGGAGGGCATGCGCATCGACCCCGACCCCGCCGAGGGCCTCGACGCCAAGCTCTTCGGCGATGTCTTCCACTGTGCTGCCGAACTCCTCTACAACCAGCTCACCTCAGCCGGCGACACCGTTCGCGCACAGGACATTGACCCCTTCCTGGAGATGGACGGCCAGCGCCTAGAGCCCTTCGTGCGCCAGGCCTTCCGCAAGATGTTCTTCAAGGACATGCCCGAGGAGTATCGTGGCATCCTCTTCATCGCGCAACGCGTCATCACCACCTACCTGCTTCAGCTCCTGCGCCACGACCGTCGCCTCACACCCTTCCGCGTTCTGCAGACAGAAGCCAAGCAGGTGAAAACGCTCCACATCCGTGACATGGAGATCGACACCGGTGGCATCATTGACCGCCTCGACCTCGTCCACGATGATGACGTCCCCGGCGGCCTCGCCATCCGCGTCGTCGATTACAAGACCGGCGGGCGTCCCGAGACCGTCAGCACCCTCGACCAGCTCTTCAGCGACACCGACCAGAAAGCGCACTACTATTTCCAGACGCTCCTCTATGCCATCATCGTCTCCGAGCACAGCGCACAGCTCCTGGCCGACAGACGGTCGTACCCCGTCACCCCCTGCCTCTTCTATGTGCACAAGTCAGGCGCTGAGGACTACAGCCCCAAGCTACGCCTCGGCAGCCAGTACATCCACGACATCTGTCAGCCCGCTTCGCGCGACGACCAGAGCCTCACGCTGGCCACCGCCTACGAGGAGCGCCTTGAACAGCTCATCCTCGACATCTTCGACCAGCATAAGCCCTTCACCCAGACCACCCGTCTGAAGTCCTGCGAACACTGCGACTTCCGCGACCTCTGCAACCGATAACCCCTCATAAAACCAACCACTATGAAACTGCGTCATCTCTTATACGGACTCACGGCAACACCTGTGTTGGCGGGTGCACAGGCACAGCAACCGAATATCCTCTTCATCCTCTGCGACGACATGGGGTGGGGCGACCTCGCCTGCTACGGCCAGCAGTACATCTCCACGCCCAACATCGACCGCATGGCCACGCAGGGCATGCAATTCATGCAGGCCTACGCCGGCAGCCCCGTGTCAGCACCCTCGCGCGCCTCGCTGATGACGGGGCAGCACACGGGCCACTGCGAGGTCCGTGGCAACAAAGAGTACTGGCCCGGCTCCGGCACCGTCTATTACCACGGCAATGCCGACTTCGCCGTCGTGGGTCAGCATCCCCTCGACCCCAAGCACGTCGTCGTGCCTGAAATCATGAAGCAGAACGGCTACACTACCGCCCAGTTCGGCAAGTGGGCCGGCGGCTACGAAGGCAGCGTCTCCACCCCCGACAAACGCGGCGTGGATGAGTTCTACGGCTATATCTGCCAGTTCCAGGCACATGCCTACTATCCCAACTTCCTCAACAAATACAGCCGCTGCGACGGCGATACCTTTGTCAGCCGTGACATCCTCTGCGGGAATATCCAGTACGACTTCAAGACCGACGACTACTTCAAGCGCCCTGAGTACAGCGCCGACATCATCCACCGCAAGGCCATGGCGTGGCTCGAACGGCAGAACGAGAACCAACCCTTCTACGGCCTCTTCACCTACACCATTCCCCATGCCGAGCTCGTGCAGCCTGAGGACAGCATCCTGCTGGCCTATAAGCAGAAGTTCGGCGTCGATAAGAGCTACCATGGCGAGCTGGGCTCGTGGTACCATGCCATCGGCCACGTCCACGCACAGTTCGCAGCGATGATCACCCGCCTTGACACCTACGTGGGCGAGATTATGGCCCTGTTGGAGCGCAAGGGCCTCGCCGACAACACCATCCTCATCTTCTCCAGCGACAACGGCCCTCATGAGGAGGGTGGGGCAGACCCCACCTTCTTCAACCGCGATGGCGTCCTCAAAGGCCTGAAGCGCTCGTGCCACGAAGGCGGCATCCGCGTGCCCTTCATCGTCCGCTGGCCCGGCCATGTGCCCGCAGGCGTCAAGAACAACCATCCCATTGCCTTCTACGACATAATGCCCACCTTCTGCGATATCATTGGCGAGCAGGACTACGTCGCCAAGTACCGCAATCCCGACCTGGGCGATGCAGACTACTTCGACGGCATCTCCTTCCTCCCCACGCTCACAGGCCGCGATGCCGAGCAGCAGGCACACCCCTATCTCTACTGGGAGTTCAACGAGACCAACCAGATTGCCGTGCGCAAGGACAACTGGAAGCTCATCGTCAAGAGTGGCGTTTCCGAGCTCTACGACCTCTCCACCGACGTCCACGAAGGCACCAACCTCGCCTCCCAGCACCCCGAGATCGTCGCCGAGCTCCAGTCCATCATCCTCCACTCCCACACCCCCAACCCCTACTTCCACGTCACCCTCCCGCAATAAGCCGCCAAAATCAACGTCGTAATAACGTTATAACGAAATAACGTAATAACGAAGGCGGCCAAGATCGAAACAACGAAGGCGGCAACCTCGTAATAACTTAGGCGGCCGTCGTAATAACGAAATAACGTTATAACGTAATAACGACAAATAAAAGTAGTTCAGACTTATATTTTTCCAGCGGATGATGAATTTCATCCGCTTTTATTTTGCCCGAATCAAATTAATCCCTACTTTTGTGGCGTGAAACTGCTCTTGCGACATGAATATAGACAGATTATTGAATTCCTATTTCAAAGATTCTTCATCATTGCCGACTATTGAAGTATTCGACAATGAGAATGTCTATAATGTCTATGTTGATATCGTAAAGACACTTAAGAACGCACCAGAGGTTGAACTCAGTGTTCTGCAGTTACTCAGCTATTGCTTCTATGAAATCCTTGATAATGTATTGATTCATTCTGAGAAGAATAATGGCACGGTGCTCCTGCATTACGATGCTAAGAAGGCCCGCATTAAGGTGCTCATCGCTGATGATGGAATCGGAATCCATCAGTCACTTTCGGAAAATGCAGAATACCAACATCTTTCAGAGCCGGAAGCCCTACGAATGTGTGTCAAGGATCGGGTAACCGACGGCAAGGGGATGGGCTTCGGCTTGTACTCCACCGTCAGCCTAATACGGAATGCCGGTGTCGTATTGGAAATCCATTCAGGCCAGCATATCCTTCGTACCAATGGAATCCATGAAGAAGTCCTTGAAGCCTCGAAATGGCAAGGGACAATCATATATCTGGAACTTCATTCCGACAAAGAGATAGACCCAAACAGCATCTTGGAGCATCGAACAGATGCCGAGAGTGAATTCAATGAAACCTTCATCGATACGTCTGATATTGACGAGCTTTGGTGATATAAAATACTTACAGACATGATTACATTCCGCTTTAGAGACTTCGGAGAGCATCTTGGCACACGTCAGTTGGGCGAGAAGGTGCGTGAACAACTATGGCCTCTACTACAGGGAGAGGAAAAAGTATGCCTCGATTTTGAGGGCGTGGACGTCGTCTCCAATTCCTTTGCAGACGAATGCCTTGCCAAGCTACTTCTCTCCATGTCGCTTGACGAACTGAAACAACATACCACATTCATCCATCTCAATGATTTTGCCCGTAAGAACATAGCTCTTGCCTTGAAGCGCAGACAACAGTCCTTGGCTGTAGCATAACCCCCTTGAACTTTTGGAGCAGCGAACGCCATAAGAGCTTGCTCTTGAATGGATGAGTCGCGACAAAAGTCAGCGAAGCTAACTCTTAAACCCTTAACCCCTTAAACTGTTTATGATATAACCCCAAATAGATAGACATACAGACAGAAGCGTCCGCTTAGATTCTATATAGCCTTCCTGACACTCCTCGGGAAGGCTTTTTCCGTTTCTTTCCCCGTTTTTCTGTGATTTTATTTTGCCCGAATCAGATTAATCGCTACTTTTGCAGCGACTTCGATAGCCCACAACGGGCTTGAGGGTCAAATCTTATTGGAAAAAGGACGTTTACGAACGTTATCTTCAGCATCTGAATCTCGCAAATTCTAGCACTTGAAGGTACGCAACCGGAGCGTCCACATTGGGTGTATTGTACCCTGTTCACGTCAAACTTATATGGTGAACAGTCTTTACAATATCACGCGGCGTGGGCTATCGAGTTGCTTATCCTAGTGCAAGGCAATGCGAGAGCCCAGATGCGGGATAGGCGAGTAGAGCACCCACGTCTTTCATTTACAGTTATTACTAACGGCTGAATCGGGGGGCTATAGGCAAGAAAAAAATGCGACTATGGCACAAGAATTGAGAAAAGTGAAATTCACATTAGACAATCCTATAGGTTTCAATCCTAATGTGAATGCGCAAGGTCGTCAAGAATGGAAAGATGGTTTCTTTCATTTGTTTACCCATATTGAGGAGCTAAGTCCTCAATCACAACGATTCCGAGAAAAATGTGTAGCCCTCGTCGAAGATCTTGAAACAGGCAGGGTTCACTATGTGGACATTGAGTGTTTCAAATTTACTTCCATGTTACAATGATTCCCAAACTGCCTTTAAGAGTACCAAATAGCGTACTCTCTGATAAACAACTCCAGTTCCTTTATAAGGAGGTACTCTTATACTCAGAGAGCGATTCTTCATCTTACGGTTCAGCAGAAAAGATCATAGCTAAGGTCAAAAAAGAGTCATCATTGCAGCACTTTGACTTTGTATATGATCAT
>Ga0310691_10007624_pt1 | contig 11238 bp, 12 predicted proteins | sample 176DNAGHGlowgp2_FD_203887 | JGI IMG/M metagenome (GOLD analysis project Ga0310691, IMG submission 203887) | Sheep rumen microbial communities from Palmerston North, Manawatu-Wanganui, New Zealand - 1766 DNA GHGlow gp2 (v2) (version 2) | ecosystem: Host-associated > Mammals > Digestive system >... | reverse complement strand
AGGATGCTGATGTCGGTGTTGCGGAGTGCCACATCAAGCAACCATCCCTCGGGTATCAGTCCGTCGAAGAACGGGAATAGCACGGGACTGACAAAAGCCTCCGTCTGTAACGGCAGTGTCAGGCTCACCGGCTGTGCATCCTTTCGGGCTAGATATGCTTCATCATAGCAGAATCGGTATTCGCCACCCTCTTCCGTCAGGATGCCTGCAAGAATGCTCTTGCGATATATCTCTGCTTGTCTCATTGCTTAGGTGTTGCAGTCAGTTCGTAATTAAACAAATCAAGGAGTTGGTTCACCTTGTCCATCCTCAGCGTCGGTTTTCCTTGCTCCAGATTTCTGACGAAGCATAATCCCACGCCCGACTTCAGGGCGAGGTCTTCCTGAGTCAGTCCATATTCCTTGCGCAGAGCCTTTACAACTGCTGATAGTTTTGTCGTCTTTCCCTCTCGTGCCGTCATGTCTTGCCTTCTTTCCATGTCAAACTATATTGTTTCGAATGCAAAATTACAATTTTATTTTGATATTACATCATTTCACATATAAAATTGCACAAATTTAACACTATTACATTCGTTCTGCTATAATATCATGCCCATATCATCGCAAACATTCTATCACCTCTTCCATCGTGCAGCACACCCCGTCGAACAGTTTGTACATCAGTTCTGGCTCCTGTCGCTCGGGGATAAAGACCATCGTTCAGTTGTTCTTGTAGATCAGGTTCACCACCACTTTCACCATCACATCTTTTTCCTCCGTCCTGCTCTCAGCAATCATCAGCGTCAGGGCAACAAGAGGGTACCCCCCACGATGTAATCAAAATCGCGGACTCCTCCCTTATTCGCAAATTTTGCGACTACCACGGAATCCGCCAACTCTTCCCTAAGCGCATTGTTAATATGCTTACTTATTGTCTTATAATCACGCCCAAACAATACGGCTATCTGCTCTCGTGTTAGCCATATCATATCTTTCTCCATGCGGACATCAATCTGTGTCTGTCCGTCCTCCGGCTGGTAGATGACTATCTGATTCTGCTCATTCATATCCCTTTCGCTTCTTGGCCACAAAATTACACATTTTTTCTCAAATGAAGCTGGAATCCTCAAAACTTCTTACTTCCAGGTACCGTTCGCCACGTTCTTCACTCACCCCACTCCCGCTTCACCCATACTCTTCCCATACTCCCCGAGTATGCTTAGAGTATGCCTAGAGTATGGCTCGAAGCAGCCTGGAGTAAGGGTAGAGTATGGCTAAAAGAACTTGTTCGGTTTGCTCGCAAAGAACTTCTATCTGTCTCATTCCTATCATTTTCTGAACAATTCAGAATGAGAACCTAATCGCACCAATTCAATGATGTCATTTTCTTCGTCTATCCAAATCAACAAGAAATCATTCTGCACATGACATTCCATGCAACCTTTGTAATTATCCGTCAGTTTGTGAGGCAAGTATTCTGCAGGAATAGGTTCATCATGGGCCAGTTTCTCCAGAATCTCTCTAAGAGCCTTGACTTTTTGGGCATTCTTCCTAATCTTCTTGTAATCCTTCCTGTATTGAGTGGTAGGTTGTAGCTTATTCATTCTTCAGCATCAAGGTCATTAAAGAGCTCGTCCACACTATTATAAACCTTATTGGGGTTCTGCCCCGATTTCGCTTCAGCTATTGCAGCCCGTGTCGCGTCGTTTGGTTCATGATACACAATATCCAGCAGAACACTCTCCACGTAGTTGTTCAGCGTCCGGTTCTCTCGGGCAGCATTGCGCTTCAGCCCCTCCAACAAGTCAGCCCTTAAGCGGAAAGAGGCTGGTTTTCTGATAATCGTAGTTGCCATATTCTATATATCAATTGTAATACATCTGCCTGCAAAGATAACACTTTCCTGCGAATTAGCCAAATATAAACCGATATATCTTCAAAACGAATAGGATGTTTGCAGGGTTGGCAGCTGGAGTATGGCTAAGGCGATTTTCGCTTCATTCTTTCCCCATTATCTCCATGATCTCGCATCCCGTCTTATATATAGGCGTACCAGTCCATTCTTCTTCCCAGCCCATGTTTGCCGTACCCGCCTTGCGCCTCCGCTCTGCCTCAGCCAGAAATTCTGCGTTCAGCACCCGCTGGATGTCGATAGGTTCAAACTGACGGGCCATCAATTCCAGGTCGTAAACAAAATAGTTGCCTGATGGGGCGGGATAGCCTTTCTTTGCCAACTGCTCTGCCGTTCGCACATGATGGCTGCTGATGCGATACACCTCGTATGCCGTTGTCTCAGCACCTATCTCATAGAGCAACAAATACCGTGCCGCCACAACACGCTCCTCGATGCGCTGCATACCGTCGCGCGAACCTCTGCGGTCTCGCTTTCGCACATTGTATAGCATCCGTTCCCGAATCCACGCCTGTTGGTTCTTTTCCCTGCGCCAGCCGCCTATCAGGAACACCTCGCCAGACACCGTTATTCAGTTGCACCATCTCCTCTATCTCCACCATGTGCTCCTTCAGGTCTAAGCCCTTCTCTTGCTGCAGGAAGGAGGATACCTTGTCCATCAACCGTTCGAAGTTCCAGTACTTCTGGTAACCCATGAGTCGCGCCAGCTTGCGCGAGTTCCACCACTCACGACCTTCAACGTCCGTCTCTTTGATAGCCTCAAATGGCGACTGCATCTCTTCCAGTGAGAACATCTCTATTTCGTTTGTATCGTCCATATCGTTTGCAAAGATAAAAAACTATTTACTATTTCGCAAAGGTACTACTTTTAAGCTATATTTTCTGCTATTTCTATCTAGTACAACATCATACTCTCTAATCCCTTTTGCTTTTGCAATGGATCTCAAATGTGTCTTATATCGGGCTTCCATGTGTGGACCATAATAGATAGCTTTTAAGGTGCCCCTATCTGGAATACTTATATAATCTTGGTCGATAGACTCCCTATCAAATTTCAGCATTCGCCACTCTCTTTCGTGTGAATAATCTGCTTTGTCTTTATAAAGATACATCTTTATGAAATACATCATATCTATAGGATAGAATTGATGTAGCTGAGTCTTAAATATTTCAAATACTTCTTTATATGCTTCCTCTGGTTGAATATTATCAACATAATCTGTTATACATATTCTGTCTATCATTTCTGTTGCATCCAACATCTGAGGGGAATATATTACAGGATACAGATTGACATTTAATGCATACCATTTTCTGAAATCATATTCTAACGCGAAGCCTTTATACCCATCGGCATAATGGTCCCACATGAATTTTGAATCAATCTTTTCAGTAAAGCATCCAATCTTGGTATATTTGTTATTTCTTGGCCAGCCCTCCTGCTTCTGGATTTCAGATTTCATCTGTTTTAAGAACCCATCATAATCAGTTCTAAGCGAATTAACTATCTCGCTGTCTGTTGTATTAGAGATTATCAATTCCAATAATTTGCTCTTTATTGGGCTATTCGGAAATGCTGCAGGATTACTTCTTGCTATTTGAACGATGTATGACATTGTCGTTGAAAAAGCAGTCGAAAATCTGTCTAGTAACGTCTTATAATCATAGAATACATTCGAGTCATATTTATCCGGGAACTTATATGCAATGCACATAGGGATATTCCCTTGTTCATAAGAAATCAACTCATCTATTCCACATTTTCTAAAACGGAATAGTTTCGCAGGAATATAGGGTTGAACAAAATCATGTAATTCTTTGAGAACTTTTACAGATTCTTCTTGAGAAAAAGTGTTTGGTATTGATGTCTTTTCCATCAATCTTGCAAACTCTTTCTTGAATTGCGTTTTTGTATATGATACCTTTTCTATGCTCATATTGCTTTATACTTATTTTGATATATTTATTATCTTAGGTTTTGTAGTCCACACAAAACTTATTAATTGAATATTGTCAAATATATATGTTGTCTCATGGAAGATTCCCGAATATGGTGATTTGAAATAGCTCTCTCCTGTTTTTCCGTCCGTTGCATCACTAACTACAAATAATGGAGTGAAACATATTTGACCCTTATTTAGTAAATCCCCCAACACTTCATCTTCTGTTTCTATTTTAGCTATCATGCCAACTTGAGGATCCATTTTTATATCAGACGTTCTGACATCTTTTAATACATGACGATGTTGGAAGTATAATATACCGTCATTTTGAATATGATTTGCCTCTAAAGGAGAGGTTGAATCTTTCCCATTTTTATGGATATAATAATTTTGCTTTTCTAACCAACTCTTCAATTCCTCATGGTTAACTGGGATGTTCTCAAATGAATTGAGCCAACAATATATATCAAATACGTGCCCCATAAAACTAATGCTGACACTATGACCTTCTAAATTCCAACCTATAGAAAATGAATATATTTCATCATCTCCATTCTTGATATGTTGATTAACAAGTAATCGAATGCCTTCCAATGTCTTGTTCAAACCTTCTTGGCAATCTATATTTGAATGGAAAATCTGAGGAATTGTATGATAATTATCTTCAACGAGAACAACCTTCACATCTATTGGTATATCTATTTCAGCTCCGACTTTCCATAATGCTTTAGCCACTTCTAATGTAGAGAAGTCAATAACATTATGAATACCATCTTTTAGTTCTATTGAATCATATTTGCAGAAGCATCTATTTGTTTCAAAACTTTCTGTATTATGATAGGATACAAACAAGCGAATTCCATCACCTTTGTCAATCTGATATGGAACATAGTCTTGAAGTGTATGTCCTCTTGGCTTTTCTTTCTGAGATTTGGGGAATGGACGAGGTGTTCCAAAATAGTCATATACAGAATGATTTGAACATAGATATTGAGTAATAAGACTTTTCCACAAATCTAAGGAGATATGCCCGTCTATTCTAAAGATCTTTGTATATTCTGCTTGATGCCCCATTTGATTCATAGGGGTATCAATACGTTTTATCATATTTTCTAAATCATAACATCTTATTGCGCCATCAAAATGGTTGAATTCTTTGTGGTCAAAATCGTATAACGCATGAAGATATCGACATCCGTATGTATTTTTCTCTAATGTAGGAACTTCGACATCTGTCACTTCTTCCATTTCAAACTGATACTGTTTGCCATCATCTTTCTTCTGCCATATAAACTCTGTAGATTTTATATTAGTGTATATTTTGTCAATTTCGTCACTTTCATATCTTGTCAAACCTTCTGGAATACTTTCTATATTATCAGTATATTGGGGTCCATACCAGAATTCATATTCATGACTTTGTTTCCAGGAAGGGGCAAAACCTATTAGATTTGCCTCTAAGCGAACTTTGACACTATGATTCCCGCTTTTATAGACATCAAATAGTTTATCAAGAAAACCGAAATTAAAATTATTAAATATTGAATATGATCTGCGAAAGAAAGAATGTAATATTACTGACAACTGGTTATGCTTACTTTTAAATACACCTTGTCCGCAATAATCAAAGTCCTCTAAAAGATATTCAAGAAAGATCAGTCCGTCATTATCTATATGCTCCTTTAATTTCGGGAAAGCATTATATAATATATCCACATATCCATATAGAACGATGCCATTATAAAACCATCTCCCTTGGCCATCAGCAGAATACAATCCTTGTTTGCTTAATTCCTCTATAAATGCTTTTTCATAATTTTGAATGGCTTCACCCATGTATTTGTAAAAGAACGCCAATCTTCGTTCTTGCAATTCCTCCTTTTCATCTTTGCTTTCAGGAATATAAGTATTACCAACGACATAACTTAGTTCATGGGACATGTATAGCCCATTTACAACACTCCAACCAACGAATCTATGAATATCATGAGACATATTAGTTGGCCTTCCTCCATCAGATCCTAACCATATCATATCATCTAATGCAGAAATAGATAAACGAGAATTGTCTCGTGCGATACCATCAGTGCAATATATTCCTTGAAGATTAAGCATAGACTATATTATTTTCCTATTATCATTCTTTCAACTTCTCGTTTTGCTTGTTCCAAGATATTCTTTCCCTCTTCTTGCAGGGCTTTCACTTTCTTGTACATCTCGGTGATGTGACAAGATACTTCTTGTTGTTTTGTAAGAGGAGGAAGAGGAATTATGATAGAACCCAAATCTTCTTGAGTGATGGCAGGATAGTTCCCACCAGTACATTTCTGTTCAAATTGCAACAGAGATATTTTGTGTCTTAATATGTATAGTAAATAATTGATATCCAGATTATTATCAATATTTCGGATAACAGCAAATCCGGATGATGCAATACATAGATTATGTTCCTTACCTATTTTTACAATTGCACCTCGACTAGGACGTGTGGTTGATACAATAATATCATTAGTTCTTACTATATATTTTGCCCTACTGGGTGCTTTCTCTACTGCTATCATTTCAACGTAATCAATTTCAGGCCTTTCAGTATTAATTGCACCAATTTCTATATATGGTATTTTTGTATCATAGATACTTTTTCTGTCCCAACACTCTGATGAGAAAGAAACTAAACTGCTTAGTTTTTTATAATTTTTGCATTTTATTACATTAAGGATGTCTTTATATTTTTTAGAATAGTAATTAGAATCCAATCTTCCACCACATACTTCACTGAAATTTGTATAAAACAAACGATTTTCAAGCATGAAATTGTTGTTCACATCATATATATTATTCAAGGTTAGACCAAGTTCTTCACTCAAAAACAAGTCCATTCCATCCAATATTTTCTTAGCTTCGGCTTCCTTTTCTTTCTTCACCTCTATTGCATTGTTTATTGGAGTGAAATCTATCCCCTCAATTATTGGAATACTTTTCAAAGAAGGATAGTCTAATGCTGGTCGTGTTCCACCTGTAGAATGACGAGAAGCAATTCGTTCAATAATGTCAAGATTAAGATAATGAGCAAGATATTTGCTTAATTCGGCATCACCAGTTTTAATTACAACCATGTGTTGATTGGTATTTCCAATAAATCCTTTGGGAGCAACTGAAGCAACAGCCATCCTTCCTACTCCTGTAATTTTGACAAGCAAATCACCTTCTGCTACTTGGCTTCTTTTTAACAAGCCATCATGAGTTTCTTCATTGATGTATACGCAATCATCCAATGATAATTCGCCATTTGTTTGCAAGTTTTGGACTCTCAAAAAAGGGATACCTGACTTGGATTCAGAATAATACTTATCATATTCTGTTTTAGCAGGCGTGGCACCGCCCGCAATAGAAATGGCATAATCGCACAATTTTTTAGATGACAAAGAACGTATTTTCTTTTCAAGAGAGTACAACGAAGGTCTGTAGTACTCAGGTTCCAGTCGTCCATCTAATTCTGAGAAATTTACGAGGAATACTTTATTGTGTTCTATGTTATGTGGTACTTGGTATGCCATAGTTCAAATGCTTTCAATGAATTTTTTCAGTTCTTTGCCAATCATTTCTAATTCATTCACAGGCGTTTCTTTGCCCGTTGCATCATAGCCTATTTGTTCTGCAATAGCCATAAAGATAGGATAGTCTTCAAGTTCCGTATTACGCATAGCCTCGAATTTCCCTCGCAATTGCTCTTTTAAGTCAGCTATTTTCTGGTTGTATTGTTCTGTTACTTGCTTTTTCCACTCAATGAAAGCATCTGTCTTTTCAATTTCTTTTTTGTTTATTAGGCCAGTTTCATTCTTAAATCCTGTATACTTCTTTATAATATCTTTTCTTTCCTTTTCCCAGTGTTCAATAGTTGCTATATATTTAGTCTCATCCTTAATACGCTCTTGTAATTTCAATTTGGTGTCTTTTATCTTTTGACTTTGTGCATTCGTCCATTTCTTTAAGAACAACACAGAACTTTTCACACCTGCACCATTGGCCTTGAATGCATCTTGGGGCAAACTGATTACAGCTACAATTCGGAACCACTCTTCTATACTATCACGAACATACTGCAAACTGCTATTGGTAAGAATTCCGTCTGGAATAACAATAGCAAGATATCCCCCCTCCCTAAGAAAGTTCCAATCTTGCTCAATAAACAGAACCTCAGTACTTTGGCTATCACGTTGCTTTACGCCAGAATTTCTCGTGTCGAGCCAGTCAACATCTTTGTTGCCCAAAGAATATTGATGCAGATATGCTTTTTCGGTTTGTTTTATTGTGCTACCAAAAGGTGGATTGGTTATTATTACATCAAATGTACCATATCCAAATTCTTTGTTTCCTGTTCTCTCTATTATCACATCATCGCGCAAAAGCCCATCGCTTGAAATGACATTAGTATGACCGTCATCGTGAATAATCATATTCATTTTGGCAGTGCGTGCAATCTGCTCGTTTATCTCAATCCCAAAAAGCTTTTTTGAAGCGAAATCGTGCCAATGGTTATAATGGTCAATGGTTCCTATGTCATAATAATCTTCTGCTTGTTGTCGAACTTTATCTAATGCATAAAGTAAAAAACCTCCGCTACCACAAGAGGTGTCGAGTACTTTTGAATTATTATCAATTGGTAATACATTTACAATGAATTGAACTATTTTACGTGGTGTAAAATATTGACCAAAATCACCACGAAAATAAGATCCCATAAAGGTCTCAAATGCCTTACCCTTACTGTCAAGGTCTGTTTTAGACAAATTAGCTCCCTGAAGATAACTTACTACAGTTCTTATGCGCTGCGGTGTTAAACGAATATTATCTTTAAAGACTTCTTTATCCCTGTTTCTTCCTTCTTCGTAAAGAGAAAAAATGCGTTTTGCCAAATCAATCGTTATTTGCTGTTCAATTGTATCAATATCTTTTTGAGTGGCATTCTTAGGCTTTTCTATGTCAATAATTTGGAAGTCATATGGTTCTCCTTTCTTGCGTGGTTTACGTTCATCCCAGATTTTACAGAATATGAGTTTATCCAATTCGTCAAAAGCATCAGAAGGATTCAACTCTCCTCCAGCCCATAACGATTGATGTGCTTTTTTGAAACGATTAGTTAATTCGCTCTCAGAAACTTGCTCTAAATCGAAGAATTGTTGTTTGATAACATCATCCCCCACATCTTCATTGTGTAATCTGCCACCTTTTACGAATGTGTATTTCGGTATGGGCTTTCCTAGAATTGGGATATTAGGAATTTGTATTCTGGTTTGCCTTTCTTTGTCAATTTGCAAATAAACATCTTTAATTCCAGAAGTTGTCCAGATGTATTTTACTGTACCTGAAAGAGCGTAAGCATAGCTTGCAGCCTGTTCTATGGCTTGCAAAAACTCTGCTTCTGAAACATCTTGCTTTTTACACTCAACTATTATTGAAGGACTCGCGAATAGATCATCTTCATAAACAATGATGTCCGCTTCTTTCGTACTAGAGCCCATTTTAACTTTCTCAAATAATTTAACTCTTTGTACTGGGTAATTGTATACCATAACTAATTTCAAGAATGCTTCCGCCTCAACTTGCTCTTCTGGGTCAAGGTAATTGCGAGTCTTGTTCACATATAGATATGTGATTCGGCTTTCATCCTCGTTAAACGATATAAGCCCCTTTTCTATTCCTTTTCTGATTATATCATCCATATTATTCAATAATTACAAACTTACAGGCACAAGCCCTAACTTATTAATACTCTCATTGGCTTTCTGCAAAGCCTCATGGACTTCAAGCACTTCGGTGTAGTCCCAATACTTGATGTCCTTCTTAATGTCGTCTAACGACTCTACTTCTTTCCTTATCTTCTCTATCTGCTCTGCATCAGAGACTGCAACAATGCCTTGCACCGCCTTGTTATTCTTGGCTTTCATCAGATTAAGGATAAGACTATCAATAGAGCCTGAGGTTTGCACCTCAAAAACGTAAATGATTCTACCCATATTGCCGATAGAAACTTCCCAAACGGCATCTACTCTGGCACCATTGGCAACGGTAACTTCTGTTGTGGCCTTGAAGCCTAAACACTCACCAATATCCTTAATCTTATCACGTATGTCATTATGAACGAATCCTGATTCTTTCTTGGTCTTGGGCACTTCCACCACATCAACCGTCTCAGGCTCGTCAATGTCGTTTTGGACTTCTTGCCAAATGAAATAGTCAAGAGCTATCAAGTTCTCTAAATCATTATAACCCTTGCTCTTGGCAAAAGCAAGCATCTTCTTACCACACTCCGACAGATAAGCATACATTTTGCCGTCCATCGCAGAATCGTATTTGGGCGTGTTGGGCACTTCAAGGATAGTAAAGCCCGTCTTAGTCTTGCTATTCCAAAGGATGCACTCATCAGGAAAAGCCTTATTCAAAATCTCGCTCATGATACCTGGACCAATACCCTTAATCTTTTGGCGGAATTCGTCCCAACGCTTGGCAAGAGAATCCTTGCCATAGAGCAGATTGGCAAACTGAGAGCGAATAAGTTCTATGCTGTTCGTCTCTATCAGGTTGTCTATCTTGTAGTGCTTATTACCCCACATGCCCATAGCCCATAATGGAGAAAGAAGATTATAAACATCATCAGCTGTCATACACAGAAGACGGGCTTTATCATATTTCTGCATTTCCTTAGCATGGGCTTCACGCTCAGCCAATTCTTCATTGGATTTTTCTTTATGAGCTTTGAGCCATTGGCTGTATCTCTCCAAATAAGATATATATTTCTTTTCGTTCATTGTAAACTCATTTTGTTTGTCAACTGGCATATCTTCAATTTTTAATCTTTGACAATAGGAACTGCTCGTATTCTCTAACCAGCAACTCCTTTATATCAACCTCCAGCAAGTCAGCAATCTTAAGCAGACTAGCAACATCGGGCTGAGAAGAGTTAGTACACCACTTGCTTACTGTAGATGGATTAACACCCATCTGCATTGAGAGCCATCGCGCAGTACGCTTTTTCTCTACTAATACGACTTTCAGTCGATTTATATCTTCCATACTTATAGTTTTATTCCACAAAGGTAGTGATTTATTTTCAATTGTTTTCTGTTTTGCTCAAACAATCTGCCTTTTCAGGTCAGATTTTGCTATTTTTAACGGAATGGCCTCTCTTAGAGCAAACAGTTCTCTATGGATTCAAACGAGATGACGATATTGGGAATAGAGGCATTATAAAACTGATGGATTTAAGATTTTAATCGGCTAATTTGGTTAAATCATGCTAATTTTAAAAACAAAATTTGATTTTATGACAGATTTGATGTCAACGAACGAAAATTATTCGTATCTTTGCGACGTAATTTCGCTCTTAGATATGCTACAAGAA
>Ga0310691_10007623_pt1 | contig 11241 bp, 12 predicted proteins | sample 176DNAGHGlowgp2_FD_203887 | JGI IMG/M metagenome (GOLD analysis project Ga0310691, IMG submission 203887) | Sheep rumen microbial communities from Palmerston North, Manawatu-Wanganui, New Zealand - 1766 DNA GHGlow gp2 (v2) (version 2) | ecosystem: Host-associated > Mammals > Digestive system >... | reverse complement strand
GAAGGCGATATCGGCCGTAGAACTCGAATTGATTGCTGGTGTTTTCTTAGCCATGATTACTTCTTGTTAGCGATAGCCAGACGGATTTCGCCGACGATGATGGAAAGGATGGCGCCAACACCGGCGATGGCCGTGAGGATCAGGATGGTATCAGTAAGTTTGAGCATGCCGGCGGAAACCGCGGGTCCGGTATAGCCGGGGACGGGGTTGCCCTTCGCAAGAAGGAAGGCGACCAGGCACAGCGCGGCGATGCAGACCAGCACAATTCCCATCTTGATGAGGGACTTGGGGTCGTTCATGACGCTCACGATGAGTCCGACGACAATCCAGCAGAAGAGGGCGACGCCGATCATGATCGCAGCCCAGGTAAGGAGGGTGTTCGTCGGAGGCAGAGCTTCATGCGTGGAAGTCTCGAACCCTGCAACGAATCCCCATACCAGGAGCGCGACGCTGATGAGGATCAGCACCACCATACCCCACTTGAATATCTTGTTGAGTTTCATTATTCAGTTTTTTAAACCGGGGATTGGATGATTATTTCTTCTGGCCGTATTTGGTCAGCACGTCGATCAGGCTGATGGAGGAGTCCTCCATGTCGATGGTGATGGACTCGATCTTGGCGAGGATGTAGTTGTAGAAGACCTGCAGGATCATGGCGACGATGAGACCGCCGACCGTGGTGATAAGGGCGACCTTCATACCACCGGCAACGACGTTCGGGGAGATGTCACCAGCAGCCTGGATGGCGTCGAAGGCGTTGATCATACCAATAACCGTACCGAGGAATCCGAGGGACGGGGCGAGGGCGATGAACAGGGAGATCCAGCTCAGGCCGCTCTCCAGCTGGCTCTGCTGAACGGAACCGTAGGAGACGATGGTCTTCTCGACGACGTCGAGACCCTGGTCATAGCGGAGGAGACCCTGATAGAAGATGCTGGCGACCGGACCGCGGGTATTGCGGCACACTTCTTTCGCCTTCTCGATACCACCTTCCTGGAGGGCGGCTTCGACCTTCTCGACCAGCTTCTTGGTGTTGATCTTGGAGAAGGAGAGATAGAGGATACGCTCGATGGCGAGGGCAAGACCGATGATCAAGCAGATGATGATCAGGGACATGAAAGCCGGACCACCTTCGATGAATTTCTGCTTGAGGGCCTGGTTGAGGGGCTGCTCACCACTGCCGCTGAGGAGATCGGCTGCGCTCATCTCGTCCTGGGCGAATGCGAAGTTTGCAGAGAAGGCCATAGCGCCTGCAACTGCCAAAAACCTGAAAAACTTTTTCATAATGAATTTGATAATGTATTAGTTGTGATATCTTCTATGCGTCCAATACTATCTAAAAGCGGTGCAATTTAGCAAAAAAAATCCATTAATCAATAATTATTTTGATATTTCGCCTTTCAAATTCTTCTCGAGAAGGGACTTGACCTTTTCGTTGTCCGCGTGCCCGCCCATCAGGTAGAAGAGCTTCCCGAGCGCGCTCTCCGTGGTGATGTCGTGCCCGCAGACCACGCCCGCGTCCTTCAGGGCGCGTCCGGTCGCATACAGGTCCATGTCCACGTCGCCGCTCATGCACTGCGTGACGTTGAGGAGGATCTTCCCCCGCGAGGCGGCCTCCCGCACGAGCGAGAGGAACCAGGGGCGGCAGGGGGCGTTGCCGGAGCCGTAGGTCTCCAGGATCACGGCGCGGGATCCGTCGCCCAGCAGGATGTCCCGCACCGCCTGCTCGGTGATGCCGGGATGCAGTTTGAGCACGGACACCCGGGTGTCCAGGTCCGTGTGGACGGTCAGGCCCTTGCGGCGGTCGTAGCCGTAGTGGATGAAGCTGTTGTTGTACTTGATGCTGATGCCCGCGGTGGCCAGCGGCGGGTAGTTCGGCGACTTGAAGGCGTCGAAGCCGGTGGCGTTGACCTTGACGCTCCGGTTGCCGCGGAGCAACTGTGCGTTGAAGCAGATGCTCACCTCCGGGACCATCGGATGCCGGTGCGAGTCCTTGGCCGCGGCGATCTCGACGGCGGAGATGAGGTTCTCCTTGCCGTCGGTGCGCAGCTTGCCGATCGGCAGCTGGCTGCCGGTGAAGACGACGGGCTTGCCGAGGTTCTCCAGCATGAAGCTGAGCGCGGAGGCGCTGTAGGCCATGGTGTCCGTGCCGTGCAGGACCACGAAGCCGTCGTAGTCGTCGTAACGGTCGCGGATGAGCCGGGCCAGGGCCTGCCACAGGGAGGGTTCGACGTCGGAGGAGTCGATGAGCGGGTTGAAGGTGTAGGAGTCGATCTTCACGGCGAACTTGCGCAGTTCCGGCACCTCTTCGAGGATGCCGCTGAAGTCGAAGGGCCTGAGGGTCCCGTCGGCGGGATCCTCCTTCATCCCGATCGTGCCGCCGGTGTAGATCAGCAGCACCGCCGTCTGGGAGCTCTTCTCCGGGAACAGTTTGAAATTCAGCTTCATAGGGCAAACAGTCTTTTTGCGTTTCCGGTGGTTACCGCGGCCACTTCTTCCACGCTCACGCCCTTGCGCTCCGCCAGGAAGGCGGCGATCAGGGGGATGTAGGCGCTCTCGTTGCGCTCGCCGCGATGGGGGGCGGGGGTGAGGTAGGGGGCGTCGGTCTCCAGCAGGATGCGTTCCAGGGGGATGTGCCGGACCGTCTCGGCCAGGGAGGCCTTCTTGAAGGTGAGCACCCCGCCGATGCCCACGTACCAGTCGCCGCCGAGCCGAAGCAGGCGGTCGAAAGTCTCCGCGCTGCCGCTGAAGGCGTGCAGGTTGCCCCGCAGGCCGAGGTGCCGGCATTCGCCGAGGATGGCAAAGAAGTCTTCCGTGGCCTCCCGCAGATGGATGTTCACCGGCAGGTCCCACGCGGCGGCCAGTTCCAGCTGGACGCGGAAGGCTTCCTGCTGCTCCCGCTTGAACTCCGCGCCGTAGTGGTAGTCCAGGCCGATCTCGCCCACGGCCACGATCCCGCGGCCGCGCCAGGCCTCCAGGGCGTCGATCTCGCGGCGCCAGTCCCGGTCCACCGAGCCCGGATAGAGCCCGAGCATGGGGCGCACCACGCCCGGGTGCCGCTCCGCGAGGGCGAACATCCGCTCCCGCTCGCGGGAATCCACGTCCGCCTGCAGCTGGACGCTCACCCCGGCGGCCAGCGCCCGGGCGACAATCTCGTCCTCGCAGCCGGCGAAGGCTTCGTCATAGGTGTGGGTATGCGTGTCGATGAATTCCATCAAACAAATTTAAGCATTTTTTGCATTAATGGTGCATCTTTGAAGCACATCGATACGGATGAACCCTTCTTCCTCCAGCAGGCCCGCGCCGCGCGCCACTTCTGCGTACGGAAGGTCCGCGGCGCGGCACAGTTCGTCGAAGCAGATGCCGCGCGTGGCGCGGACGAGTTCCGCGAGGCGCGCCAGGCGGTCCGTCTCCTCCGGCGGCAGGGCGGCCCCGAAGCGTTCCCGCACGGCGGTCTGCAGGTCTGCGGCCCGCCGCCGCCCGATCCGGCCCAGCCCGAGGGCGGCGGGCAGGCTCTCCGGCTCGGTCACCGGGGCGGCCAGCTGCTCGCGGATGAGCAGGTTGCAGCCCTGCGAGCGCACGTCGTCGAGGCGGCCCGGCACGGCGAACACGTCCCGGCCGTAGCCGGCGGCGAGCCGGGCGGTGATCATCCCGCCGCCCTTGATGCGGGATTCCACGAGGATGGTGGCTCCGGCGAGTCCGGCGATGATGCGGTTCCGGCGCAGGAAAGTGAACGGGGCGGGTGCCGTCCCGGGCGGATAGTCCGTCACCAGGGCGCAGCCGGGCGTTCCGCACAGGCGCTGCGCGAAGGCGGTGTGGCGCCGGGGGTACACCTCGTCGATCCCCACCGGGCTCACGCCCACCGTAGGCAGTCCGCCGTCGAGGGCGGCGGCGTGTGCGGTTACGTCCACGCCGATGGCCATCCCGCTGACAATCAGCGGTTTGGATGGCGCTTCGCTGAGGGCGCGCAGGATGCGCTGGCAGCATTCGCGGCCGTATAGGCTCTGGTCGCGGGTGCCGACGACGGCCACGGCGGGCCGTTTCCCGAACAGCTCGCGCGCCGGCGTGGCGCTGCGCACGTAGAGCAGCAGCGGCGCGTCGGGGCATTCCCGCAGGGCGGCGGGGTAGCCGTCGTCGAAGATGTCCAGGAACTGGTAGCCGCGGCCGGAGAGCCGCTCCAGTTCATCCGCCGCCGCATCGAGCGCGGCGGGGCCGATCCGGTCCGCCAGCCCGTTGTACGGGCCGAACAGGTCCCTGCGCTCCTTTTCGGAGAGCGCGAACACGGCCTCGGCGGAACCGAGGGCGTCGATCAGGTGATGGGAAAACTTCGGCTCGTTGCCGAAGAGGGCGTTGAGCGCGACGGCGCTCACCAGGGGGAGGAAGTCCTTGTCCATTTCTCATAGTTTAAGAGTCCTGGACAAAGATAGGGAATCCGCGTCAGATAATCAACAGGGCGTCGCCGTAAGGGCCGAAGCGGTAGTCGTTCTGCAGGGCGCACTGATAGGCGTTCATCACCTTCTCGAAGCCGCCGAAAGCAGCCACGGACATCAGCATCGTGGATTCCGGCAGGTGGAAGTTGGACACCAGCGCGTCGGGCACGGAGAAGTCGTACGGAGGGAAGATGAACTTGTTGGTCCAGCTGTCGTTGGCGCGCACTTCGTGGTCCGTGGTCACGTAGGTCTCCAGGGCCCGGAGCACCGTCACGCCCACCGCGCAGATCCTGCGGCCGCTGCGCTTGGTGCGGTTGATCTCGGCGGCGGCCTGCTCGCTGATGATGAAGCGTTCGCCGTCCATCCGGTGCTTCGACAGGTCCTCCACGTCCACGGTGCGGAAGTGCCCGATGCCCATATGTACGGTGATGAAGGTCTTCTCTATATCCTTGAGGATCATCCGGTTGAGCAGTTCGCGGCTGAAGTGCAGGCCGGCCGCCGGGGCGGAAACGGCGCCTTCGTGCGTGGCGAACACGGTCTGGAATTCCTCGGCGTCGCGCTCGGTCGGGGTCTGCTTCACCCATTCCGGCACCGGCGTCTGCCCGAGGGCGAACAGGGCCGCCTTGAACTCGTCGTAGGGACCGTCGTACAGGAAACGCAGGGTGCGGCCGCGGGAGGTCGTGTTGTCGATGACCTCGGCCACCATGCTCTCGTCTTCGCCGAAGTAGAGCTTGTTGCCGATGCGGATCTTGCGGGCCGGGTCCACGATCACATCCCAGAGCCGCTGCTCCCGGTTGAGCTCGCGCAGCAGGAACACCATGATGTCGGCGCCGGTCTTCTCCTTCTTGCCGTACAGCTTGGCGGGGAATACCTTGGTGTCGTTGAGGACGAAGCGGTCGCCCTTGCCGAAGTAGTCGATGATGTCCTTGAAGACACGGTGTTCGATTTCGCCGCTGTCCTTGTGGAGGACCATCAGCTTGCATTCGTCGCGCCACTGGATGTGCCCGTTGACCTCGGGCATCAGTTCGGTGGCTATCTTCTCTTGCGGGAGTTCAAAGTCGAATTGGGAGAGTTTCATACCTTACGCGTAAAAGCACATGCTTTCCTTATACGGCGGAGTATGGCAAAAAGTTTCACGCTGCCGTTACTTTCTGGCCTGGCTCTTCTTTTTGGCGATAAGCTGGAGGTTCCGGGTGGCGGCGTAGTCGCCGGGATCGAGCTTGAGGGCCTTCTTGTAGAACTTCTCGGCCTGCTTGTCATTGTTTCGCGCCACCTGCCAGTAGGATCCGATATTGTCCAGGAAGACCGGATTCTTCGGATACAGCTTGTTCATCTGCTCGGAGATATCCTTGAAATACTCGTAACTGGTATCGGAGCCGGTCTGGAAGAAGTTGTAGCAGACTTCGCCCACGAGCTGCTGGAAGATTTCCGCATCGGCGGGTTCGCCGTCCAGCGTCCAGGACGGCTTGGACGACGCCTGGCGCCGGATGAGCGTCCGCAGTTCCGAGACGGCCATATCCGGGCTCTCCTTTTCGTAGGCGCACAGGGCAGGGATCTTCAGGGCATACCAGCGCAGTTCGTCGGGATGCGCGGCGATCTGCTGGTCCAGCACGCGCATCGCCATGCCGAAGAACTCCTCGTCGTAGAAGTCCTCCTCGAAATACGGGACGTCGCTGCCGTCGGGGTCCTTGAGGGTCAGCGAGGGCTGCTTGCCCATGAAACGGCGCAGGCCGGGCTTGGGCACCATTTCCGTGCTGCGGCCCTTCTCAAGATAGTAGTTGAACCGGGCCCGGTGGACGGCCGGGTCGTCGGGATAGTCCGCGGCCCAGCGGTCGAGCACGGTTTCGATGCCTACGCCATCGTAGCCCAGGTTGCGGACGAGCCGCTCATAACGGGCCTGGTATTCGTCCCGCGTGGTTTCCTGCGCGAAAGCGGCGCAGGCGCCCAGGAGCACCAGGCAGGTGAGGATGAGTCTCTTCATTTTCATACGTTCATCAAGATCCGGCGGCCCTTCGGGAGCAGGTTGTTGCATCGGGAACCGATGTTCTTCACGAAGCCCAGGGGGTGGCCGAGATAGGTGATCACATTGTAGCCGGGGGCGGCCTGCGGCAGCACGAGCGCATCCCGGTGGAGAAAGCGCAGGGCCGTCTGCCGGTCCACGTCCACGGCCGGATAGTCCTTGCTATCAAATTTTATGCTCAACGCGTAGTCGGGGTCCGGGATGAAGTCCTTTCCCTTCGCCTCGCCTTTCCGCAGGCCGCTGCGGACCGGGTGCAGGTCCGCCGGGGAGGCGTTTTTCGCCAGCGCCTGCGGGGCGGTCTTGCGCAGCGCGCCCGCCCACTGGCCCTCTCCCGGCACGACGCCCGCTTCCAGCAGGTGTCCGTGCGGGGTGCGGCGCACGCCGGCGTCCCTGAATTCCTCTTCCGGCTCCAGGATCTCCCCGCCCAGCTGTGCGGCGGCCCAGGCCAGGTTTTCGTCGTTTTCGGCGCTTTCGTAGGTGCAGGTGCTGTAGATCAGCAGGCCGCCCTCGCGCAGCGCGGGCCAGACGTCCGCGAGGATGCGTTTCTGGCGGGCGGCGCAGAGTTCCACCACCGCCGGGCTCCATTCTTCCCGGGCGCGGGGATCCTTGCGGAACATGCCTTCGCCGCTGCAGGGCACGTCCGCGACGATGACGTCGAACCAGCCGGCGAGGCGCGCGAACGCCGCCGGGTCGGCACTGGTCACGATCACGTTGGGGTCGCCCCAGCGGGCGACGTTGTCGTCCAGGATGCCCACGCGCGCCTTCATCACCTCGTTCGCGACCAGCACGAAGCCGTCGCCGAAGGCCTCCCGCAGCGACGCCGCCAGGTCCGTCGTTTTGCCCCCAGGGGCAGCGCACAGATCCAGGACCCGGACGGGTTGGCCGCTGTGCGGGGCGATGCCGAGCAGTTTCCTAAAGCAATGCCCGACGAACATCGCGGAGCTGTCCTGGACGTAGTAGCAGCCGGTGTGGAAGAGGGGGTCGAGGGTGAAGACGGGGCGGTCCGCCAGGATGCGGCCATAGGGCGACCAGGGGACCGGGGTGCCTTCCGGCCCCGCCAGTCCCTTGAAAGGATTCAGGCGGATCGAGACGGACGCCTCCTCCATCATCCGCGCAGATCGTCCGGCATCTGCGGCATGCGGCCCTCGGAAGCGTCCACGAGGCCGTCCACCATCTTGTCGAGCGCCTGCTGCAGCTTGCCGCCGAGCATCGTCTTCATCATGAAGTTGAGATTGGCGTCCAGGTCGATCCAGAAATCGGTCCGGCCCGGAATTGCGGAAGGTTCGAAGTGCAGCACGCCCACGAACTCCACCGGCGACTCCGCGCTGCCGAGGCGGATCAGTCGGTAGGGCTGGCGCTCGTCCACGCGCAGGCTGATGCGGAAGCCCTGCACCGTGGCGGTCAGATGGTCGAAATCGGCCTCGACCTCCGCCTGGACCTTGTCCTGCGGGATCATCTGCGCGAAATTGCGCAGGTCGGTGAAGACCATATACATTTCCTCGGGGCGCTTGGCCACCTGGCCGTGCTTGCTGGTATAATGTGCTGTCATAGTCGGTAAAAATGATTACATTTGCAACGGATGCAAAGATAGCAATTTTCTGATGCACAAGATTTATTTCGAACGGCGGCTCATCATTATCTGCAGTCCCGGCGAGCAGGCGCTCTCCGACCCCAACGCCGTGGAGTTCCACTTCGGCGAGGATGTCAGCATCCGCGCCCTCGTGGCGATGTTCGAGGCGTCGCAGTCCCTGTCCCGCATCTACATCCCCACCGACAACACCGAATGGATGTACCGGCGCGTGTGCGCGGAGTTCCGCGAGGTCGACGCCGCCGGAGGGCTGGTGTCCAACCGGCGCGGGGACTACCTGCTGATCCAGCGGTCCGGCCTGTGGGACCTCCCGAAGGGGCACCGCGAGGCGGACGAGGACATCCGGGAAACGGCCCTGCGCGAGGTGCAGGAGGAGACCGGCGTGGACCAGCTCGAACTGCGGGACCTCATCTGCGTGACGGACCACTGCTATCTGCGCGGCGGCGTGTGGCACCTCAAGCACACCTGGTGGTACGACATGCTCTACACCGATCCGGTGAACCTGACCCCGCAGCGGGAGGAGGACATCACGCGCGCCGCCTGGGTGGCCCGCTCCAGCCTGCCTCCGTACCTGAAAAACACCTACCCCTCCATCCAGGAGGTCTTCCGCGAAGCGAAAGTATAACAGTATAAGATGAAAAAGAGAATCCTCCTTCTTCTGACGGCCGGCGTATTCGTCGTGACCGGCTGCCCCCGCACCTCCGGGCAGGCTGCCGGCGAAGCGCAGCCGGCGGGGACTGTGGCCGTGGACGAGCCTGAAACCGCCCCGGACGTGACGGCCGCCGCCGAGGGCTTCAGCTTCGACGAACTCTTCAAGATCTTCTCCATCTTCGGCGACAACATCATGACGGCGAAGTTCGCCCCGCAGAGCGTCAAGGACCGGATCAAATCGGAACTCAAGGAGTCCTACGACGGCGCCGTCGAGTTTGTCGGCCCTACCAACCACTTGGAATACAGTCTGTTCGACGGCGACTGCTACGACGGCTTCGAGATGGCCTGCTACCGCTACTCCGCCGACGGCCACGTGCTGGTGCTCCTGTCGGAGAACGGCGGCTGCGACGTCTCCTCCGTCAAGTATCTGCGCGCGTATGAGTATGACCCGGAAACGGGGAACGCCCGCGAGGTGGACCTGCCGTTCAACCCGGCACCCGCGCGCGACGACTTCGAGGACCTGGTCCGCCTGGCGGGAGCCGACGTGGAGGAACTGCGCGGCGTGATGCAGGCCGGCCTGTATGACTACGAATGGCGCACCGACGGCGCGCTGGTCCGGCTCAACGATCCGATGGACTTTGACGAGCACGTCTATCACGGCGCCTTGTTCGTGGATTACCTGTGGAACGGCTCGGAACTCATGCGCAACGAGGATTACGTCTATCCCTGCATCCACGCCGAAGGCTTCGGGAGCATCCTGCTCGGCCAGGGCGTCCCCGACCTCCGCTTCGACTACGACCCCGTCGGCTATGACGTGAAATACTCCGAGGGCGGCGACCTCTGGCTGGTGGAACTGGACGGCAAGGACGTGCTCCAGATCCAGATGGAGTTCGACCAGGTGCAGTCCATCGAGGTCTTCTCGCCCAAGTACTGCGTGGCGAAGACGGCCTATGAGAACGACGGCATGCAGCAGCCCCGCGTGGGCGGCCGCATAGGTGACTGCCTTGCGTTCGGGGAGGAGGCCCCGCAGGTATGGATGCTGATGGACGGTACGGTGCAGATCGAAGACGACATCTGGAACAGCAGGATCGCGTTCCGCACCGCCCGTGAGTCGCTGGTGAATCCGCCGCAGCCCTCCGCGAACGGGCGCATCCGCATCGAGAATCCGAAGTTCAAGCCCTCGGCTACGATTGGATCCATCCTTCTCTGGCGGGAATAGCTACTCCGCCTTGACGGTCCGGGCGGGATCGACTTTCGAGATGAACAGGGTGGGGATCAGCAGCAGAAGCAGGATCCCCGCGAAGGCCGCGGCGTCCGCAGCCAGGATGCCGGGCAGGTCCACGTGCACCGGCACGAAGGAGACGAAATAGTTCTCCGGATTGAGTTTGAGCACGTGCGTGGTGCCCTGGACCAGGCAGAACAGCAGGGCGGCCGCATTGCCGGCGGCCATGCCGATGGCCACGGTCCGGGCGCCCACCCGCAGGAACACCCCGGCGATGGAGCGGTCCTTCATGCCGAGGGTCTTGAGCGTGCCGATCGTGGAGACGTGGCGGAACAGCAGGATCAGCAGCCCGGAAATCATGTTGAATCCCGCCACGACGGTCATCAGCAGCAGGATGGCATATACGTTGAAATCGATGAGGTCCAGCCAGTCGAACAGCTGGGCGAAGCGTTCCGTGGCCGCCACGGCCCGCAGCGGGTCCTCGTCGTCGCGCGCGCTCAAAGCCGCGATCCAGCCCAGTTCGTCGGCCGCATGCCGGATGGCGAGGCGGCTGCCGTGCCGGGCGTCCAGGCCCACTTCCAGCAGGGAGACCTCGTCCGGCCCCCAGTCCGCCACGCGCCGCAGGTCCCCGATGGGTACGTACAGGATCTGGCTGTCCATCGTCTCCACCGGGTTGTCGTACAGTGCGGTGACGTGCCATTTGCGGATCTTGACCTTCTCGCCCACGAACCAGGCGGTCAGGTCGTCGCCGGGCCCGATGCCCAGCCTGGCGGCCAGCGAGGAAGGCACCCGCACGCCCAGCGAGGCGGTGTCCGCCTGCGTGCCCTTGAACAGCACGCCGTGGATGTCCCCGCCGGTCTGCAGGATGCCGGTGGCGTAGATGACGGGATCGATGCGCGCGACGCCGTTCACGGCCCGGAGCGCTTCCAGATAGGAAGGCTTGGCGCAGACGGGGTCGCTGACCCCCGTCAGGTCGGCGGCGGCGTTCGTCAGCAACACGTCTCCGGTGACCGCGGACAGGCTGCCGCGGATCTCCCGGCGGAAGCCCGCGGAGATGGCGACGGCCACGATCATCACAAGGAAAGAGATGGCTATCGCGACGATAGCCATCTTCTCCTTGAAACGCAGACGCGAGGCGATGAAGCCTTCCGCCTTCATGAAATTACCAGATATGCACGCGCTCGGCTTCCGGACGCCACATCGGGTCGCCTTCCTGGATGCCGAAGGCGTCGAAGAACTCGCCGAAGTTGCGCAGGGTCACGTTCACGCGGTTGTCGCCCAGGGAGTGGACGTCGAGCTTGGTGAGGCGGGCCCGCTCCTCGTCGGTGAT
>Ga0310691_10007619_pt1 | contig 11245 bp, 11 predicted proteins | sample 176DNAGHGlowgp2_FD_203887 | JGI IMG/M metagenome (GOLD analysis project Ga0310691, IMG submission 203887) | Sheep rumen microbial communities from Palmerston North, Manawatu-Wanganui, New Zealand - 1766 DNA GHGlow gp2 (v2) (version 2) | ecosystem: Host-associated > Mammals > Digestive system >... | reverse complement strand
CTTCAAGATTATCTGCTTGTCCTGTAAGTTCAGGGAATTTATCTGATAGGTTTAAAAACAACTTATTTTTATCTGATTCTGATGTATTTTTGTTCTGTAAGTCTTTTAAAGCATTATCAAGTTCTGTGATCTTGTCTTTATAACCATTAACTTTAGTTTTAAAGTCTTCGTCTGCAAATAAATCAGAAAAATGAAACTTTTCTTCTTCTGGAATTTCCCAATTGGTAATTTCATCTTTCCATTTTTCAAGAGACCAATCATCAGTATCATCTCCATATTCGGCTTTTATTTTTACAATAATTTCTCGGTCTCTATCTGTTAATTCATTAAACCAATCTTCAATATCTTTGGCAACAGTAATTTTCTTATCATATTCTTCTTGTGAGTCCGCAATATTAAAAACGTTATTTGATAATAAAGTGCTTTTAACCTTATCGGTTATTTTTGCTACATCAGAACCAAAATTCTCATACCATTTTTTATAATATTCTGAATATTCATTCAAACCACCCAAATATGAATCAACTTTATTTTCAATATCATCCTTGGTAATGGAATTATCGGTCAACATATCCTGTACCGAATCTTCAGCTTTTATTTCATTTATAATCTTTTCTCTAAGTGATAAGTACTCTTCTAATGACGAAACATCTGTTTCTTGTTCAAAATAAGAGTTTTGAACTAATCCCGATAAAAGATTATTTGCAGCTTTTGATTGTTCGTCATATAAATCTTGAAGCTCGTTTTTTTGTTTTAAAAACTGAGAAAATACTTCATCATCAGAATTAAATCCGTTTTTTCTTAATTCCTCAATTATTTGATTGTAGATTTCAAGTCTTGATTTGTAATCCTGTTCTGCTAAATTGGCAAGATTAACAAAAATATCACCAGATATTTGATCAACACTACCTTTATTTCCAACCGCTTTTTCAATAATATCTTTTACTAGATAATGCTTTTTAATATCGCTATCGCCCGGTAACTGATTTCCATGTATTTTTATATCTTCAGATCCAAGCTCCATATCCATAGAATCCCACGATTTTACATTAATATTTTTCTTTTTATCGGTTTTCTTTTTAGTGTTTTCATAAGCAGATTGTAATGTTGCAATATCAGTAACTTCTTTATTAATATCTTTTAATTTTTCTAATTCACTATCAAGTTTACCATTTACTAAATCAATATTACTTGCTTGCGCTCCAACCAAATCAACAATTTGTTGCTGAATTTTAACAACCGAATTTCTTGATTCAACATCTTTTATGCCTTGTTTTGCTATCTCCTTATATTCATCAATTAATGTACTTAATTGAGAAGAGTTGTCCGCTGTTGTTTGTCCTGCTTCAATTGCTGCGTTTCTCGCTTCTTCTGCCTTCTTATTAGCAAAACTTATAGCAGAAGCTAACGCAACGACCGCAGTAATCGCAGCAATAACAGGATGTGCTTTTATTACATTCCACAGTCCAGAAAGACCTATTTTAAAAGTCTGAGTAGCAGTAAACCCTGCATCCATTGCACCTTTTACACCCGTAATAACATTAGCTAACATCGGAAACGATGTTTCTAAAACCTTAATAATCTTATGGAGTTTGTCTAATTCTGTAAATGCCTTTGTTATTTTTAGTGCTTCGTAGACAGACATTATTGACATTCAATATTAAGTAGTATAATATTAAATTAAATAACAAAGGAGGATTTATATGGATTTATATCGAGTTCATTTTGATGGATTTATAAACGAACAATTAAAAAAACAAAATTTTGCTCACTATTCTGCATTTAAAATGGAAGTAAGATTTAAAGTAAACCAACCTGATATACTCCCATCGGTTGTAGTAGATAGACTGTCCAAAGAATCTGCTCTTAAAGTCGAAAAATATTTAACATCATTGGGTTGTAGGGTCTACATTGATGAATCTGATTATGCAATAATGGATAATCAAGAAACCAATGTACAAAATTTTTTTGAACGAGCTAATATGCCAATTTTATGTCCTCGTTGTGGGTCAAGTCAAATCACAACAGGACAACGTGGATATAAAATTGTTACAGGCTTTATTGGTAGTAATAAGACCGTAAATCGTTGTGCAAAATGTGGTTACAGTTGGAAACCATAAAACCAAATATTTTTAATTAAGAACCGATTTATCGGTTCTTTTTTTATCTCTCACTAACGCTGATATGCGTACTACTTTTGGAAGTGAGTTCCGTTTTCGGAATACACATTACAAGTCACTATACTAAGGCGATAGCAACTCGGAGGGTGGGTACTCTCTGAGGATTTCGCTTTTTAAGTCGATGTCCTGCTGATGTTATCCTATCTGTTTTAAATAAAACTCGGTATTTAGGCGTATGTATTCCCTTGTACCATCTGATTATTTTTTTCTGCTTTCGCAACTATCACGCCCATTGTTTCCAATCACGTTGTAGTATAATCAGTTTAACCAGTTTCCCAGCATTTACCCCTCATAATTATATTTATAGAGCCATTATGCTCACAGATTTGTTTATACGACCATTTTTGTATATTCTTATCTGCGCTATCCTCTGTCTGAAACCATATATATTAGGTTAAGATATGCTCTTTATTGCTTTGTATGCACCTAGTCCAACAAATGCTGTACCAAACAATCCAAGATTTGATGTTAGGTCAGTTATTAATTTTAATAGTCCTGTAAGGAAATCAATAACTTTTCCCATATCATCAGATTTTAATAAATTTTGGAAAAGTCCTGTGCCAGTTTCCTTTAATTTATTTAATTTATAATCAAGAGATTCCATAATAATAGACATCTCTTGTTCTGCATTACCAGCAGAATTTTCCATTGTTTTAAGAGATTTTTCAACCGTATCGAAATTATTAATTATCGCAGCTATAATTTGACCTTGCCTTTTGCCACCTAACGCTTCTAAAAGTCCAGCTTGTTGTTTATCAGTAAGGTCATCGTATATCTCTGAAATATCTCTTAATAATTCAGCAGTAGATTTAAATGTAGTTTTATCTTTATCTTTAAATAAAGAAACACCACCAAAATTATCGGCGGTTTTTGTAAGGTTGGCTATTTTACCTGAAAGAACTTCTACGCCGCCAACGTATTCTTCGGTTTCTTCATCATAGCCACGTATTCTCATGGAGACGGTTTTTAAAGCGTTCAAATTCTGTTGCTTTCCCATTACTCATGGTACTGACCGCAATACTATTGTGTACTACGGCGATTAGTCATTTCTGGCTAATTCCACAATTTCATTATAAGGTTATAGTTGTGGTTCGGACTGTATCTTCTTTCAATGGCTAAACTCATTATGTTACCATAATGAGTATTACAGTCTCTACGGATTCTTTGTAAGTATTAATTATGCACATTTGTCGAACAAAGCATTGATAATATCATTGTTTAAGCAAATATCATTATCATTTAAACAATAATTAAAGGAATGGTAATTTTGCAACAAACCATTCCTTTCAATATATAATTTTATCAATTTCTCACATAAATTAATATTATTATATATATCATATTCCCATAAATATAATATCTCAATTCTATAATTATTTAAAATATATGTATGTTTAGCTTTGTCTTTATATATCCTTCTTTTTTTGAATATCGTTTATATTTTCTTCAGTATATTTATGCGGATTACCATGCCAATAGTCACCCATTACTTCAATCATTAAATTATTATCAATCAAATAATTATCTATCGCATAATATTTGCAGTTATATTCATTCTGATTTTTAATATTTAATTTATCTAACAATTCATTAATTATAATTTGAGGTTTTGTATCCGTATGATTAAAAGCACCATCTGCAATTAGTCTTGTTGCTCTTTGTCTTGATTCTTCTTTCCATTCATCGCTTTGACTCCATATATTACGATACCATTCTTGCCTACATTTTGCAGAACAAAAATTATATGAATTATTTTTTATTTTATGTGGTTTAACATATATTTCTGTTCCACAATAATCACATTTTGATTTTTTACTCAAAAATCTTGGATTTAATACCCCTGTTTGTTGTGTTTGCCATATCTTTTGACACTCAGCAGAACACAATGATTGTGTTGACTTCTTTGAAACATTAAATATTGAATGGCATATAAGACATTCTCTATCTTCAAAAGCCATTTTATGTTGAAATTCCTTTTGACACTTTTGACTACAATAATGATGATCGGCTCTATTATATTGAGAATATTTTTGTGCAACTTCTTTTCCACAATTATCACAAATCACACTAATTTTTTTATTCATCGCAGCGTTCTTACATTCACGACTACAATAGTGATGTTTTGATTTATTATAATCATAAAGTTTTTGTTCTTTTTCTTTACCGCAATATTCGCATTGAAAAATAATTCTTTTCTTTTCCATATAACACACCTCCGTTCTTTAAAAAATAAATACTTACAAAGTCTTTCCTCGGTCTCTGATACCTCTATCCTTTGACCGATATAGCCATTTTTAATGTCGGCAATCTTTTTTACCGACCTGATCTGCGTTTCTTGTTATTTCTGTAGCTGCTGTACCTAATGCAATAGTTTCATCAAGTGTATTATTTGCTTCTTTCATCGCAGATGATGAACGAGTCAAGAAATCAATAATATCTTCGTTTGAAACTGCTTGGCTATTACCTATAGCATTAATCTTACTTGCGATACCATCAAGAGCATCATCAGCTTCAATATTAAAAGCCTTCATAGCAGACACAAGACCATCTGTCGCTTTATTAATATCTACATTTGGAGATATAGAAGCAAAAATAGAAGATGTCTTAGCCATTGTTTCTGCATCTTTAATGGAATAACCAAGCCTACTCCATTCCGCAGCGGCTTGTATAACCGCTTCGGTGGTTACGCCAAGTTGTTTTGCTATATCATTAGCAGAATAATAAAATTCTTTTAATTCATCTCCTGTTGCAGTAGTAGTTTTCTTCAAATCAATTAAAGCAGTATCTAAATCTTTAATTGTAGTAAAACCAGTACGAACAGTCTGAATAAGTCGTAATATTACAAAAGAAGCACTAAAATAAGTAGTCAACTTTTGCATTTGTGCTTTAAACTTATCAGCAAAATTTTTAGTAGCAACACCAGCCGATTCTGCACTTCGCTTAGTTTGCAACCATTCTGATCTTAAATGTGTTAATTTTTGATTATCGGCTGTGGCAATTTGAGCTTTAATTTCTTGAATTTTGGCTCCAAATTGTTTCATTGCAGCAGAGTTTTTACTTGTCCAAGCATCTATCTCTGATGTAAAATTATCACGAAGATCGTTTAATTTAATATTAGAAAATTTAGAAGATAAATCACTGTTTAAAGAAGTTAATTCTTGTCTTGTATCAAAAATTCTTTGTTGCAATCTTTTAAAACTATCATCATCTAATTTATCAGAAGATAATTCACCAGTAAGTTGTTTATAAGTACTCCTTAATTCCTGCAACTTAATCTGTATATTTTCTACATCGCCACCAATAGATTTATAACTATTTGTTTGTAAAGTTGCCTTATCAAGTTGTTTTGAAATAGAAATTAAGTCACGATATGCTTTAGTAGTTTGATTTATGTTTGAACTACCATTATTTACTTTGCCTTGTCCAAGATTAATTGAAATTTTACTTAAATCTTCTATTTGTTTCTTAATGCTATTAAGTTTTGATTCAACATTAGAAGTGTTAATTTGAAGTTCAATGGGCTTTAGAGTTTTTGATAAATTTTCTATAGATGCTTGCAGAGTAGAGTTACTATCCTCTTTTAACTCCGCAGATAAAGAAATTTTATATTCGTCAGCCATATTAACCACTTCCTTTCGTCATAGATTTACAATAAAAACACCACTTTTATGAGTGGCGTTTGCTTTCTATGTTGAATTTTAATTAGATAAAGATTGATTAATTTTATCTTGTTCTAATGCGAATTTTAGTTTATCTAAACCTTTCCATTTGCGGTCTTTTGCAGTAGAGTCATCATAAACTGAAACAAGCACATCTGATTGCCAATCTTTCAATGTTTGTACCAACTCTTTTTCCACCCCTACACTTAATAAATAAGTAGTATTAAAATGTCGTTGGCTATGACCATACCAATTTTTATTAAATTTATTATAAGTAAATTTATTCCAACGTTCAAACCAGCTCTTAAACGTTGAAACTGAAGCTGGTTTGCCATCTTTAGTAATAAATATATAATCATGATTTTGACCAGTATTTTTCATTTGCTCTGCTCTAATAATAAGCCATTTCTTATAATATGGTAAAAACAAGTCTTTAATTATATACATATTAATATGTTTGCCGTCAACACCTCGTCCTTTAACTTTAACCTTTTCAGTAGTTTCTAAGAAAAGCCCTTCAAATGCAGTATTACTTTCATCAATAATACTAGTCTTAAATCTGCATAATTCACTCATTCTTGCACCAGAAGCCATCATAAGAGCAAGTAAACACTTTTCTTGAATCCTACCCTGCTTGTCCAAATAATCCATCAATTTATCCAACTCTGTTTTACTAAATACAGATTTTTCTCTAACAGGGTGTTTATCAGGCTTTTCAATGTAGGGGAGAAGGTTGCGAAAATTGGGATATTGTTCATCATACATCCGTTCAATCCAAGTGCAAAAACTTGATAATGCACTATGAATTTGATGAAAGCGATTACTATGCCATTGAAGTTCTGTCACTCCGAAATCAAAGAAATCCATCCAATTATACTTTTTCATTTCAATAATAGAAATATTATCATTCTGTTCTACGTTCCAACAAAAAAATATATTAAGATTGCTTCTATAATTTATAATTGTATTAGGAGATTTTTTTGTAGAGTAATTTTTTAAAAATCTATCCATCAATTTTTGATTTTCAGGATTAATTTGTTTAATGATTTCAGGTGACGTTATAATTTTTCTATAAGTTTTTCTTGCCATTTTTTCACCACCTTGCTCTTAAAATTAACATTTTATTATTTTTTTATGGGGATACCAACAGCTTTAAGATTAACTATTAACATTTTAATTACTTTACCGTCTATTTCTGTTTTTGGGTCTAACCATATTTTAGGACTACGAATAGGAATACTGTGATTTTTGCCTTTGTATCCACGAATACCTTTTTTACCAGCATTTTCCATAGTCTTTTTACCACTCCAACTTGATTTATAATGCAATTTTTGATAATCAAAATATACTGAAGCCTTATATCCGTTAGATGTTTCTTCAATATTTGAACGTACTAAAGAACGAAGTAATTGATATGTACGATGATATTGTTCAGGCGAATAATCATTGTAATAATCCATTAATACTTTATCTATAATGTCATAAATTTGCATTTGAGTTTGTTGCACAGCCTGTTTTATTTTTGGTAACAATGATAATTTTAATTCTTTAGAATTATGAATTAACACACAACCACCTCTTATTTAATTTAATCTTCATTTACTTCATTGTTATCAATATTAGCTTTCGTAGCGGATTTCTTGTTATCTTTTTTATCAGAATCTTTTGTAGCAGATTTAATATCAATTATTTTTGTTGTTTTAGCAATATTCTCTTCATTACGCATATCTGCCTCTTCTCTAATTTTCTTAAATATATCAGATTTGCCATAAGCATCAATCAACTTTTCGGAACTTATTTCATCAACAGGAATATTCTTAAATGTATCTGCAAAAGCCATTAATGAATTTAGGTCAATTCCCTTAATTTTGTTTTCTAATATACCCAAAAAATTTGCTATAGCTTCGCCAATAAAGTTTTTATGAACACCTGTTTTATATTCAATATCTTTATCAACAGCATCTACAAGTTCCTCAATTAATCCCTCTCTAACATTGGCTAAAATAATATCAACTATCGTTGTGTTATTTACAAATTCTTCAATCTTGTTAAGGTCAAAATCTGCACCTTCGGCAACAAATAAACTATCTCTAATTTCATCTTCTGCCAACACATCAGTAAATACATTGATAAGTTGATACTTAAAAATCACATCTTTAATAACAGAATGATAATGCTTTTCAGTTACTAATACATCAACTATGCTATTTACAAAAGTAGTTTTGGTTAGTACATTAATATCTGTATAAAAATTAAAATTATATTCTTTATCGTTATAGGTGTAAACACCTGTTTTTACAATGCCATTCATAAATAATACCTCTTTCATTTTTTTTATTATTTTTTTAACTATTATTTCATTATTATTTGAAAGTTACAAGTGCCATATTTTACAGTTAATTTGAAATATCCTGCGTGTAATTAAAATAACAATGGTCTAATACGCAACATATTTCAAAATATACTTTCAACTATCTATTAGCACGTGCTAACTCATAGTTACAAAGAAACTCATTAATATCCCAAGCGTATCGAGTACGTTTGCGAAAACCATTGATTTTGACAGCACCATTTTGTATCAAATCAATCTCGTCAAAAGATTTCTTATTTATTGTTCTAATCATTTTCATAAAATCTTTTATATGTATAAAATAAGTCCTCTGTTCATTCAAATCTTCGTTACGGAAGTTGAGAATAAAACAGGGGATAAGATTATCAAACTTATCAAATTCATTCAATGATTTTATTTGATGATATTTTATTAATTTAGTAGTAGTCTTTTTAGACAACTTATTCTGTTCGTATTCTTCTTCTGACTCCCAATTCATCGACTTAAATTTTGTGGTTTTGCACTCTATCGCATATAACAATCTTGCTCTTGTATCAAATAAAAAGAAATCACATTCATTATCCCACGAAAATTTTGTATCACTATGCGTGGTGAATGATTGTGCTGAATCCCGAAGTCTATGTTTCATACAATAATCAGGAAACGAAGAAGATAGATCAATCTCAAAAATTTTTCCTGTATTCACGCATTTGCCACTTCCTTATAATATTCCCACTGTAATTTTTCTTTTGTTTTCATTAAAGTATTTTCCTGTTTCCCTTTGCAACAAAGTGAAATACCATTTGGATTGACATCATAATATTTTGCCGCTTCTTTTATAGACTCAAAAATCTTACCTGTTGTAATACACTTAACCCTTTTAATTTTATTGTTCCTTTTTTTAAACTTATAAGTTTCAGTGTCATTATCATAATAAGCCCAATATAACTTTTCTCCATTATATTCGCCAGCCGCAATACCAGTTTGGCAAGCCCTTGTGACGTTTCTTCTTATAACATTGTAATGTTTTGCAGCTAAAGAAGCAGAACCAAATATTTTTCCAGTAGTAACACAAATTACATATCGTGATACAGGATTGTTTTCTCCTACAAATTTTTCTCTATATTCTTGTGTAACAATAAGCCCATGCCTACCCAAATCACCGCCAAAAGTTATATTGTAACAAAACTTAGGAAGTAATGTTTTACTCAACTTGATTAACAATATTTCCAATCGACAAGCCCATTTTTTATTAAGATTTTTTAATAAAATAATATGCTTAAAATTTTCCCAACCATATTTTTGAATAGCATAATAAAAATGAGTACATTGTTTATAACCCTGTCCGTTTTTTCCAAATCGTTGAGTGGGATTTATACTTGTAATTCCAATATAAAAATGTTTATTTATTTTATTGATATGTATATAAACACAATATTTTATCTGATATTTATCTTTACAGTAATTCATAACACTTTACCTCACAATCTTAATTATCATTTATTTTCCATTTGAGTCCGATAATTATTATTCTTTTGACCCCAACGCATCTTATACCTATTGTGATCTTCTTTAGAAAAAATATATACAAATTTCATGTCGCTTGAAACATATAAATCTACTAATTTAGCCCCCCATGCAACATAATAAGCTGATTGCACATAATTTCTAAAATGAACCATATCATCATCATCATATACCTGTCCTGTGAGTTCACTTACTTGATACATATTTAAACCTCATCTTTCATATTTTTAACCTTTTTTAATAGTAAAAAATAGGGAAACACCACTTAAATGTGAATAATGTTTCCCTCAGTCAATAACAGCCAATTATACTAACAATAGACTATTAATAATTTATATAAACACCATTCACACTCATTCGTTAAAATACAAGTGGGAACAGCATTGTTTTCTTCATTAAAAATTAATCATCCACTGTTTCCGTTTCCACTTTTTTATAATTCTTTTTCTTATCTTTTTTTAAAGTAGACATAACTTCAATAGTTTCTTTTTCGATAGGTTCATCTTTATAAGCCATAATCTTATCAATAACCTTTTTAATCTCAGCTACAAAATTATTTTTATCAGACAAATCAATTGTCTTTAATTTTGCTTTTGCCTCGGCAATATTATAAACGCCAGTATTATATCCATGTAACACTTGATATATTTTATAATGTTCTGCGGTATCTGTATGTATTTTCCAAGGTTGTAAAGCCATTATATCTTTACAAGACAAACAAAGATGATACGGATTACCGCAAATATCACAAGTTGCATTATATTGTGAAGCCATAAGTTTCACCTCCAAATTGTGCAGAGGGCTGTCGCAAAATTGCAAACAGCCCTTAAATAACCAAAAATAAATGTATTAAAAAAATACAATTAATCGTTGTTGTCAACACCAGCAACAATTATTGTAAACAGTTCATCCTCTTCTTCTGTAGCACAATAATCCTTCATGATTTGATATTCAAAAGCGTGTTTGCCAGTAGAAGTAAGTGCAAGCTCAACATTTTCAGGATTTAGTTTCGCTTTAGGAACAAGAATTTTACCACTATAAGTAATATTCTCGTTACACTTATCTCTAAAGAAAGCGTAAATTGTCAATCGACACGCTTCGGGGAATTTAGAAGCATTATTGGTGACATATACAGCATTTTCTACCTCATATTCATACTCAACAAATAATTTACCAGTAAAACCAGTAGGAGGCGTAATAGTTCCATCAGCCGCAACAACAGCTTTAGTAGCAGAAGCAGTAGAACCTACCTCATAAGCAACGGCAATATCATTGTCTACAAACGCATAAACATACTTAATCTTAGTATTGTCTTTAGGAGTTTTAGAAGTTTTTATAACTTCACCATTTTCACCAGTAACTTTCAAAATATCATATGTAGTATCAGTAACCTTCTTAGAAGAAGTACCTTCAACTTTCTCTGCACCATATTGAGCAGCAGCAAGACCAAGATTAATCAAAGAATTAGTACCCGAAACCGAAGCCTTCTTAGCACGATACAAAGTAGTAATTACAGAACCCAAAGCATCAGTAACCTCTTCTCCTTCAGC
>Ga0310691_10007618_pt1 | contig 11246 bp, 8 predicted proteins | sample 176DNAGHGlowgp2_FD_203887 | JGI IMG/M metagenome (GOLD analysis project Ga0310691, IMG submission 203887) | Sheep rumen microbial communities from Palmerston North, Manawatu-Wanganui, New Zealand - 1766 DNA GHGlow gp2 (v2) (version 2) | ecosystem: Host-associated > Mammals > Digestive system >... | reverse complement strand
CGGCCTTGGCCTTGTGATCATGATTTTGATGCTGGAAAAAATCGGACTTACCGAAGAAAATTTCCAGGTTATTTGCGAAAACGGCGAGACAATAACCCGCATCATTCTTCCGCTCAACTCAAAGACTCAGGAAGAGATTGACTTTATTTCAGAAGAATTTGTAAAGGTCATAAACGAGCTTCCGCAGTTCCCGGAAAACATCTCGGCGATCAACCGCCTTTTGAGCAACCCGGATTCAAAGATGAGCGACATCGCGATGCAGATTTCAAACGACGTTTCGCTTAGCGCCGAACTTTTGAAAATGGTCAACTCGGCGGCGTTCGCGCTTGCCAGCCCTTGCTCCAGCATTTACGACGCGGTCAAACTTGTGGGCTTGCGCGGAATCAAGAATTTGCTTTTTTCCATCGGAGCGGTTCAGTCGTTCGCCAAAGTCAGCGGCGGAAAAGAGGATTTGTGGTCGCACGCATATCAAGTCGCTTTTTATTCCTACAACTTGGCCAGAAACTTTTTCTCGGGCAACCGCAATGTCGTTGAGGACGCCTACGTTTGCGGCCTCCTTCACGACATGGGAAAAATCATTTTTGAAACCAGCCATCCGGACTTTATCAACGGCGTCCGCAAGATGAGCGTGGAAAAGAACATTTCCGTCGAGATTTTTGAAAAGCTTGTGGCCGGCGTGAACCATGCCGAAATCGGAGCGCGCGTCGCCGAAAACTGGAATTTCCCGGACGTAATCGTAAGCGCGATCCGCTACCACCACGCTCCCGACTCCGCTCCCGAAGAAGTGAAAAAATTGGTTCACGTAGTTTACTTGGCAGACCTTATGACCCACTACCAAAAAGAGGAAGTGGCCTTCTACCAAATCGACGTGGACGTGCTTAAGGAATTCAAGCTTACAAACGAAAGCCAGTTCCAAAAGATTTCAAAGCAACTTTACGACGCCTTCCACAAGCAAGACCGCGACGAGTAGGAACGGCGGCTGTTTCTACAGAGCCTCCACCCATTTTTGCATAAGAATGCCAAAGGCCACGCCGACGTTAAGCGAGGCTTTTAGGCCTTTCATCGGAATCGTCACGCGGCCATACGAGGCTTTTGCAAGCGCTTGCGGGCTGGCTCCCAATTCCTCCGAGCCGATAATGCAAACTCCTTCTTTTGGAAATTCAAATTCATCGATCGGGGTTCCGCCGGTTTCCAGGACAAAAATGTTTTCTTCTTTTAAGTCGTCAAGCGAGGCGCGTTCCCAAGGCAAGGTTTCGATGCAGCCCATCGCGCTTCTTTGCGAGCGGGGGTGGGCTGGGTCGCAGCAGCCTGGGCTAAGGTAAAGCTTTTCGGCTCCCAAGCCTTCGGCGGTTCTAAAAATCGAGCCCAGGTTAAAGGGGGAGCGGATGTCCTCGGCGTAAACTTTAAGGCCCGGAAAAAAGCCGCGCTTTTCAACCGTTCCGTTCGGTCCAAGATTGGGGTGGGGCGCGATGATCAAGTCCCATTCGGCGGGAAAGGTTCCGATTATGGCAAGAAGCTCGTTGCGGGCCAAGTTGCAGGCAAGGCGCTCGTCCATCGGCTCCGACTTTATCGCGTCCGTTATTTTTTTGGCTGCGTCCGCCGAAATTTTTGGGTCTTGCAAAAAGACGCGGCACAAGGCTTTTATATAGTCTGCCCTGGACATTGTTGAAATGTTATATTCCGCGCCTTTTTCGGCCATTCCCAAAATGTCGCGTTCCAAGGCCCCAAAGCAAAGCGCAAGCTTTCGCCTTTGCTGGCCGCCGCTCAACTGAAAAAGTTTGTTAGGGTTAATCATTGCAGCCATATTATTAAAAAAAAACTTGAAAAAGTCAATTTTCAGATATATAATGATGAGTTATGAAAACACTTTCTTTAAGGGTAAAATACACCCTTTTCATTTCCGCCTTTTTCGCGGCGGCGATCGCTTTGCTTTCGGTTCTTGCAATTAAAAGGGCCGCTCAGATTTGCGTTGACACTTTTGTCGCGGACGGAACGCCTCTTGTTGAAAGCGGGGCGAAATACATTAACGAAAGCATAAAAAGCTTCCGCAAGGTTATGGAAGACCAAAACCCTGATTCTTTGCGCTTTAGGAACCTTCACGAAGGCTTGCTTGCGATGAAGGAAACGTCTTCGGCAAAATATTTTTACACGATGGTTCCCGCGAACGAAAAAGAGTACATGTATGTCGTTGACGGCTCGTGCGACCCCGATGACGAGGAAAATTTTTCTCCGCTTGGAACTTTGGAGACAAAGGATAATTACGGAGAGCCTGCCTTGCTCGCCATGTCAACCGGAACGATTCAAGCCAGCAAAATGGAAAAGCAAGAAGGCTGGGGCTGGCTTATAACCGTGTTCGCGCCCATCATGGACGGAAGCCAGGCGATTGGCTTTGTCGCCGCCGACTACGACGCGGCTCCCTTGCGCGCGCAAATTAAATGGCTTGCGGTTCATATCGCGGCGTTTTCCGCCCTTTTGCTTTTGGCCGCCGTATTCATCATCAACATTGCCTTAAAGTCCTTGTTTGACAGAATGAAAAAGGTGACGGTGGAAATCAACGACATCGCCACCGGCAAAGCGGACTTGCTGAAAAAGATTCCAGTCAAAAGAAATGATGAAATCGGCGAGTTGGTTGAAGGCTGCAACAAGCTTACTGAAAGCCTCGCCGACATGTTCAAGAAAATCAAGGAGTCTGTCGCCTCTATTGTCTACTCCGGAACGGAAATCGAGGGCCACTCGCAATCGACAATCGGCGACGTTCAAAGGACAACCGAGCGCGTGCAGGAAATCAACGTTCGCGCCAAAGCGCAAAACGAGACAATGGATATGGTCGCCGAAAGCAGTTCCAACGTGTCAAAGTCAATCCAGATTTTGTCTTCAAGAATAGGAACTCAATCGTCGGCCATCAGCGAGATTTCTTCCAATGTAAACGAGATTTCCGCCAACATTCAAAGCATTGACCAAAACGTTTCAAGAATTTCGCAAAAGTACGAGATGCTGGTCAACGACTCAAAGACGGGCCAAAAAGACCAGATGACTGTTGTTGACAAGGTTGGCGAAATCCAGGCGCAGGCCGGAAAGTTAAAGGAAGCCAACGCCGTCATCCGCAGCATCGCGAGCCAGACCAACTTGCTGGCGATGAACGCCTCTATCGAGGCCGCCCATGCCGGAGCGGCAGGAAAAGGCTTTGCGGTTGTCGCCGGCGAAATCCGCAATCTTGCCGAAAGTTCGGCCAAGCAGTCAAAGAGCATCGGCAATTTGATTAAGTCTATCACAGAAGCGATTACAGGAATCGTTGACGCGTCAAAACTTTCTCTTTCTTCGTTCCAAAGCTTGGACACAAGAATCGGAGAAATCCAGTCGATGCTTTCGGAAGTTTTGGCCAGCGTAGACGAGCAGCAGGAAGGCGCCCAAAAATTGCTTGAGTCGATGGAAGTCATCGATTCGTCTTCCGGCCTGATTCAAGAAGCCAACAAAGAAATGCAAGAGCAAAGCGCCAATGTCTTTTCAAAAATGGACGAGCTTAGAACTTCGGCCAGCGAGATTACGATTCTTACAGCCAGCATCAAAAATTCAATCGGCGAGATTTTGGGCCAGGCTCAAAAATCCTCCGCGGAATCGGAGAACAACACAAAGTTGAACAACCAAGTTTTGGAGCTTATCAAGAGCTACAAAATTTAAGCCAGTCCGGCGGCTCGGGAACTTCGAAGCGCTGCTTTTCTTTTGTCCACGGATTGACATATTCCAAAACGCGCGCGTGCAGGGCCAGGCGGCCAAAAGGGTTCGTCTTGGCCCTGTAATTTTTGTCGCCGCAAAGCGGAAATCCAAGGCTTGCCAAGTGGGCGCGGATTTGGTTCTTGCGGCCGGTGTCAAGCGAAAGCTCGAACATTGTGAATTGTTTTCCGCGCGCGATTATCTTGTAGTTGGTCCGCGCCGGGATTGTCTTGAATTTTCCGGCCGAGCCGCCTTTGGGAACGAAGGCTTGGTTGTAGGCGTTGTAGGCCAAGGGGCTGTCTATGAGGCCGCTTTCTGGAAGCGTGTTTGGGACGGCGCTTTTTCCGAGCGGATTTTGGGCCACGGCGCGGTAGAGGCGCTCGGTGACCATGACTTGCCAAGAATCCATAATCGTTTTTTGCGCTCTCTCGTTTAGCGCGAACATCATCACGCCGCTTGTGTCTTTGTCCAAACGATGGACGGCGAATGGCCTGCGCTTTGAGGAAAAAGTTCCGCGCTTTCTCATGTTTTCTTCCAAAAGTCCGAGCGCCGTTTTTCCGCGAAATCCGGGATAGGGCACGCTCAACAAGTTTTCGCTTTTGCAAATGACGGCGATGTTTTGGTCTTGAAAGAGAACGTTAAATTTCAACAAAGGGCCGCCTCCATTTTTTTTACTATTTGCGCGATTTTGTTTTTTTGGATGCCCGAATAGTTTATCACAAAGTCCGCGCGCGAGCTTTGGTCTTTTTGCTTATTGTAATAAAAATCGCTAAGCAAGGCAACATTTATTCCTTTTTCCGACAGGCGGCCCTGGAGCTTCTTGCCGGATTCAGTTGACTTGATTCGCAGAATAAAGTGCAGGCCGGAATTTTCTTCAAGGATTTCGCAGCTCTTTGAAAGGCGGCTGGCGCTCAAGGCGCGAATCAAGTCGTTGCGCAGATTGCGGTAATGGTTTTTCATTTTTGTCAAATGCTTTTCGTAGTGGCCTTCGTCTATGAAGCGCGCGAGCGTGTATTGTTCAAACGCGGAAACAGGGCAGGAATAAAAGCCGTTTTTTTTGTAATATTCTTGAACCAAGTTTTGCGGCAGAATCATGTATGAAATTCTTATTGACGGAGCGAGCGTCTTTGAGAACGTGTTGATGTAAATCACGTGTCCGCGCGTTTTTTCCGAAGCTGCCGCCGCGCTAAAGAGCGGCTCTATGGGCTTTGCGTTGAAGCGAAATTCCGAGTCGTAGTCGTCTTCGATTATGAAGCGCTTTTTTTCGCTCGCTGCCCATTCCAAAAGCTCAAAGCGGCGGGCGTATGGCATTACGATTCCTGTCGGAAAATGGTGCAGGGGAGAGACGTGGACGATTTGCGCGTCCTTAAGTCTGCTTGTCTTTATTCCGCTTTTGTCCAGGCCGGCCGCCACGCATTTTGCGCCGCACAGCTTTGCCACGGAAGCGAATTGCCGGTAGCCGGGATTTTCCACGGCGTATGTTTTGTCCGCTCCAAAAAAGTGGATCAGCTGCGTGTACAAAAAATCAGTTCCCGCTCCGATGACTATTTGCTCGGGGCTGGCCTCAATCATCCTAAAGCGGCGCAAGTGGCGGGAAATGGCTTTGCGCAATTCGTCCGCGCCGCCGCTTGGAATTTTTTGCAGGAGCCGCTCGTCGCCGGAATTCAAGACTTGCCGCATAAGGTGGGCCCAAAGGCTGAAGGGAAATTTTTCAAAGTTCGTGGAATTGCTTTTAAAGTCCGCAAGCCAATTGGCGTCCTTGCCCTTTTGCGGCTCCTCGGCGTCTTGCGGAATTTTTCGCGCCGCGTCCGCCAAGAAAGTTCCGCCTGAAGGAATTCCCTGCGCGAAGTATCCACGCTTTTCTTCCGAATAAATGTAGCCTTCGCTTATTAGGCGGGCGTAGGCGTTTTGCACGGTGATTTCGCTTACCTTTAAGTTTTGCGCCAGGGCGCGGCGGGAAGGCAGGCGCTCGTCGGCCGCTATGCTGTTGGAGACGATTTGCCTTTTTATAGAGCTGTACAAAAAGTCGGAAAGGCCTTGGCCCTTTCTTTTGCTAAAATCAATCGTTATCATCTGGCATTATAAAAATTTATCAAAATTGGGTATATGAATGATACCAGTTTTTCGCTAGATTTACAAGCATAGGAGATTAAAAAATGGCTCAGGATCACAGACTTTTAACAATTCAGGACATTTCTTGCGTTGGACAGTGCTCTCTTACTGTCGCCCTTCCAATTGTCAGCGCGTGCGGAATCGAGGCCGGCATTTTGCCAAGTTCCGTTCTTTCAAACCATACAGGAAAAGGCTTTAGCGCCTGGACTTTCCGCGACCTTACCGATGAAATGCCAAAAATCCTTGACCAGTGGATAAAAGAAAAAATCGACTTTGACGCCTTTTACACAGGCTATGTTTCCAAGGCGCAAATTCCGCACATTCTTGACATCTTCAAAAAAGCGGCCCGTCCAGGCGCCGTAAAAATCGTTGACCCGGCCATGGCCGACAACGGAAAGCTTTACGCCGGCTTTGACGCGGACTTTCCCAAGGAAATGGCAAAGCTTGTCGCCGAGGCGGACTATGTTCTTCCTAACTTGACGGAAGCCAGCTTCCTTCTTGGCCAGGAATACATCGAAAGCGGCTACGACCAAGCCTATATCGAAAAGACGATCGCCGGCTTGCACAAGATGGGCGCCAAGAATGTCGTCATTACGGGCGTAAGCTACGAGCCTTCAAAGTTGGGCGCCGCGGTTTCCGACGGAAAAAAGATTGAATATTACTTCCACGAGCGCTTGCCTGCCGCCATGCACGGAACGGGCGACGTTTACGCTTCGGCCTTTGCGGGCTCGCTTTTGAGGGGCAAGAGCGCCTTGGAGGCGGCCTCGATCGCCGCGGATTTTGTCGTTGAGTCCATGAAAAAGACTCTTGGCGACGATTCGCACTTCTACGGCGTAAAGTTTGAAAAGGCGATCCCCTATTTGGTGAATAGACTAGAAAAATAATTAAAAAGGCGCTATTCTAGAATAATGCCGGAAAATTATGAAATGCTTGAGACAAGTTCCATCCGCGGAATCCTTGAGCATTACAAAAAAGAGAATTTTTTCATCAACAAGACCGACGACGAGGTTGAGATTGACGTCGGCCTTGTTCAAGGCTTGATAGAGAAATTTTTTAAGATTCTTTTTCCAGGATATTTCCGCGAGCGCGAATATAAAGTAAGCGACTTTGAGAATTACATTTCCGTCTTGTGCCGCGAGGTTATGCTTGTCTTGAACAAGCAGATTTTCTTGGCGCTAAAAAAGCTTCCTGACAACAAGGACGCGCCGGAGGAAAAGCTGCGCGAGCGAGCGCGGCTTGTGACCCACGAATTTTTTGACAGAATTCCCCGCGCGCGCGAATTTTTGGAAAGCGACTTGCAGGCGGCCTACGACGGAGACCCCGCCGCTTTTGACAAGACGGAAATCATTTTGTCTTATCCGGGCTTTTTCGCGATCACGGTCAACCGCTTGGCGCACGAGCTTTTTGTTTTGGGCGTTCCTTTGATTCCAAGAATCATGACGGAATACGCCCACAACCGCACGGGAATCGACATTCATCCCGGCGCGACGTTGGGCAAGTATTTTTTTATTGACCATGGAACGGGAATCGTTATCGGCGAGACCACCGTTATCGGCGAACACGTCAAGGTTTACCAAGGCGTCACCTTGGGCGCTTTGAGCACAAACGGCGGCCAGCAGCTAAAGGGCGTAAAGCGCCATCCTACGATTGAGGACAACGTTACGATTTATTCGGGCGCCTCGATTTTGGGCGGCGACACGGTCATCGGAAAAAACTCTGTGATTGGCGGCAACACTTTTGTCACCAAGTCTGTCGCAAGCGAGACGGTCGTCAGCATTAAGAACCAGGAACTTAAATTTAAAACGGCTTCGGACAATTTGTCGCCGGAAGAGGCGGCCAAGCTGCAGCAAGCCATGTGGATATAAAAAGAAGGTGTTATGAAAAAACTGTTGATTGCGTTTGCCGGCCTTTTTTGTTTTTCACTTTTGGCTTGCCATCGGTCGCCGCAAAAAACTTTGCTTGACCAAATAAAGGCTAAAGGCGAGCTTGTCATTGCCACAGAAGGCGTATGGGAGCCTTGGAGTTTTCATGACGAAAGCGGCGAGCTGGTTGGATACGATATAGAAATCGCGAAAGAAATGTGCGCCCGCATGGGGCTTCGCGCTAAGTTTTTGGAAATTGAATGGGAAAGATTGTTGAACAGTTTGGAAAAGCGCGAGTGCGACATCGTGATGAATGGCGTCGCCGTCACTCCGGAAAGGCAGGCGCGCTTTTATTATACAGATCCGTACGCTTTTGGACAGTCTGTGCTGATCGCGCGCAAGGACAACAACGCAATCGAATCCTTTGAAGATTTGGCCGGAAAAACTTCAGCCAATTCACAGGGAAGCACTTATGAAGAAATCGCGACAAAATACGGCGCCATTCCGATTGTCATTGACACTTTTGAGGAAACGGTTAATTTGCTTTTGGAAAATCGCGTTGACACAACGATTAACTCATTTTTCACTTTTTCTTATTACATGAAAAACAATCCCAATGCCGCGATAAAAGTGGTCGCAGTGTATGACCAAGTTTATCAAATTGCGATTCCATGCAGAAGGAATCCGCAAAACTTGACTTTGTTGCTGGAGATGAACAAAGCGCTTGAGTCAATGCGTTCCGACGGAACCTTGGAAAGAATTTCATTGAAATATTTTGGTCAGGATGTCACAAAATGAAATTTTTCATTTTATTTTTAGCGCTTGCAATGTACGCGCTTGTAATAGTTTTTCAAAACAAGAAAGTGTTTTGGTCTTTGGGAGCGGCTGCAATCGCTATAGCGCTTGGAACGCTTTTTCCAGCCGGCGTTTTTGAAGGAAGCGGCAGGCTTTTTGCCTTGCGGCATTCGTTTGCGGAATTGATTAACTGGAACGTCTTGATGATTTATGTCGGTTCGATGATAATCGCCGCGCTTTTCATTTATTCAAAGGCGCCGTCAAGGGTTGCGGATTCAATCATAAAATTTTCGCCCAACACTGGAATCGCGATTGTGTTGATTTTGGCGATGACCGGAATCATTTCGATTTTTGTGGAGAACGTTGCCACCGTATTGGTTATGGCGCCAATCGCTTTGGCTCTTTGCAAAAAGCTAAAGCTTAATCCGGCTAATTTTATGATGGGTTTGGCTGTAATGTCAAACCTTGAGGGAACCGCGACGCTGGTCGGCGATCCGCCTTCGATGATTTTCGCCTCCTTTGCCGGCTACACTTTTAACGACTTCTTTTTTCATTCCGGCCGCATTTCGATATTTTTCTACATTCAAATGGGCTTGCTGGTCGGCTGCTTTTTCTTTTATTTTATTTTTAGGAACGCAAAAGAAAAAATTGAGGTTGAGGAAACTAAAGTCATTTCTCTTTTTCCGACGGCGCTCTTGCTTTTGATGATTGTGGGCTTGGCCGCGATTTCGTTCCTTAAAATTGAATGCGCCTTTGCCAGCGGCGGCTTTGTCCTTGCGCTTGGAATCATCGGACTTGCCTGGCATTTTTTGTCGCAAAAAAAATCCGCCGGCGAGATTTGGGAATTAGTCAAAGGCTTGGATTGGGAAACAATTTTCTTTTTGATGGGAATCTTTGTCGTCGTCGGAGCCTTGAGCGAGTCCGGCTTGCTTTTGGATTTTGCCAACTTCTTGTCCAGGGTCACTGGCGGAAGCAAGCTTGGCGCCTTTGTCTTGATTTTGCTTGTTTCGATAATTCTTTCCGGCTTTATCGACAACGTTCCGTATATAATAGTAATGCTTCCTGTCGCCGCAAGCCTGGCAAAATCAGTCGGCAGCGCCCCTGAATTGTACATGTTCGCGCTTTTGGTCGGCTCTTGCTTGGGCGGAAACTTGACTCCTTACGGGGCCAGCGCCAACGTTGTGGCCATGGGAATCATCAAAAAGGAGGGTCAGCCGATGAATTTCGCCTCTTGGCTAAAGCTGGGCTTGCCTTTTACGCTTTTGACGACAGGCGCGGCCGCCTTGCTTTTGTGGTTCGTTTGGGCCTAGGCGCTGCCTGATTGAATAAAAAGCCGCAATTTACTATAATAAATGCCTTATGTTTACGCTGAATTTTGCGTTTAAAAATATCATTTCCCGCAAAAGTTCCTTGGTGATAATCCTTTTCATCGCCTTTTCCATCGCAGTTTTGGTTATGGCCAACGCGGTTTTTGACGGAACCAAGTCGGGAATCGAAAAAACGTTCAGCCAAAACTTTACGGGAGACATCGTAATCCGCCCAAAAGCGCAGTTTCCGATGAGCTTGTTCGGCGACGAAACTCCTGTCACCGGAAATTTGAGCGAATTGCCCCAGCTTATTCCTTACAGCGACATTTATTCATACGCCGAGCAATCAAGCTTTGTAAGCCAAGCCGTTCCGCAGATTACAGGACAGGCGGCCTTGCGTTTTGACGACAAAAATTTTGCCGCCTACTTTTTTGGAGTTGACGGCGAGGCCTATGTCCGCTTGATGTCTGGAATAAAAATACTTGAGGGCCGAGCCTATTCCAGCGATGAAGACTCTATGATGCTTTCTAAGGAACTTGTCAAAAAGATTGAGGATGAATGCGGCGTTTCGCTAAACGTCGGCGACCAAATTCAGCTGGCGGGCTTTACAGGCTCCTCCTACACTTTAAGGGCGGCCACATTAAGCGCGATTTACGAGTACGCCGTCCACAACGACTTGCAGGATAAAATCGTTTTGATAAATCCCGCGGTCCTTCGCCCCTTGATAGGTTTGAATTCAACGGAAATCGACGCAAGCCTTTTTACCCAGGACAATTCCGGCTTGCTTGAAAACCTTGACGAGGACGGAATCGACGGCTTGTTCGGAGACTGCGAGGACTTGGATTCCGAATACGTTCCGCAAGCCCAAGAAGCGGCGGCGGCGCAAACGGTTGAAGAGACGGAACAAGTCAGCGAAGAGACAATTTGGAATTACATCGTATGTTCTGTCGCGGCCGGCGTTCCCGCCCGCATCGCTATCAGAAAAATGAACCGGGAGTTTGCCAAGCGCGAGTGGCCCGTCCAAGCGGTTGACTGGCGCGCCGCCGCCGGAATGTCCGCCCAATACATTTATTGGATGCGCTTGATTTTTAACATCGGCCTTATAATCATAATCGGAACTGGCTTTATCATTGTAAACAACACGCTTGTAATCGCGGCGCTCGACCGTTCCAAAGAAACAGGAGCGCTTAGGGCTATAGGCGCCGGCCGCCGCTTTATCGCGCTGGAATACTTGGCCGAAACATTAATGCTTACAATCACCGCTGGAATTTTGGGCTGCCTTCTGGGCGTGGTCGGAAACTCGTTTTTGTCAAACGGATCGATTCATTTTAGCAACACATACTTAGTCCAGCTTTTTGGCGGCGACACTTTGCGCGCGGTTGTCCGCTTTCCCAACATTCTTAGCGGAATGGCCCTGTCCCTTGTTTTAGCGTTCGTCGCTTGGATTTATCCGGTTAGA
>Ga0310691_10007617_pt1 | contig 11247 bp, 9 predicted proteins | sample 176DNAGHGlowgp2_FD_203887 | JGI IMG/M metagenome (GOLD analysis project Ga0310691, IMG submission 203887) | Sheep rumen microbial communities from Palmerston North, Manawatu-Wanganui, New Zealand - 1766 DNA GHGlow gp2 (v2) (version 2) | ecosystem: Host-associated > Mammals > Digestive system >... | reverse complement strand
TGACTTTTAACCGTGGCATATTTGTCGCGGTTTTCTTTTGCTCGTTTTGGGCGGTTTCCGTTAAATAAGATCTCCATACTATCAACCCGATTTGAATATTGATCATGCTAAGATAAAAGGAGACAACAAATTGAATAATATTATTATCCGAAAAGAAACAAGAGAAGACTATCATGATACTGAACTTGTGACCCTGCGTGCATTCTGGAATCTGCACGGTCCTGGATGCAATGAGCACTTACTGGTAAACAAGCTTCGAACTGATGACGAATATTTACCAAAGCTTAGCCGTGTGGCAGAACTTGACGGAAAAGTAGTAGGGGCTATTTTTTATTCCAGGGCCAAGGTGGTAGATGGGGATGAAGAGCATGAGGTATTAACATTCGGACCACTTGCTGTGGAACCTACGTGCTGTAATATGGGAATAGGAGAGCTTCTTTTAAAAGAAACTCTGTCTTTAGCAAAGGAAGCAGGATATAAGGGAATTGTGATCTGCGGCGAACCGGGATATTATCCAAAGCACGGATTTAAGACATGCGATCAATATGATATCCACCATCCCATATTTGGAAATACAGATGCCTTTATGGCACTTCCACTTAACGATGGTTTTGAAGATGTTCATGGATATTTTTACGAGGCTCCGGTCTTTGAGAAGTGTGAGGATGAAGAAGAAATAAAGGTATTTACGAAGAGATTTCCTTATTACAAGCCATTAAAGCTCTCCTGCCAGTGGCTACATGTTGAAAAACTGGGAAGAATTTCGGAGGTAGGCAAAAACAGTTATAAGATAAAGTTCTGGGAGCAGGAATTGCCGGCTAAGCTTAAGGGAAGCTTCTATGAGGAAGATTCCCTCAAGCTCCCTGTTGTGGGTGATTATGTGACATTTTTTTACAATAGGCATGGAGACTGCACAATTCTTTCTGTCTGTGAGAGACAAAGTTTTTTGAAAAGACCTGATCAGGCTAAGACCGGAGTTATGCAATATATGGCAGCTAATGTAGATTATCTTTTTATCGTCACATCTCTTAATGAGGACTATAGCTATAACCGTATAGCAAGATACGTAAGTATTGCAATTGCCGGCGGAGCAGAGCCGGTTGTAATCCTGACAAAATCAGATCTTTGCAACAATCCCGGAAGGTATGTACGTGAAGTGGAACAGATATCAGATAAAGTGCGAGTCCATGCAATCTCTGCCCTGTACGGTATTGGCAATGAGGAACTACAAGAGTACATGACACCCGGAATCACTATATGCCTGATGGGCTCATCCGGCGCAGGGAAATCGACGCTGATCAATTCCATTACAGGGAAAGATATCATGAAAACATCTACGATCAGAGAAGATGATGGTAAGGGAAGACACACAACCACATACCGTAAGTTGATCGAACTACCAAGTGGTGTAACTCTTATAGATACTCCGGGTATGCGTGAAGTTGGTATGGCAAATGTGCAGGAAGGGATTGATGAGACTTTTTCAGATATCGTTAATCTGGAGAGCCGATGCAAATTCAGTAATTGCAGGCATGATACAGAACCCGGCTGTGCAATTAAGGCGGCCATTGCAAGCGGGGAATTATCTTTAGAAAGGTATGAACTGTATAAAAACCTGGGCAGAGAAAACACCAACAATCATGCTATGAAAAAGCAAATTTCCAAGTGGGCAAAGGCCTATAAGAAGAGCAACAAGAGAAATATGTGGGACTGAAGGAGAATATAGAAAGGGAGTAGCTGATATGCATTTTGTTGATGCAAAAGGAATACTAACCACAAATGGAGGGCGCTGTGGCATGAACATCTACCGCGGATGCAGTCATGGCTGTATATATTGTGATAGCAGAAGCAAGTGTTATCAGTTTACGCACCCTTTCGAAGATATTGAAGTTAAGCAGAATGCTCCGCAGCTTTTGGAAAAGGCGCTGAGATCAAAAAGACGAAAGTGTATGATCGGTACGGGCTCAATGTCAGATCCATATATGCATATCGAGGAAGAGCTGGGGCTTACAAGGAGATGTCTGGAGATTATCCTGCAATATGACTTCGGGCTTGCTATACAGACAAAATCGGATCGTATCCTTCGGGATATTGACATTTTGGATGAGATTAACCGCTCTGCAAAGTGTGTGGTACAGATGACCCTTACGACGTATGATGATGACTTGTGTAAAAAACTTGAACCAAATGTTTGTAACACAAAGAGGCGGATAGAAGTGCTTGAAGAGATGCAGAAAAGGGGCATTCCTACTATGGTTTGGTTGACTCCGATACTGCCTTTCATCAATGATACTGAAGAAAACATTACATCTATTCTGAATGAGTGCGTTCGAGTAGGAGTAAAAGGCATTATTGATTTTGGAATGGGATTGACGCTTAGAGATGGTGACAGGGAATATTATTATGCAGCGCTTGATAAGTACTTTCCGGGAATGAAGGAACGCTATATCAAAAAATATGGAAATGCCTATGAACTACCAAGTCCAAAAGCCCGGGAACTGACTGAGGTATTCCGAAAAATCTGTAAGGAAAATGGGATTATGTCAAGCCCGGAGGATTGCTTTCGCTTTATAAATGACCTGCCGGAGAAATATTCGCAGATGAGTATTTTTGACCTGTAAAGGCTGCTAAACAGACACCGGGGAAAGAATGAGTTAACCGGTTTTTGCCACTATCTATATCAGACTATTGATAATATGATAACAGCATAAGATATCTTATTTAGAAAAATGACGTACTTATAAATCTATCATATTGTCAAGAAGAAATGAGGGTTACAACTATGAATAAATTAACAGATTGGGTCATAAATAAGATTAAAAGCGAATACAAAGAAGATGTCGCCCTGCTTCTGGCGCTGCATGGACATAACACGGCAGATGATGGGCATGGTCTATGCTTTGACTATTTTGTTCCGGCAAATGAGAGAGGTAACGAACTTGCAGAAACATTCATTATTGATGGAGTGGGGCATGACCTTTATCCACGTTCATGGGAACGATTAGAGGAATCAGTGCAGATGAATGACATGCCTATTATCCTGGACGGTGCAGAAATCCTGTATGCACGCTCTGATGAAGATAGAGAAAGGTTTCTTAATCTTAAAAAGAGACTTCAGGATAATCTCCATGATCCAAAATTTGTTTATGGAAAAGCGCTGGAATATATGGATAAAGCGCTTGAAATATATCGCATACTTATCTTTGAGGACAGCCTTTATAGAGTGCGTTCGGAAGTTGGGTATATCCATTATGAATTGACAAGAGCTGTGGCAGTTATGAATCACACCTATGCGGAAGAGCCAATATTTAGCACCAAACAGGCTTACAACGATGATCCTGACAGTCGTATGTATCACTGCCCTATGATGAAGCAGGTTCCGGATGGTTTTTTTGAAAATGCTTCTCGCCTTTTAACTGAGAATGATCCCGAGAAGATCAAGGAAGTGATCTATTCTTTGCTTAAAGCGACCAGAAAATTCATATTGGAAAGAGAACCTGAAAAAGAGCCTAAAGTCATGGATGAAGCCAACTACAAAAACTTTTCTGACTGGTACCGTGAGATGAGTCTTACATGGCGCAGGATCCGTTACTTCTGTGATAATGATATGAAAGAGCCTGCCTTTTGTGATGCTCAGTACCTTCAGGAAGAATTATTGTATATAACGCAGGAGTATCACGTTGAGGAGATGAACCTGCTTGATTCTTATGACTACAATAATTTGTCCGGATTAAAAGAGAGGGCAAATGACTTGGAAAAACGAATCCTTGAAATACTTGCAGGTCACAGTGCACCGGAAAATAGTTATGGATCAATAGAAGAGTTTCTTAAGATCAGAGGCCAGGATATATGAAATATCGAAATGCGAAAGAGCTTTTTCCCGATGAACTCCTAAAGGAAATCCAGAAATATACTTCAGGTGAGATGATATATATTCCGGAGAAATCTGAGAAAAAAAGCTGGGGAGAAAAATCGGGAGCAAGGGATTTTTATGTAAAAAGAAATGCTGACATAAGAGCTAAGCATAGTGCGGGAAAACCCATACAGGACCTTGCGGATGAGTACGGATTATCCCATGATTCTGTGAGAAGAATCTTGTATAAATAAGTTTTTTGATCGGACTGTAAAAAAACACTATAAAAATCAGGATGAAAAAGTTAACATTATGATGTAAGGGAAAAATTCTTATCCCTTACATCATATTGTTTTTAGGAAGGCTTTTGGGAGTATTTCTAAATGAAAAATGGCCAAGACTTTTTTATCAACCAGCTCTGCCGTTGTATGGGGATACAAGGGTTACCGAAATACTATTTTGAAGTTTGACTAGGAGAGACGGATGGGAATTACGTTTTATTATTCTTGGGAAATAGCCCTGATAGAATGGATACAGAGCAGAATGGGGACTTTTGGAACATCGCTTGCCGGATTCTGCTCTTTCTTCGGGGAAACCACCATAATTATTGTGGTGATCGGTATTTTATACTGGGGATTTAATAAGGACTATGCAAAATATGTTGGACTAAACGTACTTGTGGCAGCAGTATTAAGTCCTCTGATAAAAAATATTTTTATAAGAAGGCGACCTTATTTCGACACCCCCGAAATAAAGTGTCTTAAACCTATTGAAAAAGGGGCGGATATATATGATATAGAAGCCCAGGGATTTTCATTTCCCAGTATGCATTCAACAATCGGAGTTGCTCTCTACGGATCGCTTGGCAGATACTCCGGGCTTAGATGGGTTAAAGTAATAGCGATCATATTTCCGATACTTATCGGTATTTCAAGATTCAGCCTGGGAGTCCACTATCCGACTGACGTTCTTGCCGGTTGGATTTTGGGACTTTTTACTATGCTTCTTATACCTGAAATAGAGAAAAGAATAGATAATAAACTAATATCATACGGCATTTATGCTTTGATAGGACTTCCGGGATGGTTTTATTGCACAAGCGATGATTACTATGCGGTATACGGAATTCTTGTGGGAGTCCTCTTAGCATTTTTGTTTGAACAAAAGTATGTTAATTTTGAAAACACAAACAACGTAGTATACTGCCTTACAAGATTAATTTGCGGTGCAGTTCTGTTCATCGCTATGAGTAGTATACTTAAAGTGATCTTCAATGCAGATATTATCAATAATAATGACCTGCTGTACAGATTTGCGAGGTTTTTCAGATACTCTGTCAGCTCATTTGTGGTAATTGGTATATACCCGATATTATTTAAAAAGTATAGGAGAATATATGGCTAATCATAAGAGTAGAGAATCAAACATAGAACTTTTAAGAATTTTAGCTATCATAGGAGTCATAGTTCTCCATTACAACAATCCTGTTTATGGGAAAGGATTTGTAAATTATGATAAAGGCATAGAAAGGATCATCCTTATTGTCCTTGAGAGTTTGTCCATCTGTGCAGTTAACTTATTTGTACTTATTTCCGGATATTTCATGGCAGGCAAAAACAAAAGAGATTTTCTAAAACCCGCAGAGCTTTTATTTAAGGTGGCATTATTTGGGAGCGTATTCTTTTTGGTTTCCATCTTTGCTACAGGGATGGAAATAAATTTTGACAATTTCCTTAGATTCTATATTCCCGATAAATGGTTTGTTTTTGTCTACATTGCTCTGTATCTTTTTTCGCCATATATAAATATTGTATGGAAAAACCTTGATGCATCCGGAAAGAGGCTGATCCTTATCATGTCTGCGATTGCTTTTTCCATATATCCTACGATTGTCGATGAACTTGCATTATTATCCGGAAGACAGTTAAACGGGACTATGCCAATTGGAGTGACCGGTGATGCAGGAGGATATACATTAGTCAATTTTGTCTTCATATATTTAATAGGCTGCTATATAAGAGACTGTGCAAATGAAAACAGAAAAATAGCCGGTCAAAAAAAGCTTTTTATTTTTCTTATAGCGGACCTGATCCTCATTTCGCTCTGGGCCTATGCAGATATTATGGCAAAAGGAGTAATGCCCGGGGACTCGGTTTCATATAATTACAACAATCCGCTTGTGGTGATAGAGACAGTTCTTATATTTTTACTGTTTAGAAATATGAAGAGTTTTGAAAGCGGTCTTATCAACTACCTTGCTGCAGGAACATTTACCACATACATAGTACATATAAGATTTATAGAGATATTTCAAATAGGAGAAAAAGTAAATTCTTCAGTATTTATGCTTGCTATGGACATAGTAAAAAGTGTGATCATGGTTTATGCTTCCTGTATCCTGGTATATGCCCTCTTCGAGCTTATTTTAAGACCGATCAGATCATTTGTGATAAAGCGCTGGAAAACGCACAGATTTTTTGAAGTGTGATCACAGATTTGTGTAGTTACTGTTATATGTGGTGTTCGAATTTTAAATAATAGTTTATCAATATTTTACTAATAGTTTAAGGCTGTTATGTTAGAATATAATTAACCTTGAGATATTAGGAGGTATGCAATGAATCCGGCTAACAGTATCTATGATAAATGCAAGATAATCGCAGAATCGGTTGCAAACCCCTGTGCTATTATGCAGGTAAAAAGAGACCAGGAGGGAAACTGCGAGGAAATTATTATTTTTGCCACCAATCCTCAATATAGTTTGACGGGAGAAGACGTTGAAGGACACAATTATGTTGACTTTATTCCCCGTGAACCGGAGTTTGAGGATATGTGTGTTCGTGCTGCTTTTGGCGGCGAGAAGTTTCATACTTACGTAGATACCACCAAGATGCTGGGCGGTTGGTCAGAAAATCTTATATTACCCCTAAGGTTTAAAGATGAAGAAGACACTGGCTATTGCCAGTTTATATATGAAATGAATAAGGCCATGGAACCTGAAAAGTTTTCCACGGTCTCTCCTTTAGTTGCCGGATTTATCATTCAGTGCGGATTAACTCTTAGAGAAAATAATATTTTTGAGCAGAACATTGATAAGGTGTCAGCTGATATAAGGCAGTTTACAGGAGCAAAAGCAGTCTGCATAATTTCCGCTGACTTTGAAAAAAGAAAAGCTAAGATCATGAGTCTGGCAAAGGATCCGACAGAGATCGTGACAGAGCAGTTTCTGGCAAATATTTCAATAGATATGGCAGAGAGCTGGAGCAGGCTTATAGGAGAGAGCAACTGTTTTATCATGCGAGATAAGAGTGACCTTGAGAGAATAAGTGAAGCCGCTCCTGAATGGGCCCATTTCCTTAAGCTTGAAGGTACGAAAACAATATGTCTTATCCCGATTGTAAAAAGGAATATGACTCTTGGATTTCTTATATTAAATGATTTTCCTATAGAAAAAGTTACCACAATAAAGGAGTCTCTTGAACTTGTTGCAATTCTCCTTGCTTCGGAATTTTCGAACCACCAGTTTATCGAGAGACTGGAGTGGCTTACAAGCGTTGACCTTTTGACAGGCGTCAGAAACAGAGCGACCATGAACAGAGTGGTCGATGAATATGCTGAACAGCTTAAATGGAAAAAGTTCCCCTTCGGTGTAGCATTTTGCACAATGAATGGAATGAGGGCGCTCAATGATAAATACGGTCATGATGCCGGGAATAAATGTCTCGAAAAAGCAGGTGAAATCTTAAGAAGCGTATTTGATGAGACTGAAATATTCAGATCGTCAGGAGAAGAATTCGCAATAGTAGCAATGGGAATGAATGCGAAGGATTTCGAAGAAAAAATAGAAAAATTAAGAGTGCTTTGCAGTGATCCGGACGGAGTATATTTTGCCATCGGAACCCGTTACGACGAGGAAACAGGCGATATCAGGCAGGCTCTTAGGAATGCCAGCAGGGATATGCTTACAGAAAAAGCGCAGTTTTACATAAAATATCCAGAAAAAGATTTATAAATTGAATAGAATTTTCAAGAACGAAAGAAGAATTCTCTATGTTTTTCTCCAAAATGCACCACTATAATAGGCAATGTAACAAAAACATGTACGTTTTAACCAAAGGCGTGCAGAGTGTATTAGGAGGAAAATATCATTATGAAAAAGAAAGTAGTAAGTCTTCTTACAGTTTCAGCTCTTTCACTTTCAATCCTTGCAGGATGCTCATCAAATTCAGCTGACACAGCTGCTGATGTTGCAAGCTCTGTAGAGGAAGCAGCAGAAGAGACAACAGAAGAGACAACAGAGGAAGTATCTGACACAGCTGAAGAGACAGCAGAGGAAGTTACAGACGCAGTTGCTGGTGGCGACCTTGCTGATAAGAAGGTAGGTGTTTGCATCTATCAGTTCTCAGATAACTTCATGACACTTTTCAGAAACGAGCTTGAAAGCTATCTTGTAGCTCAGGGATTCTCAGCAGACAACATCACAATCGTTGATGGTGCTAATGACCAGGCTACTCAGACAAACCAGATTCAGAACTTTATCACAGATGGTGTTGATGTTCTTATCATCAACCCTGTTAACTCATCATCTGCAGCTACAATCACAGACCTTGTTGTAGCAGCTGACATTCCGCTTGTTTACATCAACCGTGAGCCCGATGCTGATGAAGAGCAGAGATGGCAGGACAATGACTGGAACGTAACATACGTTGGATGTGACGCTCGTCAGTCAGGTACATATCAGGGTGAGATCATTGTTGACCTTGGACAGGACGTTGTAGACCTTAACGGCGACGGCAAGATCCAGTACATCATGATCGAAGGTGATCCTGAAAACGTTGATGCTCAGTATCGTACAGAGTTCTCTGTAAAGGCTCTTGAGGATGCAGGTTGGACAGTTGACTGCCTTGATGACGAGGTTGGTAACTGGGATCAGGCTACAGCTCAGCAGCTCGTTGCTAACGCACTTTCTGCTCATCCTGAGACAGAAGTTGTATTCTGCAACAACGATGCTATGGCACTTGGTGCTCTTCAGTCAATCGAAGCAGCTGGCCGTACAGTTGGCACAGATATCTATCTTGTAGGTGTTGATGCTCTTTCAGAGGCACTTGAAGATGTTATCGCAGGCACAATGACAGGTACTGTATTTAACGATCACTTCTCACAGTCACACTCAGCAGCAGATGCAGCTATCAACTACCTTACAGGCGCAGGCAACGATCACTACATCGGATGCGACTATGTAAAGGTTACAGCTGACAACGCTCAGGAGATTCTTGACTCTGTTAAGTAATCATCTGTCGTGATAGTGACAGCTATTAGTAGTTAGACCATATATGGTGCGGATGCGCGCGTAGTGTCCGCACCATTTTTAATGAAAAAATATTGATCATTCCAGCAAAAAAAGGTAAAGCACGAAGGTATTCAAAGATTTTAGGAGGGATTATGGCAAACGAATACAAGTTGGAACTTAGAGGTGTATCCAAGTCATTTCCCGGCGTAAAGGCACTAGATAATGTTCAGTTAGCTGTCCGCCCCGGAACAGTCCATGCTCTTATGGGCGAGAATGGCGCCGGAAAATCAACTCTGATGAAATGCCTTTTCGGTATCTACAAAATGGATGCGGGAGAGGTTCTTATAGACGGACAAAAAGTAATTATAAACAATCCTGATGAAGCAATGAAAATGGGAATTGCCATGGTGCATCAGGAATTACAGCCGGTACCAGCAAGAAGTGTTGGCGAAAATATGTATCTGGGAAGATTCCCCGTATGGAAATTCGGACCATTCCAGATAATTAATCATAAAAAGATGTACGAAGATACAGAGAAGTGGCTAAACGAAGTAGATATGCACTTCGATGCCAGGGCTCAGCTGTCTACACTCTCAATCGGACAGATGCAGTCAGTAGAAATAGCCAAAGCAGTTTCTCATGATGCTAAGGTTATCATTTTCGACGAGCCTACATCTTCTCTTTCAGATAATGAAGTAGAAACATTGTTCAAGATCATGGAAAACCTAAGAAAACGTGGTGTTGCCATGATATACATCTCGCACAAGATGGACGAGATCAAGCGAATCGCTGACGACGTAACAGTAATGCGAGATGGAACATATATTGGAACATGGCCTGCAAAAGATCTTACAATTGATGACATCATAGCTAAGATGGTAGGTCGTGAACTTACAAACATCTATCCTGCAAAGGACAGAACACCCGGAGAAGTCGTTATGGAAGTTAAGGATTTATCTTCCATTCACGAAAGATCATTCCAGAACGTATCATTTAACCTTAGAAAAGGCGAAATCCTTGGATTCGGTGGTCTGGTCGGTGCTCAGAGAACAGAGCTTATGGAAGGTCTCTTTGGAATAAGAAATCTTTCAAAGGGTGAAGTTATAATTCACGGTAAAAAAGTAGTTATCAAGAATCCGAAGGATGCGATGAATGCAGGTATCGGAATGATAACAGAGGACAGAAGAGCAAGAGGCATTTTTGGTTGTCTATCCATTAAGGACAATGTAGGCGTATCTGTTTACAACAAGTTCTTAAAAGCAGGATTTATTCTGGATCATGCAAAGATCAACAAGGTAGTTGATGAAAGCATAAATAAGCTTAGGATCAAGACACCCAGCAGTAAGGAACACATCGCAAACCTCTCAGGTGGTAACCAGCAGAAGGTTATCGTATCAAGATGGCTTGCAAATGATCCTGATATCCTGATCATGGATGAACCTACAAGAGGTATCGATGTAGGTGCCAAGCATGAAATATACGAGATCATGACAGACCTTGCAAAGCAGGGAAAAGCAATCATCATGATTTCATCCGAAATGGCAGAACTTCTTGGAATGAGTGACAGAGTAGTTGTTATGTGTAACGGTAAAAAGACCGGAGAAATAGACACAGAAGACGAGATGACTCAGGAAAAGGTAATGAGCTACGCAACAATGTTCTAAAAGACAGTTACTTAACGAGGTGTTTTCGAGTTTAGTAAATGTCTTCGCTCTGGCGAGGGCAAAGCCCGAGAGCAGAGCTTCCTAATAAACAAATAAAGGAGTATAAAAATGGAAAAGACAAAACAGCAGAAAATGAGAGATTTTCTGATAAATAATGGTGTTATTATTGTTATGTTCATCCTCGTAATCTATACAGGTGTAACAAACAAAAACTTCCTCACAACAGGTAACTTTACAAACATTCTCATGAATATGAGTTCACGTCTTGTTATCGCTCTTGGTATTGCAGGATGCGTTATCACAGCAGGATGTGACCTTTCAGCAGGTCGTATGATCGGTTTTGCGGCATGTATCGCAGGAACACTTCTTCAGAAGGTTGATTATTCAGGCAAGTTCTTCCCCGGAATGAAGCCTCTTAACATCTTCGTTGTACTTCTTAT
>Ga0310691_10007616_pt1 | contig 11247 bp, 10 predicted proteins | sample 176DNAGHGlowgp2_FD_203887 | JGI IMG/M metagenome (GOLD analysis project Ga0310691, IMG submission 203887) | Sheep rumen microbial communities from Palmerston North, Manawatu-Wanganui, New Zealand - 1766 DNA GHGlow gp2 (v2) (version 2) | ecosystem: Host-associated > Mammals > Digestive system >... | reverse complement strand
ACATCCTGCTCCTGGGGTATATGTGACGGTATAATCATCTGGTATACAATTAACAGTGAGATTTAAATTATCTGGTATATAATAAAATATAGAACCAGCGCCATAAGAATCCGTTCCAGCTGTACCAGGAGTATTGGCATTTCCATTAATATAATCACCAGTCCAAGTAACAGGAGTAGGCAAATGATATCCAGTAGCAGCCGTTATACCAGCGGTTGAATAATTCTTCACATTATAAGAATTTCCGTACGGCACAGGGGTATCCGTTATACCGTTACCAGAACATCCTGTTCCAGGAATGTATGTGACACTATAATCAACTGGCGACCACTGGGCGGTAAGGGTATAGGTTCCGTAATTTTCAGTGGTACCTTGATATGTTAACGGATCACTATCACAAGGTTCCGAAGAACTAGTCGAAGCAATAGTTCCAGACTGATGTTGCGCATCGGGGTCATTAACCAAAGTTGCATACGCAGGGAAGGCGAGCATCACTGCGAACATGCTGGTTAAAAATATTTTGTTTTTCATCTTTTCCGTCCTTTTTTATTATTTTTTAATCTCGTTTTCGACCTATTTTAAGGTGTATAATCTGTCACCAACCATCCATTAAATGTGTATCCTGGCTTTAATGGGGTCCGCAATGGTGTAATCGAACCAGCTTGTCCTGCAATCGCCCCATATTCACACGATGTCTGGTTTTGCAAAAAAGTTGTTTGATTATTTGGGTCTGTTGGCCATTGTCCACCGTTTAAAATCCAACTTAAATTCAACGGGCAACACACCGCATACAAATCGATATCACGACACAATTTATCGGCGCTCACAGAATAATTGTACTTAGTTTTTTTACCGTTTCCACCATACAATTCCGGGTATAAATCACCCGACTCTAATCCACACCACGATTTACCCTCACCAGCAGTTGCTGATGTTGCCCAGCCCTGGAAACTGGATAATGGGTCTATTTTCAAATTTGACGAACTTAACGGCGCCCCAGATGGCGATAACGGTGTATAATTCGGACTTTGCCCAATCCAAACAGCATTTGAATCAGTATAAGTATATGTATCATCGCAATCATGATATATCACACTATGATTTTTTACATTGCATATTGCATAAAGATCGATATTGGCTGATACACTGTTAATTGTTCCACAACTGCCCGTCTGGGTGACACAATTATCACAATTGTTATAACCTATCGTTGGATTTTGCACCTGGGCTGGGTTATCTTCGCTCCACCCAACAAATTCATAACAGTCATCGGTTGGTATAAAAGAATTTGAATTCGCATATGCACAATTCGGATTTTCCACGGTATAACTGTCGCCTGCATTTATCGGATTACTTTGATAATCTAGGGCACTTGGCGCACAACTCCCGCCATGATAGGTGACCTTATAGGTTGCCGGCGCAGAAACACATGTATTTTGGGTATATAACGATTGCAAGAAAAAGTTTGCCATGTCTGTGCTATAATTGTAAGCATTGGCAGCATGAATTGCACAAATGTTCGAACATGAATTTGTCGTACAAGAAGACTGTGTTGCATCAATACCTGCATATACCCATGGATAACCTGACAACGGAACACCTGAACCATTATTCACTACAATACTACCAACTTGACACCAACAGTGGTCACCAGGGCTATCACTTGGGTGTCCTGTTTCTCCAGACATCCACCAGGTATTACTACACTTACCGTTCATAGTAACCGTCCAATTACTGGAAGAATTAGAAAAAGTAGCAGAATTACCAGAATATGAAGCTGATGTTGGATTCCATAAATCCCCCAGGGTTATATTGCTATACCCACCCCAAACACTGCTATTATTTTCCCAATCAGCTAAAGTCATTTCTTGGCCCAAAACAAACGGGACAGTCGTTTCACCAGAATTACACGAAACCTCTCTGTATACAGCTTCGCACATAACAAAGGGACTGGTGAACACATAATTATATCCAGAATCATAAAAACCGCCATACATATACCCACCATTTGACACACAAGACCACTTATAAAAAACATAACCTTGTGCTGGTGTACACAAAGAGCTATTATCTGCCAAAATGACACTCGCATCACTGGTTGTCACGTAGACGTTTGCGTTTGGTTGTTGTGTTCCGGAACCGCAACCATATTGCACACGGTGCACCCATTGTGCATCGCAAACAACATTATATGCCTGCATCGCACTACCACTATTGAAAGGCACTGTGTTATCAGTTTCTTTGTGACAATCCCAACCATCGAAAATCATATTTGGGGCAGTACAAGTATTTTGCGGCATAGTCGTTAAAAGAAAAACCGTATCACCCACAAAATATGATTGACTTGCGGGTGCGGAACCACCAGCCCCATTATTATTACAATTATAAACAACATTATAAAGTTGTTCCCACTGCGCATCACAAACAACATTATATGCGGGCATTGAATCACCTTCATTAAACACTGTACTGCTATCATTTTCTTTGTGGCAAGACCAGTCCGAAAAAACCATATCATTTGATGGCGGATTACAACTACCTTCGTTCCCAGCCAAACTGATACCAGTTGTTCCAGCATAATACGGACTATTGCTGTCTGTCGGTGCAGTTCCCCCAGCCCCGTTATTATTACAATTATATGTCAAACTATATGTTGGTACAGGTATATTTGCCCAATGCGCTGTACAAGTCATATTATCATACGGTGTTGGATTGACTATGTTATTCTGCGGGGTACCAATACCATTATCACAATCCCAATAATCAAAAGTTTGACCGGTTGGCGCATCACAATTTCCGCCATCGGACAGTCCTATTGAATTTCCGCCCTCGTAAGTTCCGCCATTCAAAGCCGATTGGGCACTATTTCCGTTATCACAATCATAGGTCAAAGTATACCCACAAATATTTTTGGTAAACAAAGATTGAAGGAACAATTCTTGCGCATCCGTATTACCACTAAATACACCTGGGATTTCTCCCGCACAGAAGTTACCACAACTTGAAGCGTTACAATTCGTAGAAAAATTAAAACCACTATACACCCATGGATAATTATTTAATGGTGTTGAATTATAAGAAGTTGCTTGACACCAACAATATGTATCTGCACTGGTTCCAGTTTGCGTAGGATTTCCGGCGACTCCAAACGTTCCGGGGGTATTGCTGCACATTCCTGTTAACGAAACCGTTTGCCCAGAACCAGAAGGGACTTCCCATACTAAACCATTAAACGATACATCAGTCCAATTTTGTTCTTCAAAAGTGTTCTCGTCAAACACACCCAATATTTCTTGACGTGCAACAAAACCCGGGTCACATGGGTTGCTTTCCGTCCAGATTGCGGTACACATCGTATTATCGTATAAAGTATAAGTATCATTCCCATTGTATACATGACCAAACAAACTGTTATCTGAGACACAATACCAACCTTGAAAATCATAATTAGCCGACAAAGCACCATTACAACCATTTGCCAACGTGACATTTGAACCACTGGATTGCGTAACACCGGCTGGTGCAGTCCCATTAACACCACAATCATAAGTCAATGTATATTCAGTATATTCACATATCGGATTACTTAACAAAGAAACATTAAAGAAATAATCAGGATCTTTGTGGTTAATCGAGGACAAACACCAAGATTGACAATCTTCTACGTTACAGCCATTGTAATACTGAACAAACACCCATGGATAATTATTTAATGGTGTTGAATTATAAGAAGTTGCTTGACACCAACAATAATCGCCAGATGTGGAAGAAGGTGTTCCAATCTGTCCGGGATAACTACCAACAGTTTCACTACACATTCCAGACAAATCATTTAATGAAACAGAAAGATATTGTATCTGATTCCAATCACTAATTGTGCCACCCAAAATTTCTGGACTGTTGCTGGCCTCGCTCCCAGGGGCACACGGATTGTTTTCTGCCCACACGGCATAACAAGTTGTATCTTCCGTAATGCTGAATCCACCGCCTGGGTCCGATATCCAAGCACCCCCCGGACAATACCACCCAACAAAACTGTAAGTATTGGTATCCATTGTACAAGTATTCTGTGCCTCGACGGCCGATGCCAAATTTCCTCCCAACGGCACCGAACCAGAAACCGATGACGGCGCAGATCCAGAAACGGGCGTGTTAGTATTTGGCAACCATCCGCAATTATATGATAACGTCACATTAGAAGGTATCCAAATTGGTTCACACCACACATCATTATAAGGCATTGTCAAATTATATCCGTTATTTATTGGACCGCTGTCATAATCTGTAGACGTGAACTGACCGCCACTAAAATATTTCAGCACCCGATTAAAACAATTCCAACCACCAAAAGAATAATATGAATCCGTAGGATAACACCCTTGATTTTGTTGCAATGTGACAGATTGCCCAGCAGAATAAGATTCGTCCGTCGGTGCGGTACCGCCCCCCTGTTGTCCCGGAACGTTATAATTAGTCGAACAGTTATATTGCAAACTATATGTTCCTGACCAGTGACCATACCAAGTTTGATTCGAGTTCCCAGGATTTTCTTGCGCTTTTGTTTTACCTGCGGACGTAATAATACCAACGGAATCTATATATTGAGTCGAATTCGCACTACTAGAAGAATAATACCCCAAGAAACTGCGTCCACTCCATGTTGGAATAGTTATTGACGATATTTGGTTACCCCCAGAATATGCATCGTATATCCCACCTCCATACCCTAAAGGCTTTCCATATATATAACCCGTTCCCGGACTATATGTAGCAGCACCCGTCGTATACATTGGTAGCAACTGTATAGTATTCATAGGAACTATTCTTGATTCTTCCGCCCGAGCAGATAGAAAACCACACGCAAAGCACAAAACCGACACAAATAACATGCGTCCAAAACTACGATAAAAAGCCCGAAAAACAGCCATTAAGACCGATCCTTTTTCTCCTATCTTTTTAAACTATAGAAAAATTGTCGCAATCGTGTCAAATGAAAAAATGTTGTTTTTTATTTTTTTTGAATGTTTTTTGTGATATGATACAACTGACATGAAAAATAACGAGAGAACACAAGATGAAAAACAATATTACGACACTTGATACACAGAATATTTCCAGCGATGTCTTTGTTATCGCCCCCAGTCAAATTGATGCTATATCTAAACAATTTGGAAATGCAGTTGCCGAGGCAATGAATGTGCGACCGCTTGCAAATAAAATTCGTCAAATTGCTCACGAAATACTTATACAAACTTTGCAAGATGCAAAAAAGATGGGCGAAAGCAATAAAAAATATTGAAAAAATTTTTTTAACTTGTTATAATACGGTTCGTCAAGGGTGTGAAAAAGCATAGCTGAATTGGACGCAGGTTTTCCTGTATGAACACAATTCAGAGGAAAGTCCGGACTGCTTGGAACAACATAGTGGCTAATGACCACGCGGGGAGACCCGACGATTAGAGCAGCAGAGACGAGCGTATTAAGTTACGGTGAAACGGGCAATCTCTATGTGCAGCAACCTCAAACAGGATTCTATGGCACGTTCCAGCCGCTTTAAAGAATCGGGTAGGGGGCTTGACATTTTGCGGTAACGCAATTTGCAGATTAATTATGCTTGCAACCATTTTATGTAGTGTGTGTACATAAAAGGTTGAACAGAATCCGGCTTATTGATCACCTACTTAAATAAAAAAATCGCCACCACGGCGATTTTTTTTACATAACCTTACCAGATGTTGGATAAAACGTAACTGTTGTATCCTGCCATGTATCAAATTCATTACGCGGCAACATTGAAAAAGGCGAACAAGTTTTGATTGCTTCTTTGGCTGTTTCCAAAACATACGCAAAATCAGGGTCTGTTTGGGCAAGTGATTCAGATTCGAACCACAATCTATCAACAACACCTGTTGGCAAAAACTTTATATGCGCAGTAAGACGAATATCTTCCAATCCCGGTCGCGTTGTATCAATATTCCAACAACGCGTTAACGCAACACGCAACGCATCAATAACAGATATCGTCATCGTCCTGTCCAAAGATAAAACCTCACGATTAACACGAACCAATTTTTTCTTGCGCGGGGCAGGTTTATCTTCTTCTTTTTGTTCTTCTGTTTCTGGAGATTTTTCTTTACTTGACTTTTTACTTTCATCTTCAACAATAGTTGGTTGTTTCAAGTCAATTCTTTCATCTTGGATATTTTCTTTGCTTTCGGCCTTTTTATCTATTTTTTCATCATCATTTTTCTGGGGAACAGATGTATTATAAAGTTTAGTTTCGTTACCACTAACCCGAACATTTTTTAAATCTATTTCTATAATTTCAATACGATTCGGTGCCACCAGTTTTGCCCGTTCAACCACAGCAGTAAAAGACATCATTAATATCGTAAGCAAAACCATATGTCCCAAAACAGACATCATAATGTTTTCACTTTGAAATTGCGTTTTCTTTTTCATTATTTGTTATCAAGTTTTGTTCTTAATCCCACACGCTGAAAACCAACATCTTTTAATTTACCCATCATAGACATAACCGCACCATAATCAGCATGGGTATCACCACTTAAAGTTATTGCCAAATTCGGATTTTCCCCACGCATTGCTATTGCACGCTTTACAATTTCATCACGCGGCAACCTTTGATCTGACAAATAATAATTTCCATGTGAATCCACACTTATTTGAATCGCATGATCGTTGCCAGTCATTGCAGATCTTCCTGCGCGTGGCAATTCTATATCAATACCAGATGTCATCAATGGGGTTGTCACCATAAACACTGCCAACAAAGTCGTCATAATGTCTATCATTGGTGTCAACGACATATTTGCATCATTAACATTCGAACGTCTTCTGGACATTTTTAATTCCCGTTTTTATTTATGTTTTAATTCTTTGACTTTGTCATCCAAAGCATCATATAAATCGTCTGATTTTTTGGAAAAAACATTATAAGCAATAGCCGCTGGCACAGCCGCAATCAACCCCAACGCAGTCGTTCCAAGCGCTACCGCCAACCCCGGCGCAATAACACCAATACTGACCGATTGATTAACCCCAATCGCAGAAAAAGAATCCATAACGCCCCACACGGTCCCAAATAAACCAACAAATGGCGCAACATACGAAACCATAGACAAAAACCACAAATTCTTATCAAAAGGTCGTATCAACTTATCAACAATTGTGTCCAAGTTATCGCCGCTCTTTATAGAAACAGGATGATGTTTTTGAAAATTCCAAAGACGAATCTTTTCAATTATTACCGCCCAAGACATAATACTGGCAGCAACCAAAATCAAAGACACAGAAAGTGTCATCAAATCGCGTCCACTAAACAAAGACAACAAAGAAAAACTATTTTCCATTTTATTAAACCCTCCCTTAAAAAGTTTTATTTTAACGCATTTACAATCTCATCTGGTATCGCCTTGGGGCGCATATCAGAACCTAAATACGCTATGGTTATATTCATTATAGCACAAATTTTATCACATTTCACGAATTTTTGTTCAATTGTTAAAGATGCTGCACCAATTTTTACAAAACGTGTCTCTACAACAAAATCATCACCCAAAAACAACGGATACATATATTTAATATTCAAATCACGCGCAACGAAACCAACATCACCATCCAACACCGGTATTTTTTTAGAAAAATCAAACCGCGCCCGTTCTGCAACTTCTATATATCGCGCATGATACATTACACCCTCTGCATCGGTGTCCGCATACGCAACAGTGAAATTAAATTTATATACTTTTGTCATTGTGTTATCCGATAAAATTAAAGTTATTTTTCAAGCCCCAAATGTTTATATCCACTTTCGGTCACAATACGACCACGCGGAGTTCTTTGAACAAACCCAAGTTGCATTAAATACGGTTCAATTACATCTTCAATGGTATCCGCAGGTTCAGACAAAGCCGCAGCCAAATTATCAATTCCGACCGGACCACCGGCATAATGTTTTATTATCGCATCCATATATTCACGATCAATTTTATCCAATCCTTTTTCATCGATATCTAGTTGATACAACGTTGTTTTTATCGTTTCTGCATCAATAAAATCTTTACCAATTGCAGTCGCAAAATCACGCGCACGTTTTAACAATCGGTTTGCAATACGCGGTGTTCCACGCGAAGAGTTCGCCAATAACTTTGCACCATTTTCGTCTATTTTTGTTCCCAATATATTCGCACTGCGCATAATGATTTTTGCCAAATCAGATGCAGGATAAAAAGACAACCGTAAATCAATACCAAACCTGTCACGCAACGGATTAGACAATAAACCAGTTCGTGTTGTTGCACCAACCAAAGTAAACGGCGGTAAATCTATACGAACAGATTTAGCTGTCGGACCTTCGCCCAACATTATATCCAATTTAAAATCTTCCATTGCAGAATATAAAACTTCTTCTATAGCAGTTGGCAGACGATGAATTTCATCAATAAACAAAACATCCATTGGTTCCAACGCGGTCAAAATTGCCGCCAAATCACCCTGTTTGGTCAACATAGGTGCAGATGTAGCACGAAAATTCGTTCCTAATTCATTTGCAACAATGTGTGCCAAAGTCGTTTTCCCCAATCCCGGGGGACCATAAAGCAAAACATGATCCATTGCTTCGCCACGATTTTTGGCAGCCGATACAAACACAGACAAATTTTGTTTCAATGCATCATGCCCAATAAAATCAGACAAAACCTTTGGCCGAATTGTTGCAGCCATTTCATCTGGAATATTTGGATTCATAAAACGTTTATTTTCATCCATCATAATTACAACAACTTATCATCAGCGTTTTCACGTCCGACATACGCCTTTAAATCATTATACATTTGTCGCAAATCCCCAGGTTGGGAATACGCAGCATCCGCATTTTTCACACGAATTGTTTCCAAACTTATTTGTGCTTGTTTTTTCAAAATTTGTGTAAGATGAGCGCCAAAGGTATTTGCCGCTTCGCCTTCGTTCATACCCTGAAGCAACAAACCACGATTGGGGCGGGGCGACAAAAAACTGAAATCAGACACCGAAACATCCGGTGACACCAGCGCAAAACCACTGATTTCAGGCCTTCTCATCAACATTTGTAAAACATACCAGGCACCAAGTTGATGACCAGCAAGCCAAATTTTTTCACTGTCTTCATTTTTATTCTGAATCCAATCAACCACAGTAGCGATATCCAACATATTATCCGCAGTAGTTCCAATGGCCCCTTCGGAATCGTTAACCCCGCGATAATTAAACCGCACCACAGAAAACCCAATATCCATAAAAGCACGAAACATCGCATATGAAATTCTATCGTTCATATGGCATTTCTGACGCGGACTGCCCGAAAGTACGACCGCCAATGGCGCAGATTCTTGTTCAGATTTATGATAAACTGCATGTAATTTTCCAGATTCTCCGGCAATAATAACATCTACCATTTTTATATCCTATTATTTTCTTGTCGTTATTATATCATATTTATATAAAACAAAAAAGTCATATTTCCAATAAAAATTTTTTGCTTTGACATAGGCACATAAAATATACTATTATATATAGTATAAAATTCACGAGAGAAAGGTTAAACACCATGAAAAAACTTTTTTTATTAACTGGGGCATTGGTATTTTGCGCAAACAACGCATATGCCGGTATATCAAGATTGGATAACGAGGACTTTGAAAATTATTCGGTTGAAGAGATTCAAACCATTTATACAGAAGTTCCTATGCGTTCGTATTACGCATATCCTGACGATGTAAATTTTATTCCAGAAACAGAATTTATGAATATGGATGACGAAATTGACTATGACCAGGTTATATACCAGGTTCAATCAGAAGAAGCCGCCTATAACCCTGGGGTTCAATTTGCGGAAAGACCAACTGTAATTTGTCGTGATTTTAATTGTACACGGTTGAACGACCGTATAACAAGAACATTTTTATTCAACAGTTTGGCTAATATGTTCTTAACCAATGCACACTCTCGGGTTTTTATTTGTGAAGCAGACCCATTTTCACGCAGTTGCTTGCAATCTGGGATATCTTTTCCCGTGCGTGCTGGAATTGCCAATGCGCTGGTAAAGATACCAAAAGCAACAATTTCCCAGGTTAATTTATCACGCGGACTTTCGCGCGCAACCGTCACGATGACTTATGAATTTTTAATCAACGGAATAAAACACACTTGTGAACCGACAATCATGGACATTTCTGTTCCTAATAATTCCCAGGCAACATTGATGAATCGTGAATTTGCCTGCAATTTGACCAGTGACGGGGTTTCAAATGTATCTTTACTGTTAAATGTCGACTATATTGACCTTGATTATGGTTTAATTGGCGCATATTATTCGTTGGGATTACAAGGGCCTTCGACTGGCGCATCAAACGGGTATTTGGTATTCAAGACAGAATTTACTACGAATGGCGCAAAGTTCCGCGCAACATACAAAAGTTCTGAAAATCTTGATCGCGCAATTCAACCTGGTGAATACGCAGTAGATCCTTTATATAAATAAATGACCAAAAGCATTTTAATTATTGATGACGATGATATGTTGCGCAACACCCTTGCAATGGGTTTGCGCAAAGTAGATTTTGATGTTATAACCGCACCATCTGCCGAATATGCCGAAGAAATTTTAAAAAGAATATCTGTCGAAGCCATCGTATTAGACCGTATGATGAGTGGACAAGACGGACTTAGTTTTTTAAAAAAACTGCGCAACAATAACAACAACACTCCTGTTATAATGTTAACCGCGCTGTCTGGTTCAGAAAATGCTATTGATGGCTTATCTGGTGGCGCAAATGATTATATGTCAAAGCCGTTTAAATTACAAGAATTGGTATTGCGACTTAACAACATTATCAAGAATACACCTGTGGCAACAGCAGATAATACCGATTCAATTGGATTGATATACAGCGGGGAAGATTTTTTTATTTCAGATGAAACCGGCAACAAGAAACTGTTATCATTATCCAAAGAAGAAAAAAAATTATTACAAAACCTTACAACCCCTGTTGGAAAAACTGTTTCAGCAACGCCAATGGTCGTAAAACGCTTGCGTAATAAAATAAATGGTGTATTATCAAATATAAGCATAGTAACTGTCCGTGGAACGGGGTACAAAATAATAAAAACTAAAATCTAGGGTGATAGTATGAAACTTATGCCTCGCAGTTTTTTAGCAAGAACCATTTTAATGGTGCTGGTTCCGCT
>Ga0310691_10007615_pt1 | contig 11247 bp, 7 predicted proteins | sample 176DNAGHGlowgp2_FD_203887 | JGI IMG/M metagenome (GOLD analysis project Ga0310691, IMG submission 203887) | Sheep rumen microbial communities from Palmerston North, Manawatu-Wanganui, New Zealand - 1766 DNA GHGlow gp2 (v2) (version 2) | ecosystem: Host-associated > Mammals > Digestive system >... | reverse complement strand
ATGGGCGTTGGGGACCAAGGATGACGCCGTGGCGGTGAAGCTGCCCGAGGGAAGCGCTGGCAGCAGGTGGATGGAACGGTGCCAGCCCCGCAATCGGCTGCAATGACGCAGCCAGGCCGTGGCAGTGCCGATTGACGCAGCCTCATCCCGTGGCAAAAGAGGCCATCCGCCGCTTCGCTCGCTGCGAGGTTTCTTCAAGGCCGGCGCGGCCGGCAAGACGGTGGAGGCCGGGGCTTAGCTTTCCTGGCAGAGGAAGACGTACTCGTCCACCATGGCCTGCATGGCGCCGAGCACGCCGCCTCCGCTCATGGGGTGGCCGAAGAGCCTGTCGCGCTCCTTGGCAAGGCCCTCTCTGTCCACGGCGCCGGGCATGGTGGGCAGCAGCGTGTTGGCGAGCCGGACGGCGAGCAGGTAGCCTTCGGTCAGGGCAAAGAACTGTTCGGCAAGTTCCTCGAACTCGAGCTGGATGCCCTGCCAGTATGCCGTCGCCTTCGGCGCCGGCTTGAGGCGGCAGGCTGCGTGCATGGCTGCCAGCAGATTGTCGCAGAGCATGCCCGGCAGTCCCGGCTGCCAGCCCATGAGCCAGCTCGTGCGCCGAAAGAAGAGCCTGTGGCTTGCGCCGAGCTCCATGAGTTCGCGCATGTGGCCGAGCCAGTAGAGCAGGGCTTCCGGCGGATTCGTGCCGGCTTCGCCTTCCCAGGGATTGGCGAAGAGGTCCCATGCGGGAACTACGGCTTCCGGCACGCGCGCTCCCGTGAGCTTGCCCAGCAGATGGCAGAGCCAGCGGTTGGCGTCGGGGCTTTCCGGCGTTTCGAGGTGGGAGTAGCTGAGCACGTAGCCGCCCTCGCCGAAGGAACCGCGGACGATGAGCTCGGATCCTTTCAGAAAGTCGGCCGTAAGGTTGATGCCGTAGCGCTCGCGCCATTCGGCGAAGACGTGCCTCGGCACCTTTGACAGCGCGATGTCGGCTATCCAGAAGTCGCTGTCTGGCGCCTGGTAGCGGGCAAGGACTTCCACGTCGCCGCCGGCGTTGTGGAAGCGGCCCGGCCACCAGACCGGCAGCGAGGGGGTCCTTCCCTGCCAGTCGGGCGTGAAGTCGCCGGCGCAGGGGCTTGCCTGCACGTGGCCCGAGATGAGGTGGAGGATGCGCTCAGGGTAGCTGGCCCTGGCCCAGGGGCAGAGCTCGAGGCCCTTGCCATGGGAGAGGGCAAGGCCGGCGCCGCCGCAGAAGCCGAGGTAGCGGCCGCCGCGGGCTACGTAGTCCCGGATGGCCCGCTTGCCGTCTTCCCCGAGGGAGCCGGCCTTGAGCCTGGCGGATCCTCCCGGCACGACGAGCAGGGGGCAGGCGGGTTCGGCAGCGCCGCCTTGCTTGCGAAAAAGCGCCCCATGGGCTATGTCGTTTCCTTTAACAAGCCGTACCGGGAACCCGAGGGCCCTGAGGGCTCTCCACGCCATCAGGCCCCAGATGTGCGAGTAGTCCCACAGGACGGCAATGGGCGGCAGCTGGTGCATAGCGCCGGTACTATCCTCGACTTTCATGGAGATTTCAAGATGTCCGACGAACTACCCAAGGGCTACGACCCGCACGGCGTCGAAGAGAAATGGCGTACCCGCTGGCGGGAAAGCAAGACCTTCACTCCTGACCCGGACGCGCCGGGCGAACCCTACTCCATCGTCATCCCGCCGCCGAACGTCACCGGCGCCCTGCACATAGGGCATGCGCTCAACCTTACCCTCATCGACGCGCTCTGCCGCCACTACCGCCAGAAGGGCCGCAACGTCCTCTGGGTGCCGGGCACCGACCACGCCGGCATCGCCACGCAGAACGTGGTGGAGCGCGCCCTCGCCAAGGAGGGCAAGCGCCGCCAGGATCTGGGCCGCGAGCAGTTCGTCGAGCGCGTCTGGCAGTGGCGCGAGGAGTACGGCAACAGAATTCTGAACCAGATCGACGCCATGGGCTGCTCCGTGGACTGGGAGCGCCTGCGCTTCACCATGGACGAGGGCCTCTCCCGCGCCGTGCGCAAGGTCTTCGTGCAGCTCTACGACGAGGGCCTGATCTACCGGGGCAAGTACATCATCAACTGGTGCTCGCGCTGCCACACCGCCCTTGCCGACGACGAGGTCGAGCACGAGGACGAGCAGGGGCATCTGTGGCAGATCAAGTACCACGTCAAGGACTCCGACGAGTGCCTGGTCGTGGCCACGACCCGCCCCGAAACCATCCCCGGCGACACCGCCGTCTGCGTGCACCCCGACGACGAGCGCTACCGGCACCTCGTCGGCAGGACATGCATCGTGCCCGTCTGCGGCCGCGAAGTGCCGGTCATCGCCGACCGCTACGTGGACCGCGAGTTCGGCACGGGCGCCCTCAAGGTGACGCCCTGCCACGACCACAACGACTGGGCCCTCGGCAAGAACCACGATCTCGAGTTCATCCAGGTCATCGACGAGGACGGCCGCATGAAGCCCGAGTCCGGCAAGTACGAGGGGATGACCAAGGAAGAGTGCCGCAAGGCCATCGTGGCCGACATCGAGGCCATGGGCGATCTGGTCGGCGTCGAGAAGCTCGCCCACTCCGTGGGCCACTGCTACCGCTGCCACACCGTGGTGGAGCCCCATGTCTCGGACCAGTGGTTCGTGGCCATGACCAAACTGGCCCCCAAGGCCAGGGAGGCCATGCCCAGGGACACGCGCCTGCTCCCCGAAGCCTGGCTCAAGACCTACTACCACTGGATGGACACCATCCGCGACTGGTGCATCAGCCGCCAGATCTGGTGGGGCCACCGCATTCCGGCCTGGACCTGCCAGGCCTGCGGCGAGCTCATGGTGCAGGAGGAGGCGCCCGCCAGCTGCCGCAAGTGCGGATCCACGGATCTGCACCAGGAAGAGGACGTGCTCGACACCTGGTTCTCCTCGGCGCTGTGGCCCTTCTCGACCATGGGCTGGCCCGGCAGGACGAAGGAGCTCGCCAAGTGGTATCCCACCAGCGTGCTCGTGACGGGCTTCGACATCCTCTTCTTCTGGGTTGCCCGCATGATGATGATGGGTCAGCACTTCATGGGCGAGGTGCCCTTCAGGGACGTCTACCTCCACGCCCTGGTGCGCGACGCCCAGGGGCGCAAGATGTCCAAGTCCACGGGCAACGTCATTGATCCGGTCAAGATGATCGGCCAGTACGGCTGCGACGCCCTGCGCTTCACCCTGACGGCCTTTGCCGCCATGGGCCGCGACATCCGGCTCTCCGAGGACCGCATCGAGGGCTACCGCCACTTCGTGAACAAGCTCTGGAACTCCGCCAGGTTCACGCTCATGAACCTGGACAGGGAGCCTCCGGCGCCGGTGGCGCTGGAGGCCGTCGAGGGTCTGGCCAGCCAGTGGATCCTCCACCGCCTCGAAGTGCTCAAGGCCGAGATGGACAGGGCCTTCGACGAGTACCGCTTCAACGACGTCGCCCAGGGCGGCTACAAGTTCCTGTGGGGCGAGTTCTGCGACTGGTACCTCGAGCTCGTGAAGCCCGACATGCAGGATCCGGCCCGCAAGCCCGAGTCCCAGTACGTGCTCTACACCGCGCTCAAGGAAATCCTCCTGCTGCTGCACCCCGTCATGCCCTTTGTCACGGCGGAGATCTGGCAGGCCCTGCCGGGGCATGCCGGCGAGGACATCGCGGTCATGCCCTACCCCGAGATCCGTCCCGGCTGCCTGCGTCCCGGCGAGGCCGCCAAGATGGAGTTCATCCAGGGCGTCATCGTCTCCGTGCGCACCATCAAGGCGGAGCTCGGCATTGCCCCCGGCCGCAAGGTGGCCCTGAAGCTCCATCCGGCGGACGAGGCGCAGCAGGCCCTCATCGAGGCCAACAGGACCATGATCATGACCCTCGCCCGCCTCGAGGACATCGAGGCGGGAGCCGGCGTGCACGCGCCCAAGGCTTCGGCATCGGACGTGGTGCAGGGCTGCCAGATCATCGTGCCCCTCAAGGGCAACGTGGATCTGGCCACGGAAGTGGCCCGCCTCGAGAAGGAGATGGGCAAGATCCAGAAGGGGCTCGAGATGGTGGAAAAGAAGCTCTCCAACGAGAACTTCGTTGCGCGCGCCAAGCCCGAGTTCGTGGCCAGCGAGCGCGCCAGGGGCGCCGAGCTGGCCGACTCCCTGGCCAAGCTCGAGAAGCTCAAGGCCCGCTTCGAAGAGGCCCTGCAGGGGGGAGAAGACTAATGGCGGCAGGGACATGCTTCGCCCGCGCCGCAAGCCGGCTCCTCGCCTGCGCCGTCCTGGCCTGCACCCTGGTGCTTGGCCTGGCGGATCCGGCGGCCTCGGCCCGCTCCATGACCAACGATCAGATCATGGCCCTCATCCGCGGGGCCTTCGACAAGGAGTCCTTTGAAAAGGGCCTCGAGGAGGTGCGCTGGCTCAAGGATGCGGGCTTCATCTACCAGCCGGGCCTCACCGTGCCCCGCGCCGGCACCTGCCCCATGCAGGACGACTGGGATGCCCGGGCCGTGCTGAGCGGCATGGTGGCGGCCGACCGCACGACCGCCTTCCTTTTCGGCACCTATGCCGACGTCAAGCGCGAGACCGAAACCCTGTACGAGCTGGTGCCGAACCTGCCGGAACGGCTTCTTGCCCCCAAGGACCAGCAGGCGCTCCAGCAGAAGCTGGACACCAAGCGCGGCAGGGCCCTGCTTGCCGAGCGCACCATGGCCCTCTGGGACCAGCTGCTCAAGCGGGCGGGCAAGGACGAGAAGAGCCTGCGCTTCCTTGGCGCCTACTTCTACGGCGACCAGATAGAGCGCTTCTACCTCGCCTCCGTCATGATCCTGGCGGCCGCCGAGACCGGCGACCTCGATGCCTGGCGCCTGAAGATGAGCCGCGGCGGCGAAATGCGCGACGTGCTCATGGCCCTCTCCAAGGAGGGGCTCATCGGCGACGCGAAGCACCAGAAGGATCGCGATGCCAAGCTCAGGGAAATGTTCAGGCTGGTCTCCGCCAACGGCTACAGGCCTCCGCTCAAGAACCTGCAGCGTCTGGTGAAGATCTGCCAGGAGGAGCGGAACCGCTACGCGGCCCCCGCCCGCTAGGTTCGGTGCGTCCGGGCGAAAGCGCCCGGCGACAAGGAGGATTGCAAGCACCATGGCTGTCAACATAGGCTTTCTCCACGGGGAGCCCCAGATCCTGGAGGTCAGGGGCGGCCTTGTCTTCATCAACGACACCCCCCAGCCCATCAAGTACGTCACCGAAGAGCAGGTGGAGTCCTTCAGGCAGGTCCTCGACGCCCTGCCCCCGGAAGACGCTCCCGGCGCCGGCGCCCTGCGCGCGGCCAAGCGCATCGAGTTCATCCTGGAGCTGCTCAAGCACACCTTCGGCGACGAGTGCTCCGACTACCTGGAGCACCTCATCGGCCACCTGCACCACGAGGTGACCGCCTATCTCGCCGAAGACGAGTAGGGCTGGCATTCATGCCTTTGCCGGCAGGGCCGTCCCGGATTCCGGGGCGGCCCTGCCTCGTGCGGGGCCTTGGGCAAATCTTAAATCTGCTGCTGTCTCTTGACAAAGCGGGCCGGATTGCATAGAAAAACCAGCCCTTAGAAGGGAGAGCTTCCTTCTGGCGCCCCCGGCCCCCGTCTTTGCTCCTTCTCTGCCCCGTCTCTGGCAGGGAGGGACGCCTCGAGACGGCGGCCTCAACACTCATTGGAGGTATTCATGCCTACGATTAACCAGCTCATCCGCATCGAGCGGAGAGACGTGCTGAAGCACAAAAAGACCCCGGCTCTGCAGGCCAGCCCCCAGCGCCGCGGCGTGTGCACCCGCGTGTACACCACCACCCCCAAAAAGCCCAACTCGGCCCTGCGCAAGGTCGCCCGCGTGCGCCTCACCAACGGCTTCGAAGTGACGGCCTACATTCCCGGCGAAGGCCACAACCTGCAGGAGCACTCCGTCGTCCTCATCCGCGGCGGCCGCGTCAAGGACCTTCCCGGCGTGCGCTACCACATCATCCGCGGCACCCTCGACACCTCCGGCGTGACCGATCGCCGCAAGAGCCGCTCCAAGTACGGCGCCAAGCGTCCCAAGTAGGCGTCAGGCACCAGCCTTTTTTCTGCAGCAGGCGCTCGTCATGCAACGCACCAGGCAGCCTTTCGGGGCGCCGGGCGCTGCGGGGCTGATGGCGCCGATTTGCCCATCCCTCAAGGAGAGAAGACATGCCCCGTAAAGGTCCTGTTTCCAAGCGCGACATTCTGCCTGATCCGATCTACGGCAGCAAGCTCGTCACCAAATTCGTGAACCGCCTCATGTACAGCGGCAAGAAGGGCGCGGCCGAGCGCATCTTCTACAGCTCCATCCAGACCCTGAGCGAGAAGACCGGCGAAGAGCCCATGCACGCTTTCGAGAAGGCGCTTGAGAACGTCAAGCCCCGCCTCGAAGTCAAGGCCCGCCGCGTCGGCGGCGCCACCTACCAGGTTCCCATGGAAGTCCGTCCCGAGCGCCAGGTGTCCCTGTCCATACGCTGGCTCATCAACTACGCCCGCTCCCGCGGCGAGAAGGGCATGACCGCCAAGCTGTCTGCCGAGCTTCTCGACGCCTTCAACGGCCGCGGCGGCGCAGTGAAGAAGCGCGAAGACACGCACAGAATGGCCGACGCCAACAAGGCGTTCGCCCACTACCGCTGGTAGCCGGCAGCTTTTCGGCGAATCGGGCGCCCGGGGTTTCCCCGGGCGCCTGCGTCCAAAGGCAACGACACATTTTGGAGGAACATCCGTGGCCAGAACCTATTCCCTGGACAAAGAGCGCAACATCGGCATCATGGCCCACATCGACGCCGGCAAGACCACCACGACCGAGCGCATACTTTTCTACACCGGCGTGAACCACAAGATCGGCGAAACCCATGACGGCGAGTCCACCATGGACTGGATGGAGCAGGAGCAGGAGCGCGGCATCACCATCACCTCCGCCGCCACCACCTGCTTCTGGAAGGACTGCCGCATCAACATCATCGACACCCCCGGACACGTCGACTTCACCATCGAGGTCGAGCGCTCCCTGCGCGTGCTCGACGGCGCGGTCTGCGTCTTCGACGCCGTCGCCGGCGTCGAGCCCCAGTCCGAGACCGTGTGGCGCCAGGCCGACACCTACAACGTCCCGCGCATCTGCTTCGTCAACAAGATGGACCGCATCGGCGCCAACTTCTACCGCTGCGTGGACATGATCCACGACCGTCTGGGCGCCACCCCGGTTCCGCTGCAGCTGCCCATCGGCTCCGAAGACAAGTTCGACGGCGTGGTCGATCTCATCCGCGGCAAGTCCATCATCTTCGACAAGGCCAGCAAGGGCACCGAATTCACGGTCGGCCCCGTGCCCGCCGAGATGATGGACGAGTACGAGCAGCGCCGCCACACCCTGCTCGAGGAAGTGGCCGAAGAGGACGAGACCCTGCTCGAGAAGTATCTCGGCGGCGAGGAGCTCACCGAAGAGGAGATCGTCAACTGCATCCGCAAGGCCACCATCTCCCGTTCCATCGTTCCCGTGCTCTGCGGCTCCGCATTCCGCAACAAGGGCGTGCAGCCCCTGCTCGATGCCATCGTCGACTTCCTGCCCTCCCCCGTGGACATCCCGCCCGTCGAGGGCCATCTGCCCAACGACATGGAGAAGACCGTCCCCTGCCACTGCACGGACTCCGAGCCCCTCTGCGGCATGGTCTTCAAGCTCTTCTCCGACCCCTTCATCGGCCACCTTTCCTTCTTCCGCATCTACTCCGGCTGCCTCGAGTCCGGCACCACCGTGCTCAACGCCAACAACGGCAAGCGCGAGCGCATCGGCCGCATCCTGAAGATGCACGCCAACAAGCGCGAGGACATCAAGTGGGCCGGCGCCGGCGACATCGTGGCCCTGGTCGGCCTCAAGAACGCCTCCACCGGCGACACGCTCTGCGACGAGAAGCGCCAGGTCATCCTCGAGAACCTCCACATTCCGGATCCGGTCATCGAGGTGGCCATCGAGCCCAAGACCAAGGGCGACCGCGACGCGCTGTCCGCGGCCCTCAACAAGCTGGCCAAGGAAGACCCGTCCTTCCGCGTGAAGGGCGACGAGGAAACCGGCCAGACCCTCATCGCCGGCATGGGCGAGCTGCACCTGGAGATCATCGTCGACCGCCTCGTCCGCGAATTCAACGTCAACGCCAACGTGGGCAAGCCCCAGGTTGCCTACCGCGAAACCATCTCCAAGCCTGCCAAGTCCGACACCAAGCACGTCAAGCAGTCCGGCGGCCGCGGCCAGTACGGCCATGCGGTCATCGAGATCGAGCCGAACCCGGGCAAGGGCTACGAGTTCGTCAACTCCATCACCGGCGGCGTGATTCCCAAGGAATACATCCCCTCCATTGACAAGGGCATCCAGGACGCCATGAAGAGCGGCGTCGTGGCCGGCTTCCCCTGCGTGGACATCAAGGTCAACCTCGTCTTCGGCTCCTACCATGAAGTCGACTCCTCCGAGCAGGCCTTCTACGTCACCGGCTCCATGGCCATCAAGGACGCCATGGCCAAGGCCGATCCCGTGCTCCTCGAGCCCATCATGGACGTCGAGGTCGTGACGCCCGAGGAATACCTCGGCGACGTCATGGGCGACCTTAACGGCCGCCGCGGCCGCGTGGTCAACATGGAGGCCCGCGCCGGCGGCGCCCAGTCCGTCCGCTGCCAGGTTCCGCTGGCCAGCATGTTCGGCTACGCCACGGACCTGCGCTCCAAGACCCAGGGCCGCGCCTCCTTCACCATGCAGCCCGACCACTACGAGCGCGTGCCGCAGGCCATTGCCGACGCCATCAAGGCCGACAAGACCAAGTAGCGCACCCCTCGTCCCCGTGAACTGAACGTGGCGGAAGTCTGCATCCAGCGGGCTTCCGCCATTTTTTACGCCGCTGGCCTGCCGTAAGCTCTCCTTGGGGCCGGCACGGCGGCAAGAAAGGACTCCACCATGAAAAACGACCTGCCCCTCGGCTTCAGGGCCGGCGCGGCCGCCGCGGGCTTCAAGGCCCAGGGTCGCGACGACCTCGGCCTCATCGTCTCCGACAGGGACTGCGTCCTTGCCGGCGTCTTCACCACCAACGTCTTCAAGGCCGCTCCCGTGCTCGTCTGCCAGGACATCCTGCGGCGCTTTGGCGCCTGCCGGGCCGTCGTCGCCAACTCCGGCCAGGCCAATGCCTGCACCGGCGACGAGGGCATTGCCAACTGCCATGCCACCCAGGCCATGGTGGCTGGCCCCCTGGGCATCGCGCCCGAGGCCGTCATGCCCCTCTCCACGGGCGTCATCGGCGACCAGCTCAAGATGGACAAGTGGGAAAAGGCCGTGCCCGAGCTCGTCGCCAGCCTCGGCACCCGCGACGCCGAGGGCTTCACGCGCGCCTTCATGACCACCGATGCCTTCCCCAAGTTTGCCTTCAAGGAGCTCGAGTTCACAGGCGGGAAGGTGCGCCTCACCACCATGGCCAAGGGCGCCGGCATGATCTGCCCCAACATGGCGACCATGCTCTGCGTGGTGCTCACCGACGCAGCCGTCGACAAAGACACCTGGCAGGCCATGTTCGTGCGCGGCGTGAACAAGACCTTCAACCGCGTCTCCGTCGACGGCGACACCTCCACCAACGACACCATACTCGGCCTTGCCAACGGCGCATCGGGCGTGGCCCTCTCGCCCGAGGACATGCAGGTGCTGGAGCGCGAGCTCACCGAGATACTGCGCGTCACCGCGCACATGCTCGTCAAGGACGGCGAGGGCGCCACCAAGGTCATGCACATTACCGTCACCGGCGCGGACTCCGACAAGGACGCCGAGCAGGTGGCCCGCACCGTCGGCCATTCCCAGCTCGTCAAGACCGCCATGTTCGGCATGGACGCCAACTGGGGCCGCATCGTGGCCGCCATTGGCCGTGCCGGCGTCTACATGAAGCCCGAGGCCGTCTCCGTCTCCCTGTGCGGCATCGAGCTCTTCCGCGAAGGCCAGCCCCTGCACGGCGACTTCGACGCCCAGCTTGAGGCTCCGCTCAAGGAAATCGACATCCCCGTGGACATCTGCATCGGCAAGGGGCCGGGCAGCTACACCCTGGAAGCCTCCGACCTGAGCATAGGCTACGTCAAGCTCAACTCGGACTACCGCTCGTAGCGCGGCATTGCACGGCAAGGCCCCCTCGCTCGCGGCGCTCCTGATGAGGGCAGTCCGGGGCCTTGCCGCAGAGGAACGCCAGACAAGGGCGGCTGCTCCATTGAGGGGCCAAGGCCACGGCGAGTCAGCACGCTGTCAGCTGGAAGACGGGGGCGCATCATGTCTCAGACCTTCTTCATTATGTCAGCAGAAAAAAAACTGCTGGAATTTTATCCAGATAGCATGAAGGTCATACGTGCCTATGAAGAAAATAGCAGGCTTTTTCCTCCGCTTCTTAGTCTGCAGGCAGGGCCAAGACAGCTTGCTGCATGGCTGAACTCGCGAGTTTCGCCTCTTGGCAGGAAAATATTGAATAAGGTAAAACACAGGAGCGAAGGTCCTCTTGGCATTCTGGGTGTGACGCTAGGACTTTCTCTCAATGATGTTTGGTGGATTAGCGATGGCTCTCACAATTGGAGAGACGTCAATTTTTATGAAAACAAGCTTGATCCTGATATTGCTAAGGCAGTTTTTTCTGAAGAACCAATACCTATGCTCTCTGAAGTATCGAGATCTCCAGAATTCTCCACTGGAGGCGATATGGCAAAACATTGGTTCAAACGTGGAAATGAAATTTTTTTAGCCAAGAAAGATGCGCCTGATCAGGATGGTCTCTGCCAAACAGTCATGGAATGGTTTGCCTGGCAGGCTGCGGAGGCCATGGGGCTGGAAGCTGTGGCCTATGTCCTGCGTCCCTTGCATGGGGACATCCTTTCGCCTGTGTGCGAATGCAAAGCCTTCACGGACATAAGGACCGGCTTTATGCCAGCAGGGGCCTTCCTGCTGTCCCATGGCGCCTGGAATGGACTGGTAGACGCCCTCAGCATGACGGAAACGCATGTGGCCTTTGCTCAAGCAATGGGTGTGGAGTTCTATGAGGACATGATGGTTTTTGATGCCTTGATAGGTAATTCTGATCGGCATCTTGGAAATTTCGGCATGCTCTTTGACAATAATACGGGCGAAGTTCTTAGGCCAGCGCCCTTATTCGATCACGGCTTTTCTTTTGCACAAGACGAATCTTGTCGTAGCTTTAGTCGCGAAAGGCAGCTTGAGATTTTTGTT
>Ga0310691_10007612_pt1 | contig 11248 bp, 10 predicted proteins | sample 176DNAGHGlowgp2_FD_203887 | JGI IMG/M metagenome (GOLD analysis project Ga0310691, IMG submission 203887) | Sheep rumen microbial communities from Palmerston North, Manawatu-Wanganui, New Zealand - 1766 DNA GHGlow gp2 (v2) (version 2) | ecosystem: Host-associated > Mammals > Digestive system >... | reverse complement strand
TTGCGAACCTCAGCACGGTCAATAGCAGCACCACCCAGCAATCCGTTGTCATGATGAACACAACCACCACGAAGCTTTGTGACCTTTCCATTGAGTTTGAATCCTTCCTTTGCAGAAAACTCTATCTTACGTATTCCAAAAGGAATAGTGAGAGCATCTGTCTCTCCTTGTGCATCAGACAGGGAGATGCGAGCCTTATAGCGATATGGGTCTATATCTGACCACAGTATTGCTGACTTGACTGGTATTTCAACAGACACCTTATCCTCAATGGATGTGAAAGACTTGGAAGAAGTTGCTACAATTTGGCCTTCCTTATCAATAATATCTACCTTAACTGATCCATTAGCCTGACCAAACACCTTAGCTGATACCTTCACGTTTGCATTTTTTCCAACAACATCAGATGCATCAACGTAAGTGTCCCATTCGTCAAGGTGCAGCTTGCCAGTTGTCTCAAGCCATACATGCCTGTAGATGCCGCTACCAGCGTACCAACGGCAGTTAAGACCTTGGTTGACTGATTTAACGACTATAGACACCTCACGCTCATTCTTCACATTTCTGTTTGTCTTATCCTTAAGAATGTCATTGAGATTAACCACAAAAGGTCTGTATCCATACAGGTTATAGGCTGCCTTCTTGCCATTCACCCATACCTCCGAATGATTATAAACACCATCAAAACGAAGTGTCAGGTTCTTCTTCTGGAGCAAATCATCTATGCTCTCAGTGCCAGCAAGGGTGATGGTCTTTCTGTACCAACCTTCTCCTCCAACTGTCTGTCCGCTGTCCCAATCGCCAACGCTAAGTCGGGAGAAAGGCCCCACCTGCCAATCGCTCCATTCTGGTGTTCGTTCTCGGTAGTCGTGACTGTATGCCACAGGCTCCATACTGTAGTCATGAGGTACTGTCAACTCTCGCCATTTTGAGTCATCAAAATCCATTGACTCTGCATTTATTGCTGCTCCACGGAAAAACTTCCAACCTTCATCAAAACATTGTCTGTACTGAGCATTTGCTGAAAGCACGAAGGCACATACAGAAAGGGTAACTAAATATCGTTTCATGATCATCAATTTGTCTTATATTCAAACCAATCAAAATCGGCATACATGTTGTCCGGAGAAGTGCATAAAGGTGTCGGATGACTGATTGAATCCTACGCTTTCATAAAAGCCTTTGGCATACTCCTGTGCCTCAATGTCTATAAGTGTTGCGCCAAAATGTTCAATGGCAGCATCAATGGCATGAAGCATGATCTGCTTGCCGTACCCTTTGCCTCGTTCTGTAGTGATGACTCTGCCTATTGAGATCTCCTTCATATGAGTACCTGCTGGGCATACACGAGCCAAGGCAACGATCTTATCTGCTTCGGTCAGCCACAAGTGGATGGATTTCTGGTCATCCCCGTCCATGTCCTGATAGACGCAGTTCTGCTCAACCACGAATACCTCACTACGCACCCTCAGGAGTCCGTATAGCTCGTCCGTAGTCAGTTCCTGGAACGTTTTCTTATGTAACAAGATATTCTTCATATCACAAAACATATTAAATTGAAACGCAAATATAAGAAAAATCCATTAATTATTGCTACCTTTGTACCCAATTATTAACAAAAGTTGATTCTTGACGCGACTCGGCAGACTCGAAGCAAGCTTCATTCTGCTCTCGCTGCTCCAAGAATTTCCGATACTTTAATGATTTTAGGTGGTTATGGCAAAGCGTGAATACATAGAGGCCAACAAGCAGTGGTTGGTATAGCATGACACTTTGAGTAATCGGCTTGCCGCTTTCTACCAAAAGAATGCAGATGAAAAGGAATGTATTGAACCTGCGCGACATTGACGGCATACCTTCACAAAATGGTAATGTCAAGACTCCACATGGCCTGTATCTGCGTAGCGGCAAACTCAGTGGTGGACAAGGCTCTCTCTCATAACGATGCTCACAAGAAAAATGCCTATCGTCCTGACGTGAAAACCAACACCATTAAGGTGAGCCGCCACGACTCTTATAAGAAGGTTGCAGCCAAGGTTGAGAACATGAAGGGCGTGATGGATACCAACTGGAATCCGCGCACTCGTGAGCTAACTGTCCGCTACGATGCTAATAAGACTTCAGCCCGCAACATCAAGCACTTCGTGGCGTAAGCCATTCCATATATAATCCAAGGCTGCGATTAAGCGAGGGCAATGATGCTTGCATCGATTGCCGAGAGAGAGCAGTCTCGACCAAAGGTCAAAAGAAGCTCCGACTTGCAAACTGCAGGTCCGGAGCTTTGATTAATCATATCAAGCCTTTCCTTTAAATGTATATCCGATACCCCCAACGGCACGGACTACGGCTGTCTCGCAATGGCTGCAATGCATGTCCTCAACACGGAAGACTGTCGCCGCTCGGCTCTGCCGCTTCGCTCGTCGAAGAACTTGGTTGCAAATTATGGTTTTATTCCTAAAATCGTGGCATACGTTGGTTTCTTGCGGTGGATTTCCGTCTGGGTAAAACCTGCTTCGTCGAGCAGTTTTTTCAAATCCTCCGGCGAATAGGCTGTCATGCCCTCCACTACATTTGTCCACTTGGAATTGCTATCTACAACTTCTACCAAGATGGCGAATTTACCGCCAGACTTCAGGACACGACGCACTTCTTGCAGGCAGTCGGGAAGGTTAGGCCAGAAATACACCGTTTCGACTGCCGTTACGAGATCGAACTTCCCGTCCTCGTAAGGAAGTTTCTCGGCAGAACCCTGACAGATGAACACCTGTTTGTCGAGCATTTCTGCATTCACCTTCTTGGCTTTCGCCACACTCTCCTCTGAGATGTCAATGCCATAGACCTGTACATCTTGGCTCCGTTTCAGCAATCGGCGGATCGTAAAACCTCCACCGCAGCCCACATCAAGCATCGTCCATCCGTCTTTAACATCAACGAGTCTCAGTCCCCATTTCGTCAATGGAGCGTGCGTATAATTCATGAAACTCAACATCACACGTCCGAGTGCTCCCTCTGGTCGTGCACACTGACTGAAAAAAGATTTTAATAATCCCATAATGATATGTAATTAATTTAATGGTCTTTTATATTACAATGCAGGCAAGCTTCACAGCCTACCTGCATTTTCAAGTTGTTTTATTATTAATGATTTATTCAAAAGAAGTTTTATTAATGCATTATTTCAGTCGCTGGTAGCCATAGGCCGCTGTACCTCCAAGCTCCTCTTCAATACGGATAAGCTGATTGTACTTGGCCATACGGTCGGTACGAGAAAGCGAACCAGTCTTGATTTGTCCAGAGTTTGTGGCTACTGCAATGTCGGCAATCGTGGTGTCCTCTGTTTCACCCGAACGGTGAGAAGTCACTGTGGTGTAGCCGTGACGGTGAGCCATTTCAATAGCCTCCAAGGTCTCTGTCAACGAACCAATCTGGTTCACTTTAATTAGTATCGAATTGGCAGCGCCCATCTTAATACCCTTCTCAAGGAACTTGGTATTGGTCACAAACAGGTCGTCGCCTACCAACTGACAGCGGTCGCCAATCTTCTCAGTCAGTTTTACCCAGTTGTCCCAATCGTTCTCGTCAAGTCCATCCTCGATAGAGTCGATAGGATACTTAGTGATGAGTTGCTCCAAATAAGCAATCTGCTCATCGGCCGAGAGTTTCTTGCCGTTAGGATCCTTCTTAGCGCCATTCTTCAGCTGGCGATAGTCGTAGAACCACTCGCCGTTCTCGCAAGTAGCAAACTCAGATGCAGCGCAGTCCATAGCAATCTTCACATCCTTACCAGGCTCGTAACCCGCCTTCTTGATAGCTTCAACGATGGTATCGAGTGCATCCTCGATACCGTCGAAGTTAGGTGCATAACCACCCTCATCGCCTACGGCAGTAGAAAGTCCGCGAGCCTTCAGCAACTTAGCCAGATTGTGGAATACTTCGGCACCCATGCGGATAGCCTCGCGCTCATCATTGGCACCTACCGGACGAATCATAAACTCCTGGAATGCGATAGGAGCAGCCGAATGTGCACCACCGTTCACGATGTTCATCATGGGTACGGGCAGCGTGTAGGCGTTGCAACCACCTATATATCTATAAAGAGGTATGTTAAGCGCCTTGGCAGCAGCCTGAGCACAAGCCAGCGACACACCAAGAATGGCGTTAGCACCAAGCTTAGATTTGGTGGGAGTACCGTCGAGTGCCAGCATCTTATAGTCGATGGCGCGCTGCTCCAGCACGCAGTCGCCCTTCAGCGCAGGGGCAATCACCTCGTTTACGTTGTCAACAGCCTTCAGCACCCCCTTACCCAGGTAGCGATCTTTGTCGCCATCGCGCAATTCAAGTGCTTCGTTCTCGCCAGTCGATGCACCTGATGGTACAGCGGCGCGGCCCATCACACCGTTCTCGAGTGTTACTTCTACCTCTACAGTTGGATTACCTCTTGAGTCGAGGATTTCTCTTGCATGAATCTTTTCAATTTTCATATGTCTTATATAGTTTTAAATCACGGTGCAAAGGTACGGCAAATAAATATGGTGCGCAATACCTAAAAACGAGGTTTTAAGCATTGCGCACCTGCAAAGTCCTGCAAAAACAGGTTAATCAGAAGTAGGTATTCATTTGATGTATTTCACCTTCGATGCATCACGAGGTTTAGCGTCAGGCTGTTCGTCTGGGTCAGCACGCCCATCATTGTCATGAGGCATACAATTAATCTTTTCATATCAGTTTAGTTTTTGAATAAATAAAATCAGCTTTGTTCCGTTCTTTGGACATGGAGTTAAACGTTCTTTCGCAAATTTATTTGCAAATATTAGTCTTTTGCAAGTTCTTTCCTCATCTCCTGCCCCAGTCTATTCCAATATGGCAGATGTTTCAGGGTGGAGCGAACGGGTTGTACGTGCCACAGCATCAGGAGCAAGAGGAACAGACAGCCCATGAGACAGGTAGCGCCATAAAGATACTTTACGGCCTGCATAATGCTCTGTGTGGCATCTATGGGCACACCGCGAGCCAGGTTGTCGGCTACGTGATAGCGCATCAGATAGCTGTAGAAGCCGCCGCTGATGCTATCCACCACACCATTACGGATAAATGCGGCTATCGTCAGACTCATGAAGAAATGCTGGAAAGGCATCAACTCCTCCAGATAGATGGTGAGCACGCAGAAGAAGATGGCATAGCCGAAGGTGCGCACAAACGTAGGTGCATAGAGTCGTTCGATATTCAGTTCGGGGGTGATGTAGAAGTACATCATCACCTGATAAGCCAGCATCAGCGCAAAACCGATGGTGAGCAGCGGTGTGTACTTCAGGCGCAGCATCTTCATCCACCACAGACAGAACAGACAACCACTCACGGAACCTATCCATCCCACGATGTTGAATCGCGACGAGGTGAGCATGCCATAGTGCAGAATGCTACCAGTAAACACGCCCTCCAGCGCGTTGTGAGTAGAGTTCATCCACTCTTCTACTACAAAGAAGAACAGGATGGCGGCCAGCGTTTTATAGCCAAAGGCGCGAGGGTCGATATACGGATGGTGTATATGCATCATACGTCCACAGGCGAAGAATACCGTGATGGGTAGCGCACAGGCCACCGTACACCACACGCGCGAGTCGCTCCAGTTGTAGTACTCGCCATAGGTAAACAGCCAGATTACTTCGAGCACCGAGGCCGACCAGAGTAGGCATCCCAGCCAGTCGATAGACAGAAACGGCATGGGGCGCATAAAGCGGAAGTGCTGCGTGCAGGTATAGATAAAGATGAGTGCCATAAGCAGCAGACTCACAATGAAATACTGCATGGCGTGATAGCTGCCGCAGTAGTAGCTGAGCTGTTGCGACAGCCAACCGCTGGCACTCATGTCGCCCAGCACCACGATGTACAGCAAAGGGAAGAATATCTCGAAGTCGCGCTTGGGCGTCATCCATAGCTGTATGTTGCTGAAGCACTCGAAGGTAGCCATCAGTTTCATAAAGCAGCAGGCGTACGACAGCACGCAGAGTACGGGTATAGACTCTGTAAGCAGCGACAGCACAATACATACAATCATGCCCGATACCGAGAACAGCAGCAACGAGCGATTGGTAAAACGGAACTTCAATCGGAACAAGATGGGGAAAGGCATAGCTACTCCCACCACGCCGCAGAGGAATATAAAAGTGACATCCTCGCGCATGATGCTCATCGCTCCCATTATTTCGTGTATGTTGCCCATGTAGGTAACGTTTACCAGCTGGAAGATAACTGCCATCAACAGATATGTCCAGGGTTGCAGTGCCTTGGGGATGAAGGGCTTAAGCATGGGCATCGCAAACGGGCGCCCTATCATTGGATCAGCCATTAATCTACATTAAAGATTAAACATTAAACATTAAAGATTAATAGTCGACTTCGCACTCGACATTTAAGCCAGAGAGCAGGCGCTTTACGTCGTCCTCACTGTTATCCTCAGTCAACTCTATACGCACAGGTACGCGCTGTTCTACCTTTACAAAGTTACCAGTAGCATTGTCAACAGGCATATTGCTGTAGGCCGAACCGCTGGCAGCCGAGATGCTCTTCACCACACCCTTGAAGGTGACACCTGGAATGGCATCGGCCTCAAACTCTACAGGGGCACCGATGGCGATGTGGTGCATCTGACTCTCACGATAGTTGGCTATCACCCATACTGAGTTCTGGTCGATCACGTTCACCAGTAGCTGTCCTGGCTGTACCAGCTGACCTACGTGGATATCCTTACGACCTATGTAGCCGTCACAGGGCGCTGTAATCACGGTGTAGCTCAGGTTCAGTCGGGCCAGATTCAGTTGTGCCTCGGCTACGCTCTCGCCAGCTGCCGACTGACCTAAGCGCTGCTGTTGTTCGCCAAGTACCATGCTGGTGGCCTGCTGTCGGCTGCGTGCTGCCTCATAACGTGCCTTGGCTGCCTCGTACTGCGCCTTCACATTGTCGTACTGCTGGCGCGTTACAGCCTCCTTCTGCAGCAACTGCTCAAAGCGCTGATAATCCTTCTGCGCATTCTCCATCTGTATGCGTGCCTCGTCGATGCCAGCCGATGCCACACGTACGTTGCTATGTGTGGTACTCATACCTGCACTCACAGCCGACGTACTGCTCTTCTGACCTTTTACGCCAGCCTCGGCCTGCGCCAGTGCCAGGCGAAACTCTGCATCCTCAATCAACACCAGCGTGTCGCCTTTGTGTACAAACTGAAACTCGTCGAATCTGATCTCCTTGATGAATCCAGGCACGCGTGTGTTCACAGGCGACAGGTGGCGATGCACCATCGCATTGTCGGTATATTCCGTGCTACCCAGATGCACAAAGCGACTCAGGGCATACCCCACACCCAGCACTAAAAAGGTTACTACTACTATATTATATGCTCTCAGTATTTGTTTCCTCTTGTTCATAATCTAACTTCCTTTTAACTTCTGTATAACTTCCCTTTAACATCCCTTTAACTTCCCTTCTATTACAGATTTCCTGCGATGAATTTCATTTTGTAATAGGCATAGGCTATGTTGATACGTGCATCGGCCTCGCTCAGTTCGGCATCCAGCTTCATATTGCTGGCATCGATCATATCGGTAATCAGGGCCAACTGGTTCAGATAGCGGTCGTTCACCACCTCGTAGTTCTCCTGTGCCAGTTGCACGCTCTTCTGCTGGGTCTCCAGCTCGATGTAGCTCTGCAGATAGTTGGTGTAAGCGGCCTGTACCTGATTGTTAAGCTGCTCGGCGGCTACGGCCTTCTGCTGTGTGGCAGCCTGATGCTGCAAACGGGCCTGCGACAGCTTCTTGTTGCTCTTGAAGAGTGATGATAGCGAGTACTTCACACCCACGCCCACATACCAGATATTCAGATTCTTATCTACGGGGGGCAACTCGAAGGTGATGGGACCATTGAAGTTGTTCTGAGCTACGATGGCTACCTTTGGCAGTAGTTCGCTCTTGGCCAATTTTACCTGCTGATGAGCCATCTGTTCGCTTATGCCTGCCATCTGCAACTGAGGATTAACGGCTGTGGCAGCTTCCTGCCAGTGGGCCTCGCCCTCCTTGTTAAATAAGGTTGTGGCGGCATCGTCGGTAGGTTCAATCATCACTTTATCGTTCAAGCCTAAGGTATTGCACAGCTGGTGATTCAGAATGCTGCGTGTATTCTGCAACTTCACCAGATTCAGGCGCAGCGTTTCCAACTGCAATTCATAGCGGGTGATGTCGTTCTTCAGCGCCACGCCCTGCTCATGCTTCTCGCGTATGTTGTCGATGAGTTTCTGGGTGAGTGCGATGTTGCTCTCAAGTACCTGCTGGCGATGGGCAATCTTCTGCAGGTCGAGATACTGGCTCAGTGCCACAAAACGCTGGTTCTGCTCGTTCAGTGCCATACCCAGTGCAGCCTGTTCTACTCCCAGTTCTGCCATTTTAATGCCTGCATCGATGGCGCCGCCGGCATAGATAGTCTGCTGAGCATCCACCACAAACTGATTACCAAAGTGGGGCGACGTCAGGTTCTGCCAGTCGCTCAGGTCGCGACCCATCATCAGCGCGTTGCCGATATAGCTGGCGCTGAGTTGGGCATTCACATCGGGCAGTCGATTACTCTTAGCAGCCTTTACGCCCTCCTGAGCAGCAGCCAACGTGGTACGACTGGCCTTCATACTCTTGTTGTTTTCGCTAATCAACTTAAACAGCTCGTTGATATCCATCTTTCTGGTGGTCTGAGCCTCAGTAGATACAGCTGTGGCGAGTGCTATCGCCATCATCATAAAAAACTTCTTTTTCATACCTTTTTTAATTCGTCGGCAAAGGTACGACGATTTTTTGATGTGATTGCAAACAAAAATGCGTCAGAATTTGGCAATTTGGGAAATAAGTGTTATTTTTGCGGCATGAGTGAGACTAATTTTGAAAAAATAAACCGAACCACCATCGATAGCGAAGTACACGCCATTGAGCATGGTGCCATCCTTTATTCACAGGCAGGAGCAGCCCGTGTGCGCATCAACTTTGATGTATGGGAACTACGGGGCCATGATGTGCTCATCTTCTTTCCTGGCGATGTGGTGAAATGGGAAATGATGGACGACGAGTTTACGGCTGATGTCATCCGCTACAGTTCCGATATTCTGCGTGCTGCCAGTCTGAATGTGGAGCATGCCGTGTATGAGCAGTTGCGTGCCGACCGCCGCTGTAGCTATCGTGAGTTGATTGACGTGGTGGTCGACAGCATGTTTCGCATCTTCGACTTCTATTTCACGCAGGAGCACTACCAGCTAACCGATCGCATCGTAACCCTGCATCTGCAAGCTTTCTTTTTGGGTTTCTACGATTATCTGCAGGCCCATCCGCGTGAGAATAACCGCGAAAAAGGCACCCAGCGTACAGAAGAGCTGTTTACGCTCTTTATGGAGTTGCTGGAGACCGAGTTCCGCCAAGACCACGAGGTGAACTACTACGCCAATCGTATGTGCATCACCCGTAAATACTTAGGACTCATCGTTAAGGGCAAGACAGGCCTCTCGCCTAAGCAGATTATCGACGAATACCTTATGCTGCGTCTGAAGCTCACCATGCGCACCTCGAAGGCCAGTCTGAAACAAATTGCCAACGAATATCACTTTGCCGACCAGAGTGCCCTTACCCGCTACTTCAAAACCCACGCCGGCCTAACCCCGCAGCAATTCAGATTGTAGCAATTCGTCGACACGATTTTGATGAAGAAGGAAATCCATATCCTATGTTGTATATGCGTTTGAACAAGAAAAGAATGACTACGATTCAATTTTTGCGCACAGAGGATGAAATGATGGAGCAGTCAAATCCGGACGGTGGTAAACGCCGTTCTGGGATTTGAGATAAATGAAACAAATAGGATAATCCCCATCGTTTGATAGGGATTTTCTTTTTGTAGTTAGTTAGTTTTTGCTTACCTTTGCATCAGTCAATTATAATTCCTAAAAACCAATGTTATGAAGAAGAAAGAATTTTTCCAGAAATCACTGATGTTGATAGGGTTTATCGGATGGAGCCTATCGGGTTTCTCACAAGCGTATAAGATAGACCGCAACAAGGTATTTTTCGACAGAGAACCAATCCCTCATGCCGACGCACGCACGTTCGAAGATTTAGGTTTTGGCTATGCCAAGGATCGCGACAATGTCTATCTCGATGGTCGTGTACTCGAATTTGTTGACCCCGCCACATTCCGTTTGAAAGGGCGTGACAACTCGCATCCGCACGAGCACAGGGATTGGCATGAACATGGCAGAAACCAAAGAGGATATTACAAGACGAATTTCAACGTGTACTATGGTGACAAAAAGATAGATGCCATGGCCGCTACTTTCAAGGATATCGGCAACGGCTATGCCAAGGACGCATTCAACGTGTTCTATTACGGAATGAGAATTGACGGTGCCTCTGCCTCCACATTCAAAGTATTGGGCGGTGGCTACTCCAAGGACGCATTCAACGTGTTCTACTATGGAAAGAAGGTTGACGACGCCTCTGCATCCACATTCAAATATACTGGCAACGGTTATGGAGAGGATACGTTTAACGCTTTCTATAGAGGACGAAAGATTGAATAAAGCCTTCGTCGGAGGTTATGACTTCGATGCGGCATAGGGAACCCCAAAAAAGAAGGGCTGACAGCTCTCATAGTTTGTCAGTCCTTCTTTGGTTTCAGTCCTCAGACATCAGCCCTCAGACTTCGCTAGTCCATGTTGCCGCCCGATGGGTCGGTGCCTTCTCACGATAGCCATCAGGTTTTATTCCGTTCCTTGGACATGGGGTTATACGTTCTTTCGCAAATTAATTTGTAAATAAACGAAAAAAAGAAGAATATTTCGTAACTTTGTGCCCAATTATTAACAATACTTTAATGATTTCAAGTGATTATGGCATATATGAATATGTATGCTATCGTCCCGATAAGAGCAATGAGAACACTATCTACACGCACAGCAGGCTTCACGGATTCCATTATCCGACGTATGACCCGTATCAGCAACCGCTATGAGGCCATCAACCTCTCGCAGGGATTCCCAGATTTCGACCCTCCACGTGCGATTACCGACCGTCTGGCGGAGATTGCACCTTCTGGACCTCACCAGTATGCCATTACCTGGGGAGCGCAGAACTTCCGCGAAGCATTGGCAAAAAAGCAGAGCCATTGGACAGGTCTGCCGATAGATGCAGATAAGAACATCGTCGTTACTTGTGGCTCGACGGAGGCG
>Ga0310691_10007610_pt1 | contig 11249 bp, 17 predicted proteins | sample 176DNAGHGlowgp2_FD_203887 | JGI IMG/M metagenome (GOLD analysis project Ga0310691, IMG submission 203887) | Sheep rumen microbial communities from Palmerston North, Manawatu-Wanganui, New Zealand - 1766 DNA GHGlow gp2 (v2) (version 2) | ecosystem: Host-associated > Mammals > Digestive system >... | reverse complement strand
GGTGGCCGGCGAGATCTTCTGCAGCTTCCCGCCGCAGTAGGGGCAGCAGACGAAGCCGCCCCGCTTTGGCAATATCTTACCACAATTTCCCGGCAAGGTCAATGCTTTTCGCCTCCTGTGTTCTAAGAATAATATAGTTACCGAGTCAGAAAAATTTATAAAAAGGATCAGCGCCGACGCTTTGGCCTGGGCCGCGGCCGCCGGATCCCGCGGCGCCAGTTTGGCGCCAGATACTTCACGTACCGGTACGCGCCGAACTCGGTGCGCTCGCTGGCCTCCTCGTAGACGGTGGCGCCCTTCGGCGGCTGCAGTGGGGTGTCGTCGGGGACGGAGAAGGTCTCCACCTCCGGGTGCTTTGCGTTGCGGGTGTAGGACCAGGAACGCAGGCCGGGCCGGTCCCGTGCTTCCTTGCACATGTACTTGGCCAGGGCCTCGTAACTATGATCCTTGTCGATCCGCACAGCCTCGAAGTGGACGTTGCTGCCGTAGATCCAGCAGCGGCGGATCGTTTCAAAGTCGGCGCCGGTGGCGTTCACGAAAAAATGATGATGCCAGCGCCGGTCCTCCCAGTAGCTCTCGTGCTCGTGCTTGTGCTCACTGTTCCAGTGGATCACCGGCTGGGAGCGCCGGCCGCGGGCGGCCCGGAGCTTGCGCAGGAAGTAGGCGAAGCAGCGCTCCGCCTGGGCGCGGCTCTGCGGCAGGTGCTCGTCGTCGTAGGTCAGCGTGACCCACAGATCCCCGGGCACATAGTTGGCGGCCAGCTGCAGCTCCAGCTTCTGCCAGCTGTACTTTTGATTTATCCGTTGCTGGGCCTCGCTGCTCAACTTGCGCTTGCCGGCCCGCTGCTTCGGGGAGTCGTGCGCGGATCCCCGCGGATAGATCGCCTCCAGCACAAGAGGCCCGGCGCTTATGATCTTTTTGGTCTTTGCCATACAAAAGCCCTCCAAGGCATCCGGCCTCGGAGGGCTCTGTGCTCGTTCAAAAATTCACCGCGGGAGCAATGTGGCCTGCACGTCCTCAAAGGACAGCGGCGCCAGCTTCAGGCCGAGAGCTACGCACCCGGGTGCCAGAAACTCGTCGTTGTGCAGGACGTAGGTGATCTGGTAAAGCAGGCAGCGGCCGGTATACAGGCCGTCCAGGTCTCCCGCCCGGCCGGGCTCGTATTCGTTCAGGGCCAGGTAGTCGCCCACGGCATAGCAGGGCTCGCTGGGATCCTCCCGGCGCAGCTCGAAGCGCTTGCGGCCGTCCCGCAGGGGCTCGAAGTATTCAGGCAGGACCTTCTTTGCGTGGATCAAGGGCGTTTCGCCTCCTTTGGAAATCTTCCAGCCGGCAGCGGCTGGGGTGGTTCAGACACGGATTGCCGCAGTCCTTGCGGAGGCGGCAGCAGCTGCAGCATAGCTTGTCGCCCACCGTGTCGCAGTGGAACACTTTACAGTAGCGGCGGGTCATGGGTCCGCCTCCTCGTCCTCCTCGCCCCGCAGGATCTCGCCGATCAGATCCGCGTTGACGCGGATCCAGTCGACAAGGAGATCTTCTACCATAGACCGCACCATCGTGCAGCGCAGGGCCGAGTCGGCGTTGAAGTAGGCAGTGGCCGTGCTGCCGTCCGGGGTAACAGCAATAAGAGCAATGGATTTCGGTTTCAGCGGGACCATATCCCGCAGCGCCGCTTCCAGCCACTCGGCGTAGGGCTCTCGCGTGATGTCAGTCATCCGGCGGCCTCCTTCCGTAAAGCACAGCGTTGTCAAGTTCGGTCTCCAGGCGCTCCGCCAGCATTTCGATTGCCTCCGGGAAGTTTAGCAAAAGAAGCTTGGCTCGATCGGAGAGCTGCATAATTGATAGGGGAGGGAAGGCAGTGGGGAGACGCTCGATGGACAGGCACAGGCGGGGGATCATGTCAGCGGCAAGAAGATCCGAGAAAGCCTTGATCGCCCGCAGGACCATTTCGCGGGACACAAGTTCATCCATAACTCACCCTCCTCTGGCGGGATGATGGTATCATCGTTTTTCTATCCTCCCGCATTTGACACATCTTTTTACTGCTTGCCAAGAAATTGTGTAAGGCCATAGCGTTTTGTGGACAATGTGATCATCTACCCAAACGTGTCTGCAAAATAGCTGTTTTAGACGCACCATCACTCGCCCTCCTCTGCCGGGATTTTGAGCCATTCAAGCCAGCATGCTTCGCAGTTCGACTCCGGGCAGTCCACAGGTGGGCAGGCGCCAAAGTAGTCGTTGCAGGCTTTCGCCAGCTGCTCGTCCGTCATAGCCCGGATGCGGTCGGCATTGGTTTCGGGCTTGTATTTGCTCGCAAAATCCGGGCAGTCAATCCGCTTGAAGTCCCACCCTCTTTTATCACAGTATTCATCTTTTCCGTTGTTCCAGTAATATTTGCAAGATTCACATTTCATCACTCACACCTCTGGCAGCGGCCACCAGCCAACTACACCGGCTTCCTCCAGCTGGCCGCCGGTGCCGGCGAAGGCCCACAGTTTCTTCTCAGGGTCCCAGGTCAGGATCTTCGGGATGTTGCAGCTGAGCAGCAGCGCGTAGTATTTGCCGGGCCGCGGCGGCGTACCGCGCTGAAACTCCGGACCCGTCCGGGCCTCTTTGAAGGGGTCCAGGATCTGGCCGGGGTCGCACTTGAGCTTCCGGGCCATCTGCAAGACGTCGCTGGTGAAGTAGGGGAGCAGCGGCTGATCGTTGCTCGGGTTGCGCCCGGTCCAGTCGCCGGAGGCCCAGGCCCGGACGTCGTCGGGAGTTGCTGCATCCCAGCGGTCAAAGAGACGCACGGTGCCCTTCAGGCCCGCGGCCTCGATCAGCGGAAGCAGGGCCTTCGCCCGGCGCTGGAGCTTCTTGCGGAGGGCCTCCGCGGCAGCCTTCTCGGCAGCTTGGCGCTCCGCGGCCTTCTCAGCCTGCACGGCTTTCTCCAGCTTGCACCGGTCCTTTGCCTCCTGGCACTTCTTCCCGCATTCTTCCTTGCGCACGCAATCCAGGCAGCAACGGGAGCCGGAGCACACGTTCCAGTCATAGGGCATGAACAGGTTTTTGACAGCCAGCTCCGCCAGGTGGTGGCACTGCGGGCCGCCGGCATGGGCCCGGCACGAGCGCTCGGCAGAATAGGCAGGAAGATCGTCGATCACGGATTTGATCACCGAGGCCGTGGGCATCTTCTTTTTTTTAGTATCGAGGAAGTAGGCCGCGGCCTGCTGCTGCATATCAGTCGGGAGCCGGCTCAGCTGGTAGGCGGCGTCCTCGCTCAGCTCTGCGCTGTCGAAGCGGACCAGCCAGAAGGGGTACAGGTTATTCCGGATCGCGTGCAGCCGGGCCAGCTTGGAGGTGGAGACCTTGCACGCCTGGGCCACGTGCTCCCGCATGCGGCCCGGGAACTCCACGCCCTGCTCCTTCAGCTGGTACAGCAGCTCCGTCACGCGCTCCGCCTGCTTGCTCAGGTCCGCCGCGGACATCTGCCGGCTGCTGGCGTTGGCGTAGATCAGCCTGAGCTCACGCATGGCGGGGGAGGCGTCGCCGTACTCCACGATGCAGGGGACACCGTCGGCGAACTGGTCGCTGCCGCCGTCCCGGATCAGCAGGATCGCCGCCCGGCGCCGGTGGCCGGACACTACAGTGTAGCGATCCGCCACAGGCCGCACGCGCAGCGGCTGCTGCAGGCCGATCAGCTCGATGTTCCCGGCCAGGTCGTCGATGCCCTCCAGGCTGTAGAAGTTGGCCGGGTCCGGGTCGATGCGCTCGATCGGGATCCGCACGATCTCGTCGCCGGTGTTCAAGTTGGACACGTCGCCCAGCACGCTGGCCAGGCTGAAGCCTTTCTTTTCACTCATGGCGGGCACCTCCTTCCAGGTAAAGCGAGACCAGCCGGCGGTAGTCCTTGCAGGCGGCGCTGGTTGGGCTGCTGATCAGCAGGGGATCCTGCGCGAAGGTCATCTCGTCCACCTTCGGCGTCCGCCGGATCGACGGGTACACCGGAAGGCCGGAGTCCTGCAGGATGCTCAGGGATGCCATGATGCTGGCGCCCCGGTAGGTCATGGTGGGCAGCAGGCCCGCCAGGCGGAGCTTCGGGTTGATGCGCTGCATGTTCTTGATCTGCCGCGTCAGGTTGGCCATGCCCCGCAGGGCGAAGGCGTCCATCTTGACGGGGATGATCACGTCGTCCGCGGCGATCAGCGCGGCCGTGCTGGCGGCGTTGAAGGCGGGCGGGCAGTCGATCAGCACCGTGTCGAAGGCACCGGCATGCTGCTGCAGGTAGTTGCGCAGGCACAGCGCGTCCACCGCGCTGGCCTCGACCTTGCTCAGGTCCAGGTCCATCAGGCTGTCGTCCGCGGCGATCAGGGAGATCCCGGGGAAGTTGGCAGGCCGGGCCGGCTCGTTCGTGTCGATCCGGCGCAGCATGTCCGAGAAGGTGCTGGCGCCGGGGTGGGCGCCGCCGAAAAACTCCGTGGTGTTGGCCTGGCTGTCGGCGTCCACCACCAGCACGCGCTGCTGGTGGTCGGCGGCCAGGATGGCCGCCATGTTGACGGTCGTGACCGTTTTAGCCACACCGCCCTTCTGGTTCAGGATCGCGGTTGTTCTCATGGTAGCTCCTTTCAAAACTTGAAGCACTCGTGCCCGATGCAGCCGGGCAGCTCGTACTTGACTCGATAATAGCGGTGTTCCTCGTTGATATACTCCACCGTGCCGGTGACCTCCACGCGCTTGTCGCTGGGGAGGCCGTAGCCGGCGGTGCTGTCCAGGAAGGCCGCGGGCTTGAAGCGGATTTTATCGCCGATCTCTAAAATGGCAGCTTGCCTCCTTCGCCCTCCGGCAGGTCCTTCAGCTGCACCTGGCCGGTGACCGCCTTGATCTGGTCCCGTGTTGCGGAGGCGAAGGTCATGTGCTCCGCGTCGAAGTGCAGCAGCAGGGCCTGCTGCCGGCGGCCGTCCTTGTTCTTGGCAATGGTCAGGCGCCGGGCACCGGGGGAGCTCTTGTCCGGAGTCAGCAGCAGGATGACGTCGGCGTCGTGCTTCAACTGGCGGCTCTCCCGCAGGTCGTCCATGGTCAGAGTCGCGCCGCCGCCTTTGTCGGGCGGGGTGATCTGGCTCAGGGCCACCACCGTGACCTTCAGGCGCTGCGCCAGGCGGTGCAGCTGCATGGAGATCCCGGTGACGATGTCCCAGCGCTTTTCGCCGGGCGCGTCGATCAGCTGCAGGTAGTCGACGAAGATCACCTCGAAGCCGTGCTGCACGGTCAGGCTGCGGATCCGTTCCACAGTCTCGGCCTTGTTGATCACCCGCAGCGGCACGTTGCCGCTGGCGATTCCGATGTCGGCCGCCTTCTGATAGTCCGCCGTGCTCAGTGCCTTCTGCTTGGTCCGGGGGAGGGCGATGGACGCCACCTGCTTCTCAGCCATCAGCCGGTCCGTCAGACTCTCGCTGTCCGTCTCCAGGGAGAAGAAGCCCACCCGGCGGCCGGTTTCGGCCATGTGATAGGCCAGCTGCAGCGCCAGGGCCGTCTTGCCGGTGGAACTGTCGGCGCCCAGGATCACGAACTTTCCAAGGGGCACCTGCAGCACCCGGTCCAGGGGCGGCAGGCCCCAGTGCAGATAGCTGGGCGGGTTCCTGTCGCCCATGCGGTCCAGATACCGGGAGACGCACTCGCTCCAGCTCAGGTCCTCCACTTCCTGGGCGCCCCGCAGCTGCTGGCCCATCTGCTCAAAAAGCGCCAGGGCATCGTCTGCCGTGCCTGCGTTCAGGATCGCGGCCGCCGTGCGCTGCACGGCCGCCAGGCTCGCGCTGCTGCGCAGGATGTCCAGATACGCCGGCAGGTTGTTCACCGTGGGCGTGTCCACCATGCAGTCGGCGAGGAGCTGCCGGTAAGCGGCGCCCGCGGCGTCCAGCACGGTGACCGGGTCGATGGGCTTGCGCTCCAGCCACAGCTCCCTCGCTGCCTCGAACACGTGCAGCAGGGCCTTCTCGGAGAAGTGCTCCGGTCGGGCACGCTGGAAGATCTCGCCGGCCGCGTGCTCCGGGTCGATCAGAAGAGAGCCGATCACAGCCCGCTGTGCGTCCTTCCATGCGGTCAGATCCACTCCACCGCCTCCTCTCCGGGAGGCTCAGCCGCGTGCTGCGGCTGCAGGTCCTCGGTCTCTTCCTCCCAGGCCCGGCGGTTCAGCCAGGTGGAGGCATAGGGGATGCCGACGCCTTCCTGCCATTGACGGGATTGCTTCTGTCTCCGCAAAGCGGCGCCCATGGCTGCGATCAGGCTGTCGTCGGCGTGCAGCTTGTCCCAGGCCCGGGCCGCTCGGTCCTTAGCGGGTCGTCTCCCGCGCCCGTTTCCGTCCGGAATCGCGGGGTAGTATCTCCAGAACGCCTCAAAGCGCTCGGGTTTCCAGGTAGGAGCCGAGCCCCGGCTCCGCGCAGCCCCCTGGGGGGCTTTAGGGGGATGATCTTCTGTACTGTTCTCTTTCTTGGTATGGGTGACATTTTTGTCACCGGGGGGTGACAATTTTGTCGGGGTAGGGGTGACATTTTTGTCAGGGTAGGCAGCAGCAGCAGGGTTGACGCCCGCGTAGATCTTTCGCACCGTGCGCCCGCCCTGATCGTCCTCGATCGTGATATAGCCGGCCGCCTCCAGCGCTCGCAGCAGGCGGATGATCGTGCGCTCGCAAAGCTCAAAGAGCCGGATGAAGTAGGCGTTGCTGGCGTAGCAGTAGCCCTTCTGGTCGGTCAGGCTGGAGATCTCCGCATACAGCAGCTTGGCGTTGGGCGCCAGCTTCGGATCGTAGCGCACCGCCGCCGGCAGCACGGCCCAGTAGGAGGGCTTCGCCTGGTCAAGTTCCATTGTCAGCGCCTCCCCTTGACAGACCTTGCCGGCCTGTGATACAATGATCCTGTTCTCGTGGTAGCCTCAGTGCTATCACCGCCCGGACGGCATGCAGCGCCGCCCGGGCTCTTTTTTTGCTCATAGGCACACCTGCCTGGCCAGATCGGCCTTCGTCACGCGGCCGGTGATCGCGTTGAACTTGATCCCGCGCCGCAGCACGGTGGACCGGTTCACGCCCAGGAAGCGGGCGACCTCGCCCTTGCCCAGCATGCCCTGGTCCGGGAACATCACGTTCAGCTCCGTCATCACGTCCCGGAAGCTCGCCTTCTCTCTGCTCATTGCGTCTCTCCTTTCGCGTACAGCAGCCCCAGCGCGGCGCCGATCAGCGTCTGCAGCTGGGCCAGGGCCACGTTGTAGTCCTGCAGCTCGTCCTGGTCCACGTGGCCGTCCGCGGCGATGCGGGCCAGCTCCCGCAGGCCGTCCGCCTGGAAGGCGTTGACCTGGACCATCAGGCCCAGCACGGCCTCCGGCAGCCGTTTCTCGTCCAGCTCCGGCAGGATCGCCGCGGCCACGCGGCTCTTGTTCAGCAGGTGCCAGTAACATATGATGGTCTGCCCGGCCACCTCGGCCATACGCAGCGCCACCTCGTCCGAGGGCAGGATCTTCCCGGCCTCGTACTGCTGCACCGCGTCCACCGAGATCCCCAGGACCTCGGCCCAGCGCTCCTGGGTCAGCCCGGCCGTTTTCCGGGCGTTCCGGTAGATGTTCGCCGCATCACTCACCGGCGGCGCCTCCCTCCGGGGCCTCTACGACGGTTCCGCCGCCGTAGAGCTTCACGATGTTGCAGTCCTCCGGCGCCGGCCGGTACAGCTCGTCGATGCTGCACAGCAGCAGGTCGGCGATGTCCGGCAAAAGGCTGGCGGAGGGGACGGTGCGGCCCAGCTCCCATGCAGCGAGAGCCGAGCGCGTGACGCCCAGGGCCTCGGCGAAGGTCTCCTGGGTGTACCCTGCGGCCTTCCGGCGTGCGGCCAGGCTCTGCAGGGTGTGGGGTCTCAGGTCCATGTTCTCGTGGTCTCCTTTCTGTCAAGAAGTCATGATCGGAAACGGTTTCCAGCGATCCAGCACCTCAGCGATGGCCCGCCAGGTCTCGATCGGGAGCTTGCCGCCGTCCAAAGCGGTCATAAGCTCGTTTTCCGTGAAGCTGCCCTTGCCCTCGCGCACCGCGGCCGCGATGGTCATGCCCTGGCCGCGGGCCTCCTCCAGGCGCCGCTTCGTCTCGCGCTTAAAGATGGCCGCGGCCTTGTTGGCGTTCGTGGCGAGCGCCGGCTCCTCAGCCTCCGGCGCCGCAGGCTCAGCGGCCCGGGCGGCCAGACGCTTCCCGGCCTCCTCTCGGCAGCTCTTTTTCAGCGTCTCCTGCCACAGCTGCCGGATCACCGGCTCCAGATCGGACCGGTGCAGCACCGTGTCGTCCGGATCCCGTCCGCATGTCTGCTCGTAGTGCAGCCGCAGCTGGTAGTAGCAGTCCAGCCAGTAGGCCAGCTGCTCCTCCCGTACCTCCATGGCGTTGGCCAGCACGTTCACGAAGGCCAGCACGGCGCTCTCCGGGCTGCCCAGGGCCGGGCGGATCTCGTTATCCATCCAGCAGATCCTCCGCCTCAAACCGGCCCAGCTCGTCCTCGTCCCATTCCAGGATCGGCACGCCGCAATATTTTGCCAGGGCTCTCTCGATCCGGGCGCCGCGGCTGTCGGTCCAGTCCGGCAGGAAGGTGGCGCAGTCCGCGGCCAGCAGCATCGGCAGGCACACGCGCATGTAGTCCTTCGGCTTCCAGCCCTGCGGCAGCTCCGCCGGGTTCAGGACCTGGAAGCCCATGCCCCGCAGCATCTGCGCGGCATCCTCAAATTTCGCCCGGTACTCCGGGTCGCCGGAGATCTTCCCGGCGAGGTAGATGGTCATTCTCTTCTCCTTTCGCGGATCCTCTCGCCCACACGGCCGGGTCATCGGCCTGCATGCCTCGCCGGCCGTGGGCGAAAGGAGATTCATGGCAGGCGAGAGTGCCTGCTGGGGCAGCGGGGAGGACTCGAACCTCCATCCCGCGGGCTGAAGTATAAAGATCCCGCGGGCCCGGCTGGGGCGACGCCGGGGCCATACCATTCGGCCACCGCTGCATGGAGTGAAGCTGCGCGTTTGGGCTGGGGATCCGCAGGCCGGCTCGGTTGTGGCCGGCTGCGGCTCCTGCTATGCTTGCAAGGGGACAGCCCGGGAGGCCGGCGCGGCGGGCGGCGGAAAACGCGCGAACCGCCGCCGCCGGGCAAGGAGAACACCCAGCGCGGACGCCGGTCAAGCCTCCCGGGGCCTACCAAATCGGTAGGCGATTCTTAAAATACTACCGATTTGGTCGAATGTCAAGTAAGATAACAAAATTTTCTACCGATTTGGTAGAAGTGCTTAAAAACTGGAAGAATATGTTGTACAATTCCGACAGGCGGTGAGGTTATGAACAGGTTAAAAGCATTACGGGAGGCTCAAAATCTAAGTCAAGCAGAACTGGGAGCCATTTTGAGCTGTTCAGATGTTACGATTTCGCGCTACGAAACTGGACGCCGGGATATTGACAGCGAGACCGTCAGCCGCCTGTGTGACATCTTCGGCTGCACCGCCGACTATCTCCTCTGCCGCTCGCAGCTGGCCACGCCGCAGCTGAGCGAGGAGGAAGAGGCGCTGCTGCAGGCGTTTCGCCGGGCCGACGAGGACCGGCGGGAGATCGTGCGCACCGCCCTGGCACCTTTTCGAGAAGAACCCGCCGAGGAATCGGCAATTTAATCTATCTATTTTGAGACAGGAGGCGGCGGCATGGGGCTGCGTTTTCGAAAATCGTTCAAAGTGGGGCCCGTGCGGTACACAGTCGGGAAAACCGGCGTCAGCCGGAGTGTGGGCGTAAAAGGCTATCGGCGGACGAAAACGGCGTCCGGGGCCGTGCGCAGCACGGTCAGCCTGCCAGGCACGGGCCTGAGCTATTCAGCGCAGACAGGGGGCGGAGGCGTGAAAAAGAGCTCAACAAAGAAGAAGTCACCGCTGAAATGGGTCATCTTGGCGTTGGTCGCCATCCTGGGGATCTCCGGGCTGGCTGGCGGTGGAGAAGATGCCAGCGAGCCCGCCGCGGCGCCTTCGGCCACGGTGCGGCCGAGCATCACTGTCCCGCCGGTGCGGGCCTCCAAGGCCACGACGCTGCCGCTGGAGCAGCCGGAGACGCCGGAAGAGTATGAAGGGGAAAGCACGAAGGGCATGCCCCCGCCGGAGCCCACGCCCCGGCAGTATACCTACGTGCTGAACACCGGCACCGGCAAGTTCCACGTGCCCAGCTGCTCCTCAGTGAAAAAGATAAAGGACAGCAACAGGCAGGAGTACACCGGCACCCGTGAGGACGTCATCGCTATGGGCTATGAGCCCTGCGGCAGCTGCCACCCGTGAGCACCCGAGGGATCAACTACGCCGCGCTGTTCACGCTGCGGTCAGACGGCCGCTATCAGGGCTATTGGCACGAGCTGGACCGGGAAGGGCAGCCCACCGGCAAGCGCCACGCGATTTATGACCGGGACCCGGAGAAGCTGTACCGGAAGATTATAGAGAAAGAAACGCCCGGCCGCAGGACCTTGAAGGATCTGGCCGAGCAGTGGGAGGGCGTGCACCGGGAGGAGATCACAGACCGCACCTGGATGAATTACAAGCCGCACTATGAGGACATCGTAGCCCTGCACGGGGACCGGCCGCTGACGGACTTCACCGCCTTCGACGTCACCCAGGATCTTCTGGCGGCCAAGGCTGCCGGCTACAGCCGCACGGTGGTGAGCACGCGCCGCAGCATTTGGTCCGGGATCTTCGACTACGCCGTGGCCATGCGGGAGCTGCCCTACAATCCCGCCGCCTCGGTGAAGCTGCCCAAGGGGCTCAAGGTTGGCAAGCGTGACGCGCCGGATCAGGCCACCGTGGCCGCCATCGTGGCCGGCGCCGAGGACATGGACTTCGGGTTCATCCCGTTTTTCTTGCTCTGCACCGGCCTGCGCCGGAATGAGGCCCTGCAGCGCTCGGTGTCCGACTTGAACACGCAGCGCTGGGAGCTGCACATTCCGCGGGCCAAGACGGAGGCCGGCGTGCGCACCGTTCCGATCATCGAGCCGCTGCGGCCGCTGCTGCAGCGCTGGATCCAGGCGCACCCGGGGCCCTGGCTGTTCCCCTATGTGCCCTACAACGGCAGGGCGGGGGAGTATATGACGGACTCCAACTGGGAACGGGCCTGGACGCAATACTGTGCCGCCCACGGCTGGGTGGATGAGGAGGGGAAGCCCACCTTCACCGCCCATGCGCTGCGCCACGGCACCGCCACGCTGCTCTATGAGGCCGGGGTCGATGTCTACACCATGCAGCGCATCCT
>Ga0310691_10007608_pt1 | contig 11251 bp, 10 predicted proteins | sample 176DNAGHGlowgp2_FD_203887 | JGI IMG/M metagenome (GOLD analysis project Ga0310691, IMG submission 203887) | Sheep rumen microbial communities from Palmerston North, Manawatu-Wanganui, New Zealand - 1766 DNA GHGlow gp2 (v2) (version 2) | ecosystem: Host-associated > Mammals > Digestive system >... | reverse complement strand
GGAGTGCGCTCGCCGGGGAGCAGAAGTGACACTGGTGGCAGGACCCGTCAGCGTGAAGAGCAAGGAGGCAGGAATACACCGCATCGACGTGGAGAGCTGCATGCAAATGCGCGATGCAACCGTCGAAACATTCGCAAACAGCGATGCTGCCATACTCTGCGCAGCCGTGGCCGACTACCGACCGGAACAGGAGGCCTCGCAGAAAATCAAGCGAAACGGCGATGCCTTAGACCTACGCCTCGTGCCAAATCCTGACATTGCCGCTGAGTTAGGGCGCATGAAAACCGACAGGCAACTGCTGGTGGGATTCGCTCTGGAGACCAACGACGAACAGCAGAATGCCGAGAAGAAGCTGGCAAAGAAGAACCTCGACTTCATTGTGCTGAACAGTCTGCGCAACGAGGGTACCTGCTTCCGCTCTGACGACAACAAAATAGCCATCATCAGCCGTCAGGGCCGCAGAGACTTCGCTAAGAAAGATAAATCACTCGTGGCAAAAGATATTGTCAATGAACTATCAACATTGTTAAACCAATAAAGAAACAACCATGAATCTGAAAGGAACAAAGACAGAGAAGAACCTTCAAGAGGCTTTCGCAGGCGAGTCAATGGCCCGCAACAAGTACACGTACTTCGCATCGAAAGCCAAGAAAGAGGGCTATGTGCAGATTGCTGCCATCTTTGAAGAGACAGCAGGCAACGAGAAGGAGCACGCAAAGATGTGGTTCAAATACCTCAATGGCGGTGCCGTGGGGTCGACCACCGAGAATTTGGCTGCCGCAGCCAACGGTGAGAACTTTGAATGGACGGACATGTACGACCGCATGGCACGCGAGGCACGCGAAGAGGGATTCGAGGAGATAGCAAAGAAATTCGAGATGGTGGGCGCCATTGAGAAGGAGCACGAAGAGCGCTACCGCAAGCTGCTGAAGAACATCGAGGACAAGAAAGTGTTCTCGAAAGACGGCGACGCCATCTGGCAGTGTGCCAACTGCGGCCACATCGTCATTGGAAAGGAGGCTCCGGAGGTGTGCCCCGTATGCGACCATCCGCAAGCCTATTTCCAGGTAAAGGCCGAGAACTACTAAGCAAGGATTCACACCCCACACCACATTAAGCAACAAATAATAAATGGCAAACATGACTGACGGCACTGCGAAAATGAATACTGCTGTAAAAGACAAGCTGACCCGGCTGATTCGTTTACCGTTTATCATTTGTTGCTTCATATTTGGAATGTTGGCAAATACTGCCCATGGGCAGGAGCTACAGGCAAAAGTCAACGTGAACAGCTCGCAGGTGCAAGGAACCGACAAGGCCATATTCGAGAACCTACAGCAAACACTGGAGCAATTTGTCAATGAGCGGCAGTGGACGGCACTACAGTTTCAGGAACATGAGCGCATTCAGTGCGTGTTCAACATCACGGTGTCGAAATACGATGCCGCCGCCAACAAGTTTACCTGTTCGGCACTTATACAGGCCAACCGCCCCGTCTACAACTCTGCCTACACCACTACCCTCTACAACAACCGCGACCGCAACTTCAGTTTTGAATTTGTGCAGTATGACCAGCTGAACTTCAACGAAGAAGTAATCGACAACCAGTTAGTGGCTCTCATGGCCTACTATGCCTATCTCATCATCGGCATCAACCTCGACAGCTTCTCGCCTATGGGCGGCACCGATGTGCTGCAACGCTGCATGAACCTGGTGAACAACGCACAGGACCTGGGCTTTCCCGGATGGAAGTCCTTCGACGACAGTCGCAACCGCTTTGCCATCATCAACGACTATCTCGACGAAGGAATGAAACCCTTCCGCCAACTACAGTATGACTATTACAGGAAAGGACTTGACGAGATGGCACAGAACGTGGAAAGAGGACGAACCAACGTAAGCACTGCTTTGGAGAACTGCCTGAAGAAAGCCCACGAAGAGAAACCCCTCAGCCTGCTGCCGCAGATATGGACGGACTACAAAAAGGAAGAGCTGGTAAACATCTACAAGGGCAAGGGCACACCAAAAGAAAAGGAACTGGTCTACGATATTCTTTTTGGCATCAATGCCTCGCAGAACAGCTCCTGGGAGAAAATCAAGCAGTAAAAAGGTTACTACTGCAGCTTTCAAATGCTACCGTCAAGTACAGAGTAGCTACAGCAACTTATTGTTGAGCGGAAAGACAACCGACGGCTGGAACGTCTTGGCTTCTTCAAAATCCATCAGGGCATAGGAAATGATAATAACTGTGTCGCCCACCTGCACCTTTCGTGCAGCGGCACCGTTCAGGCAGATGCAACCCGTGCCACGCTCGCCCTTGATGATATAAGTTTCAAAGCGCTCACCATTGTTGTTATTGACAATCTGAACCTTCTCGCCAGCTATCATGTTGGCAGCATCCATCAGATCTTCATCAATGGTGATGCTACCCATGTAGTTCAAGTTGGCTTCTGTCACCTGTACGCAGTGCAACTTTGACTTTAATACTTCAATCAACATTCTTGGTGTTTTCGTTTCACGATTAAACAATTATCATTGTTCAAGCAAAGAAGAAGAGAGGCTATTACCCCTTGTATCTGACATGGTCAATGAGGCGAATGGGAGTCTTACCACAATACACCGTAATGCAACCTACAACATAGGGAGAGTCTTCCCACTGTGCAATGTCCTGCAGGGTGTTGCCATCGACAATGGAGAAGTACTCTACGTCAAGCCCGTCGATGGCATTAATGTCGGCGACCACCTTGTCGTGGGTATCTTTGAGCGTGTGACTCTTGGCATAGTCGACACTGGCCTTGAGCGCCTTAAAAATAGCGGGAGCAATGGCACGCTCGTCGGGAGCAAGGAGGGTGTTTCGGCTCGACTTGGCCAATCCGTCGGCCTCACGCACGATGGGGCACTCCACAATCTGCACCGGCAGCTGCAGATGGTTCACCATGGCTTTTACCACGGCTATCTGCTGCCAGTCTTTTTCTCCGAAATAGGCACGGTCGGGCCGAACGATATAGAACAGACGGCTCACCACCTGGCACACGCCATTGAAATGGCCTGGGCGATGGGCACCCTCCATGACCGTCGACACTGGAGGATACTCAAACTGGCGTCTGTCGGGCGTAGGATACATCTCATCCACCGACGGAGCCAGCACATAGTCCGCCTGACAACTTTCAAGCAACTGGCAGTCAGCCTCCAAAGTGCGGGGATAATGGGTGAGATCGTTCTTGTCGTTGAACTGGGTGGGGTTGACAAACACCGAGACCACCGTGACATCGTTATCCTTTACTGAACGGCGAACCAGCGAGGCATGACCCTCGTGGAGGGCACCCATAGTAGGCACCAGGCCCACCGTCTTTCCTGCCTTGCGCTCTTCGAAGAGCGCATTCTGCAGGTCAACAATCTTACTATAAACTTTCATCTGTCCTGTTAACTAATTACGCATGGTGAAATATGCGGTCTTGCTTTGCGGGTGCAAAATAACAACAAATTTCGCAAACAAGGAAAAAAAAGCATGAAAATAAACCTATAAAATGTCACTTTTTCCTAAAATCAGTGTTTTCCAAGCCCTTTTCTTCGTTCTAATCCATTTTTTTTTGTACCTTTGCATTGGAAAAATTAAACGAACAGCGATGACTAAAAAGAAAATTCTCTTCATCAACCAGGAGATTTCTCCGTATGTAGCCGACAACGACTTGTCTATCATGGGCCGTGAGCTGCCTCGTGCCATGCAAGAGTTGGGCCATGAAATTCGTACCTTTATGCCCAAATGGGGAACCATCAACGAGCGTCGCGGGCAGCTGCATGAGGTGCAGCGCCTGTCGGGTATGAACCTTATTATTGACGACACCGACCATCCCCTTATCATTAAAGTGGCCTCCATCCAGTCATCGCGTGTCGCTGTCTATTTCATCGACAATGAAGACTATTTTTCCAAGCGCCAAATGGCTACCGACGAAAAAGGAGAAGACTATCCTGACAACGGCGAGCGTGCCATCTTCTTCGCACGTGGTGTGCTGGAAACGGTGAAGAAACTCCGGTGGGTGCCCGACGTGATACACTGTCAGGGATGGATGAGTGCCGTGGTGCCTCTCTATGTGAAAACGGCCTATGCCGACGAGCCTTCATACGCCAACACCAAGGTGGTGACATCGCTCTTTACCCGCAGTCTGAAGAAAGATCTGGGCACGAAGTTCAAGCAGTGTCTGCCATTCCGTGATGCCAAGCCCGAGCTGCTGACATCTTACAAAGACAACTTTAATTTCGAGGAGCTGGGCAAGTTGGCCATCGACTACAGCGACGGCATCATCCTGGCCGATCCCGACGTCAATAAGAACCTACTCAAATATGTTAAGAAGAAAAACATTCCACTTCAAGAATATACAGAAGATTTTGGTCCAGCTTATGAAGCTTTCTACGATGCACTCTAAAAGATACATGGCTGCTGCACTTGCGCTGGTAGCCATGTCTTCTTGTGATAACGACGAGTTGAACATTGGACAGTCGCTCACCAACGAGAACGACAAGCTAATTGTCAGTCAGGCAGAATACGCTGTCAGCACTCGTACCATCATGGCCGATTCGGTTTTATCGTTGGCAGCTGACTGCTACCTTGGCCGTGTGAGAGACCCTGAGACAGGAGCCGATGTCACCAGCGAGTTTACTACGCAGTTCCACATACTGGAAAGCACATTCCTCTACCCGGAGGAGAAAGTGCTGAGCCGCTACAATGGAAGAGCGGCTGCCGATTCGTGCGACATCATCCTGTACCTCAGCTCACCGTCGCAGCAGGATGACAGCCTGCAAGCCATGAAGATGAGAGTCATGGAACTGGCATCGCCTATGGAAGAAGGCCACCGCTACTACTCCAACTACAGCCCCGTTAAGGAAGGAATGCTCAGAAACGGAGGCATCTGCCAGTCGAAAGTGTTCAGCTACGCCAATCTTGACGAGTCCGACAATATCCGTACCGACGACGACTACATGAATTGCATTCGCATTCCGCTGAACCAGCCTTACACAGGACCCGACGGCGTGGTTTATAAGAACTACGGCACTTACCTAATGCACCAATACTATGACCATCGGGAGTATTTCGCCAACTCCTACACCTTTGCCCACCAACTGTGCCCCGGTTTCTTCTTTCAGATTACCGACGGCTTGGGTTTCCACTCTAAAGTCACGAATATAGGTCTTCGCACTTTCTATACCGCCCAAGGCGACACCTCGGTCTTACACCCACGCCTCATCCTCGCTGGTACACGCGAAGTGCTTCAGACCACACTGGTGACCAACGATTCCCAAACGTTGACCAAGATGGCCAGCGAAACCCAGCACACCTATTTGAAGACTCCCGCCGGACTCTTCACTGAGGTGACCCTGCCCGTCAAGGACATCAAGCAGACCCATGAGAACGATTCGCTTCTGGCCGCCAAACTCACATTCCAGCGTCTGAACAGCCAAAGCACCGACAACCGCCTGTTGGCCATTCCCCAAACACTGCTAATGGTACAGAAAGACAGCCTCCACAACTTCTTTGAGCAAGAGAAGGTGCCAGACAATATCACATCTTATTATTCGGGATACAACAAACCCATTCCCACCACCAATTCTTACCAAAACACCAACACCTATACCTTTAACAACCTCTCGTCACTCATCACTACGCTGTGGCATCAGCATGAGGAGGGACTGAAGAACGACCCCAACTGGGAGGCCAACCACCCCAACTGGAACAAGATGGTACTGGTGCCCATTACCTATACTACAGCATCGTCGTCGTCCACCACGCTGGCCAGCATCCACCACGACATGTCGCTTACCAGCACACGTCTGGTAGGTGGAGCTGACAACCCTTACGACCCCATTCGTATCAGCGTGGTCTACGCTAAGTTCAAATAACCAGAAGTACAACACATTCAACCTCTCGACAAACATGGCCGACGGATATTTAGAACAACATCAACGCGACTACGAAGTTCGGCGCGAAGCCTATCTGCGCCGCAAGCGACACCTGCCACCACTCTCGAAGCGGCCCCAGCGCCCCGACGACGAGGCACTTTAAGAACACCTTATATATAATATATTGTACGCGAAAACAACACTCAATCACAAACACAATTAATAAACTATGTGCGGAATAGTAGGTTACATTGGGAAGCACGATGCTTTTCCAGTACTTATCAAAGGGCTACGCAGGCTGGAATATCGCGGCTACGACTCTGCCGGCGTGGCGCTCATCAACAGCAATGGCGAGTTGAACGTCTATAAGTCGAAGGGGAAAGTTGACAACCTCTGCGAATACTGCAACGACAAGGACGTGAGCGGCAGCATAGGCATTGCCCACACACGCTGGGCCACCCACGGCGAGCCGTCGTCAAGGAATGCCCATCCCCACTACTCCGAGAGCAAAAATCTGGCCATCATCCACAACGGCATCATTGAGAACTACGCCGACATCAAGGCCAAGCTGAAGAGCAAAGGCGTCCACTTTGAGAGCGACACCGACACCGAGGTACTCGTACAGCTGGTCGAATATGTCATGGTAAAGAAGCATCTTTCGCTGCTTGAAGCCGTTCAGGTGGCCCTCTATCAAGTCATCGGGGCCTACGCCATTGCCATCCTCGACCGCAACAATCCGAAACAAATCATCGCAGCCCGCAAACAAAGCCCCTTGGTTGTCGGAATCGGCGACGACGAGTTCTTCCTTGGCAGCGATGCCAGCCCCATTGTCGAATACACCGACAAGGTAGTCTATCTCGAAGATGGAAACATTGCCATCATTGAGCGCGGCAAAGAGCTGCACGTTGTAAGCATCCTCGGCGAAGAGCAGGAGTTGAACGTGAAGACTGTCGACATTGACCTTGGCCAGATTGAGAAAGGCGGCTACCCCCACTTCATGCTGAAAGAGATTTTTGAGCAGCCGGAATGTCTGACCAACTGTATGCGAGGCCGTATCAACGTTGAAGCCGACCACGTGACGCTGTCGGCACTCATCGACTACCGCCGCCAGCTGTTAGAAGCCCAGCGCATCGTTATCGTGGCATGCGGCACATCGTGGCATGCCGGCCTAATAGGCAAGCAAATCATCGAGTCGCTCTGCCGCCTCCCCGTAGAGGTGGAATATGCCAGTGAGTTCCGCTACAGAAACCCCGTCGTGGGTAAGGGCGACATCGTCATCGCCATCAGCCAGAGCGGGGAGACGGCCGATACGCTGGCCGCCGTACAACTGGCCAAGCAGCGTGGTGCATTCATCTACGGCGTTTGCAACGCCATCGGCTCGTCCATACCACGGGCCACCGACACAGGAACATATATCCACGTTGGTCCTGAGATTGGCGTGGCCTCTACCAAAGCTTTCACAGGACAGGTTACTGTTCTGACAATGTTTGCGTTAGCACTGGCCGAAGCGAAAGGGACTGTAGACCGGAAGACCTATTTGGAAATTGTCAGTGGCCTGAGCGAGATACCCGAAAAAATCACTGAAGTACTTCAGTCCAACGACAAGGTGAAGGACTTGGCACGCACATTCACCTATGCCCACAATTTCCTCTACCTTGGTCGAGGATACTCCTACCCTGTAGCCCTTGAAGGTGCCTTGAAGCTGAAGGAAATCTCGTACATCCACGCCGAGGGCTATCCTGCTGCTGAGATGAAACACGGCCCGATAGCACTCATTGACTCCGACATGCCTGTCGTCGTCATTGCCACCCATAATGCCATGTACGAAAAAGTGCTCTCAAACATCCAAGAAATCAAAGCGCGCCAGGGCCGCGTTATCGCCTTAGTGTCAAAAGGCGACGACACCATCGCAAAGATTGCCGACGAAGTAATCGAGCTGCCCGACGTGTTGGAGTGTCTGGAACCGTTGGTGGCAACCATTCCACTACAGCTCCTGGCCTACCATGTAGCCGTTTGCAAAGGTAAAAATGTTGACCAGCCCCGAAACTTGGCAAAAAGCGTCACTGTAGAATAACAGAACAGCGTAAAACTTCCATTTTCGCTTTGTCATCTCAAAGTTTTTTTGTAATTTTGCAACCAAAACTACAAAAAAGGAGCATTATGTCAAACTCATTAACAAAGACCGACTTCCACTTCAAGGGTCAGAAGAGCGTTTACCATGGAAAGGTACGCGATGTGTATAACATTAACGACGACCTGATGGTCATGGTGGCCACCGACCGCATCTCAGCTTTCGACGTGGTTCTGCCTAAGGGCATTCCCTTCAAAGGTCAAGTGCTAAACCAAATTGCCGCCAAATTTCTTGATGCCACCACCGACATCTGCCCCAACTGGAAGCTGGGCACCCCCGACCCGATGGTCACCGTAGGTCTGAAGTGCGAGGGATTCCGCGTGGAAATGATTATTCGCTCCATCCTCACCGGCTCTGCATGGCGCGAATACAAGAACGGCTGCCGCGAGCTTTGCGGAGTGAAGCTGCCCGATGGCATGAAGGAGAATGAGCGGTTCCCAGAGCCTATCATCACGCCTACGACGAAAGCCGATGAAGGCCACGACATGAATATTTCGCGTGAGGAGATTATTGCCCAAGGCCTCGTCTCTGCCGAAGACTATGCCATCATGGAAGACTACACCCGCAAGATTTTCGCCCGTGGCCAGGAGATAGCAGCCAAGCGCGGCCTCATCCTCGTAGACACGAAGTACGAGTTTGGCAAGCGCGACGGCAAGGTGTATCTCATCGACGAGATCCACACCCCCGACAGCAGCCGCTATTTCTACGCCGACGGCTACGAGGAGAAGCTTGCCAAAGGCGAGCCGCAGCGACAGTTGTCGAAGGAGTTCGTGCGCCAATGGCTCATCGAGCATGACTTCATGAACGAGCCTGGCCAACAGATGCCCGACATTACCGACGAATACGCCGACAGCGTCAGCGAGCGCTATATCGAGCTTTATGAGCACATCACAGGCGAAAAGTTCGACCGGGCGGCAGAGACTGCCGACATTGCAGCCCGCATAGAGCAGAACGTCAGTTCCTGGTTAGCGTCGCACGAACTACGGTAAATGAAGCTCACTGATTCAAGGAATATTATTTCTAATCAATTAGTGAATAGCATTTCTAACAATTAGTGAAAAACGATTAGAGCAGAAGTCTTAATGTACGGGCAGGAAGCAATCAACCCCTACCATGAGGGAGAGAAGGCGCAGCAGGTAGAGGCCATGTTCGACAACATAGCCCCAAACTACGACAAGCTGAACCACCGCCTGTCGTGGAACATCGACAAGGGCTGGCGTCGGAAGGCCATCGCATGGCTGACGCCCTTCAAGCCGCAGCAGATGCTCGACATTGCCACTGGCACCGGCGATTTTGCCATCCTTGCCGTACAGATGCTGAAGCCCCGACGCCTTGTGGGAGCCGACATCAGCGAGGGAATGATGGCCGTCGGGTCGGAGAAGGTGAAACAGCTTGGACTGCAAGACGTTATCGCCTTCGAAAAGGAGGATTGCTTGAACCTCTCCTATGCTGCCGACTCCTTCGATGCCGTGACAGCCGCCTTCGGCATCAGGAACTTTGCCGACCTGAATCAAGGGCTTTGCGAGATGTGCCGTGTGCTGAAGCCGGGCGGACATCTTAGCATCGTTGAGCTGACCACGCCTGTCAGTTTCCCCATGAAGCAGCTCTTCAAAATCTACAGCCACACCGTGCTGCCCCTCTACGGGCGCCTGGTGTCGAAAGACAAGAGTGCCTATTCCTATCTGACACGCACCATCGAAGCTTTCCCACAGGGCGAGCAGATGATGGAGATTCTACGACAAGCGGGATTCCGCGAGACAGCCTTCCAGCGTCTCACTTTTGGCATCTGCACCCTTTACACCGCAACAAAATAACAGACAAACGAAATGGATAAATACGGATTAATAGGCTACCCCTTGGGTCATTCATTCTCTATTGGCTATCACAACCAGCGCTTTGCCGACGAAGGCATCAACGCGAAATATGTGAATTACGAGATTTCCAGCATTGAGCAACTCATTGAGGTGCTGACCCAGAATCCAGAGTTGAAAGGGCTCAACGTCACCATCCCCTACAAAGAAAAAGTGATGGAATACCTGGACTATATCAGCCCTGAAGCCCGTTCTATTGGCGCCGTCAACGTCATCCGTGTCATCCACGAAGGAAAAAAGATTATACTCCGGGGCTACAACAGCGATGTCATCGGTTTCACCCAAAGCATCGAACCAATGCTGGAAGACTATCACAAGAAAGCCCTCGTCCTGGGCACCGGCGGAGCGTCGAAGGCCGTGGCCTACGGGCTGAAGTCGCTGGGCATTGAGCCGGTATTCGTCAGTCGCTACGAGCGCCCCGGCACCATCCAGTACAAGAACATCACGCCCGACGTGGTTCAGGAATACAATGTCATCGTCAACTGTACGCCCTTGGGCATGTTCCCCAAGATCGACACCTGCCCTACCCTGCCTTATGAGGCACTGGACGAGCGCAATATTCTCTACGACCTTATCTACAACCCCGACGAGACGCTCTTCATGAAGAAGGGTGCCGAGCGCGGAGCCGCTGTGAAGAACGGGCTGGAGATGCTCCTGCTGCAGGCTTTCGCCTCGTGGGAGTTCTGGAACGGAAAAGAATAAAAGTCATTTATACCCATGAACAAACCAAACAAATCGTCAAAAGCTTCGAGTTCAAGCGGATGCATGATAGCCTTGGGCGTAGTCATCCTGGCCTTCGTTGCTTTTTTCATTGGCAAGAGCAGTGGCGACGCCGATGCCTCGTCAACCATCTTGCCCGTCCTGGCCATAGGAATCATTGCCCTTGCAGGCTATGGCTACACCATCAACAAGAAGAACTCGCAGCAGCTGGAAACCATCAAAGAGAGAAGAGACATTCTCAACCAGCTCACATCTGATTACAACGCAAAAATTGCCGACACGAAGAACACCTCGGAGTACACCCACCTGAAGAAAGACTATGAGCGCGAGCGCAAAGCCCAGCTCAGCGTCTGGGAAGCTACTGACAAGGCGCAGCCCATCACCGTGGGCAGCTCGTGGAAGCGACTGGCCGCCACTGGCGCCGTAGCCACGGCCCTGGCCGGCTCGTTTGGTCTCGGCTCTGCCGTGGGTCCTGACGAAACCACCCTGGCCGACAGCCGCTCCTGGAGCGCTGAGACCATCGCCCTGCCCCACATGCAGGACCACAGCCTCTACGTGTCCAATCCCGACAGCATCCTTTCTGAAAGCACCGTGGCCAGCATCAACGAGACGTTGGGCATGCTCGACGACACCC
>Ga0310691_10007603_pt1 | contig 11255 bp, 9 predicted proteins | sample 176DNAGHGlowgp2_FD_203887 | JGI IMG/M metagenome (GOLD analysis project Ga0310691, IMG submission 203887) | Sheep rumen microbial communities from Palmerston North, Manawatu-Wanganui, New Zealand - 1766 DNA GHGlow gp2 (v2) (version 2) | ecosystem: Host-associated > Mammals > Digestive system >... | reverse complement strand
TCAGGAGATGATGCCGTCCGCCAACGTGAAGGTCTACGACCTCTCGGGAGTCCTCATCAAGTCGGGCAACGCCAACGAAGTGATGAAACAGCTGCCCAGAGGCATCTATATCGTGAACGGTATGAAAGTAGTGAAGTGAAAAGTTGGGCATTAGGATAATCATAGTTAAAGGAAAGCAATATGCGTAAAAACAGAATTATCGTATTGGTGATGTCACTCATGCTGTCGTTGAGTGGTCTTGCACAAACGTGGGAAGAAGTGCGTGACAGTGAGGAGTATCTCACTGGCGAGGGCTGGGGTAAGACGGTGGCTGAGGCCGAGAAGAATGCTTTGGCAGCCTTGATAGGCAAGATTGCCACCAACGTCTCGAGTGAGTCGCACCGGACACTCGAAGTCGCCAATAACAACGGTGAGTTGGATGAGCAGTCGCAGTTTATGCAGACCGTCAACACCTACTCACAGGCCACGCTGACCAACACCGAACAGCGCATCCTGCAGAGGGAACCAGAGGCATACGTGGTGAGATGGATTAAGAAGTCGGAAATCGACAAGATTTTCGAACTGCGTAAATGGCGCGTCATGGACTTGGTGAAGTCGGCGGAAAGGGCCGAGGAGAAAGGCATGGCCGACAATGTGCTGCGCTATTACTTCTGGTCGCTGTCGCTCTTGAAGTCGCTGCAGTATCCCAACGATGTCATGTATACCGATGCCGACGGCAGCAAGCATGTGCTGACCAACTGGATTAAGGAGCGTATGGACGAGACCTTCAGCCAGTTGTCGGTGCGGGCGGAGAATGGAGACGATGACCAGATGCGACTCTTCTTCACCTACAAGGGCAAACCCGTGAACTCGCTGGGCTATACCTATTGGGACGGCCAGAGCTGGAGTGCCCTGTGCAGTGCCAAGGACGGATGGGGCGATATTGAACTGATGCCAGGCTTCACCAGCTCACAGCTGCAGGTGAAGTTCGAGTATGAGTTCCGGGGCGAAGCCGTCAGCGACCCCGAGGTGCAGTCGGTATTGAATGTCCTCGGAGCAACACCCATGCGCAAGGCTACCGTCAGCGTTCCCATCGGACAGAAAAAGAGCAAGAAACAGGAGAAGGAACTGGCACAGCTGGCCGACTCTACCTTCACGACCAATTCCGCTGCCGTGCTGAAAGCTCCGACGCCTATGGGAAAGGAAGCCCTGGCATACACCAAGATGCTGGAAGAAGTCGTCGATGCCGTCAAGAAGAAAAGCTATCAGTCGGTAAGACATCTGTTCACGGATAATGGATGGGATATGTTCCGTAAGCTCATGGAGTATGGACGCTCGAAGGTGCTCAATTCCAATGACATCCGCTTCTATGACAACAACGGCACCGTGACGGAGCGAGGACTGATGATGTCGTTCTCGTTCGCTTCGGGGGTGCAGAAGTCGTTTGTAGAAGATGTCGTCCTGACCTTCGACAAAGAAAAGAAGATTGACAATATCGCCTTCGGACTGGGAAAGACGGCTGAGGACGACATCCTCAACAAAGGCGTATGGGATGAAGGGTCGCGATTTGCCATCATGAACTTCCTGGAGAACTACAAGACAGCATACGCCCTGAAGCGTCTGGATTATATCAGCTCAGTCTTCGACGATGATGCCGTCATCATCACGGGAACGGTAATCCGCAAGGCAGCCAACAATGTCAACATCGAGAACCAGTCGAGTATCAGCAGCGACGGCAACCAGATTATCAAGAGAAACCGCCAGACCAAAGACCAGTATCTGCAGAACCTGAAGCGTTGCTTCGCGAAGAATGAGTTCGTCAATATCCGCTTCTCCAACAACGACATCGTCAAACTCGGCATGTCGGCAGGAGAGTCGTATGGCATACAGATTGCGCAGGACTACTATTCGTCTACCTATGGCGACAAGGGATACCTCATGCTCATGGTCGACATCAACGACCCGCAGAAGCCATTGATAAAAGTCAGGACCTGGCAGCCGGAGAAAGACCCTAACTTCGGACTCTACGAACCCGGAGACTTCTAAGAACGGAGGAACCGAAGGTCGACGAAGTCAAACTTTAGTGAGTATAATAATTTATGAAAATTCATGGACAATTCGTGATAATTCATGTCGAATAAAAAACACGTTAACTGGTTCTTTCTTTAACATGAATTATCACGAATTGTCCATGAATTCTATTTCCGCAAGTTTGAGAAACTTCAGTTAGAATTTATATCTCATACCCAAGAGGATGATGCCCTGCTCACCGAAACCCAGTTCAAGGAAGCCGCGTACGGTGGGGCTGCCTGCTTCAAGACCGAGGAGCGAAGCCTGATAGTTGATGTGTGCCGATGTGTCGGTGTAGTTATCTCCGTTGGTGTCTTGTGACATGTGGCGCAGGGTGGCACCGATAGCAGCCTTCGAATACATTCCGAAATGTTGCTTCCGCAGCCAGTTGAACTTCACTGCAGGCATCAGCGTGTAGTACTGGTCGTGGCCTTCGCCCAGCTTCTCCTCCTTGCGTAGCATGTCGTACGAGCGTTCGCCGATGGCCACGATACCGCCCACGCCCACGACATCGCTGACATGATAGAAGTATTCGGCGGCCAGCGGACCGAACCACGACTCATTCTTCTCGCTGACACCTACCAGTGCCGAACCGATGGTGGAGAAGACATCCAGAATCTGTGACGTACTCACTTGGCCGTAAGTGATGCTGACCTCATGCTTCGTATCATAGCCGTCACTCTGGGCGTTTACACTCATAGTAGTCATCATGGCGACTACAGCCATCATCATTGCTTTTTTCATAGTTTTTATTATTTTACCTTTTCATCCTTTTCATTACACGCTCACTTCCGCCTTGATATGTGGCCACGGGTCGTAGTCGGTCAGTTCGAAATCCTCGTATTGGAAGTCGAAGAGCGATTTGACATCGGGGTTGAGGTGCATGTGGGGTAGGGGGCGCGGTGTTCGTGTCAACTGCAGGCGAGCCTGGTCGAGGTGGTTCAGATAGAGGTGGGTGTCACCGGTGGTATGGATGAAGTCACCGGCTTTCAGACCTGTCACCTGTGCCATCATCATCAGCAGCAGGGCATAGGAGGCGATATTGAAAGGTACACCGAGGAAGGTGTCTGCCGACCGCTGGTAGAGTTGCAGTGACAGACGGTCGTCGGCAACATAGAACTGGAACATCGTGTGGCAGGGCGGCAGTGCCATCTTGTTCACTTCTGCCACATTCCATGCCGACACAATCATCCGCCGCGAGTCTGGGTGGTTCTTAATCTGGTCGAGCACCTGCTGAATCTGGTCGATGGTACCGCCGTTATAGTCGGGCCACGACCGCCACTGGTGTCCATAGACGGGACCCAGCTCACCGTTCTCGTCGGCCCATTCGTTCCAGATGCGCACGCCATGCTCCTGAAGGTATTTGACATTCGTGTCTCCTTTGAGGAACCATAACAGTTCATAGATAATCGACTTCAGGTGCAGCTTCTTCGTGGTGAGCAACGGAAAGCCCTCTTCCAGGTTAAACCGCATCTGGTGTCCGAAGATGCTCTTCGTTCCTGTTCCCGTGCGGTCAGTCTTGACAGCCCCTTCCGTCAGGATGCGGTCAAGCAGTTCTAAGTATTGTTTCATGATGCAATTCCTTATTCTTTTGCCAGTGCAAAATTACAGATTATTTTTTGTTCTTCAAAACAAAATAATGCAAATATGCATTGCTCTTCAAAGTTTTTTTGTGCTTACATGAGAATTGTCATTGTGACCAGCCTTTGGTCTCATTGTGACCAGCCTTTGGTCTCATCGTGACCAGCCTTTGGTCTCATTGTGACCAGCCTTTGGTCATAAAGACAAGTAACGTTTCACTCATAGCACATGTTGGTATTGTGCTGGGATATGGGTGGTCATGATGCGCCATTCGGCTGGGTATAGGTTGTTGGCACGGTTGCCGATGTTCTTGGCGAAGCCGAGGGGATGGCCTTCGAAGCATACCATGACGATGCCTCGCGGGGTGTCGGCAGGCAGGGTGACGGCTTCTTTTCGGAGATACTGGATGGCCTGCTGCCATGTCACCTCCACACGCGCGTACTTATTTTTAATATCTATCGTAAGGGCCTCGGAAACATCGGGGATAAGGTCTTTGCCTTTCTGTACAGGGGACAACGGACCATGGGAGAGGATGCGGAGGTTTGAGGTTTGCGGTTTGTGGCTTGAGGTTTGAGGGTTACTTTTCTTCAATACTGCCATGAAGAGGCCTTCGCCGCGTGTGTAGCCTGGCAGGAAACGATAGACAGGGATGTCTTCGGTCAGCGAGCCGGTGATGCCCCATGAGGTTTCGACGGGAATGGTGATGAAGTCGGCTCCGAGTTCGCGGGCTATCCACTGGACATTATCTTCGTTCTCGTGACGGTTGAAGGTGCAGGTGCTGTAGATGAGGATGCCGCCGGGCTTCAGGCAGGGCCAGATGTCGTTGACAATCTCGCGTTGCAGCTGCTGGCACTGTATGACCTTCTGCAGGCTCCATTCGGCGATGGCCTGCGGGTCCTTGCGGAACATGCCTTCACCGGAGCAGGGTACATCGGTGAGGATGAGGTCGAACGGTAGTCCGCTCTTCCGATAGTCACGGGCGTAGTTGTTGGTGACAACCACGCCAGGGTGGCCCCACTTCAGAATGTTTTCGTTGAGGACTTGTGCGCGTGGGCGTATGGGTTCATTACTATATAATATGCAGTCGTCGGGCAGGATGCTGCGTAGGCAGGTTGACTTACCGCCGGGAGAGGCACAGAGGTCGAGGCAGTGGGAAACAGATGATGGGGACTGCGCCGTGAGGGTTCTGACCACATGGTCGATGAACATCGAAGAGGCTTCCTGCACATAATAGCAGCCGGCATGGAGCAACGGGTCGAAGGTGAAGTTGGGCCGCTCATCGAGGTAGAAACCTGTGGGACACCAGGGGACCGGGGAGGAATGAGGAACGAGGGAAGAGGATTGTTGACGTTTGAATGTAGAAGGGCTTTTGATGGGTTTCCTTTCGTTGATACGGATGCTGACGGGGGCTTCCTGTTGAAGTCCCAGCAGGAGTCGTTCGAAGCGTTCGTCGCCCATGAGCTGGCGGGTTTCACTGATAAAATCTTCGGGCAGTGTCATACCTTTTCTTGGTTTCTTGTTGCAAAATTAAAAAAAAAATTGTTCCTTTGCAACAAAATTAGGAACATAAACGTCAAACGGACGGAAATAAATAAAAAACTAAGTATAAAATGAAGAATTATTTAATCGCAATTGCACTGATGCTCAGTGTTGGCATATTGCCGACAGAAGCACAATCGAAAGTGGAAGCCGCAGCCGACCGCATGGCACAAAAAGCAGAACAGATGGCACAGAAGGCCGAGGAGCTGGCTTCTAAGGCAGAACAGATGGCTGATATGGCTGAAGATCAGGCCGAAGGTGTCGTCGCTTACTCTGATACGACGGGCACAGATGATGCCGACTCAGCCTATGTTACCATTAGTCGTGGCGGAAAGAACGTCCGTCTCTCTGTTCCAGCCGACTGGATTGACGACGATGATTTTACGACAGCTAACGGTTCTATCCAAATCAATGGTCTGAGTGGGCTGATGTCAACGCTCCGTGAGCTGATGGACGGTGACGAGCTGTCAGTCCTTGGTCCCACCTTTGGCGCCTTCGGTGTGATGGCCGTTGTTGTTTTGGTAGCCTTGTTCCTGTTTGTCATCCTGCCTATCATCATCTTGGCGTTCTTCCTGCGCTATCTGGTGAAGCGTCACAATCAGAACGTCCAGTATCGGAATAATTTCCAATCCAATCCTTCACAAGGAGAGATGAGCCAGAACAGCCAGTTTGCAGGAGACGCCCGGCAAGACCCCCTTTCTCCGGAAGGTAGTATGATTGACAATTCGTCTTACCAGTGGCAGCGCGGTGTGCGCAACACTTCTATCGGCGTAGGCCTTGCCTTGCTATTCAAACTGATGGGGATGAATGGTCTGGTGGGAATCGGCGTCCTCATCGCCATTCTCGGCATTGGCCAGATGGTGATATCTAAGACATCGAAGTAATGAGTAATTAAAGCAAGCATTCATTCATTCATTCATTCATTCATGGCTTCTCTCAGCGATTTCTCTCTCGTTACGCAGGTAACGGTGTTTCACAACCGGCGAGCCTTCGACCAGTTGGTTGTGAAATACCAGTTGCCTATACGTCGTTTCCTTCTCAATCTTACGAAGGGCGATGAGATGACGAGCGACGACTTGGCTCAAGAGACCTTTATCAAGGCATATACACACCTATCGCAATTTCGTGCCACAGCGTCCTTTTCTACCTGGCTCTTTCGGATTGCGTATAATGTGTTCTATGATTATACGAGGAAGAAAGACCTCGTGACAATGTCCAATCCGAAGGAGGGGAGCGATGGCCCCTTTCCCTCGGGACATACCGAGACGGGGGCTCTGTCCTACGATCTTCAGCAGGCGCTGTCGATACTCTCGGCGAATGAACGGCTTTGTGTTACCTTGCAACTGATTGAGGGTAGACCCATTGACGAGATAGCCTCTATTACGGAAATGCCTGTGGGGACGGTGAAGTCACACCTCTCCCGGGGAAAAGAGAAGTTGGCAAAGTTTTTAAGAAAGAACGGTTATGAAAGCAAACATACAAAACGATAAAAAGATGACAATGTCGGACGATGAACTGGTGACTCAGTTCTTTCAGGAGCACGCCCAGCAGAAGCTTCCTGACAATGGCTTTACCGAAAAAGTAAGCCAGCGCATCGCACTCGAACCGATGCCGTCCATCGCCCGTGAGCGTCGGCTGAACCTCATCTGGACGTCGGCGTGCGTGGTCCTTGGCCTGATATGGTTTTATTATTCCGGTGCTTTCGGTTACCTGCGGGAAGGATTCCACTTCGCCGTTGGTTCGTGGGTGCAGAGCATCAGCATGTTCGACTTGAAACTGTCTACCGTGGAGTCTGGTGTCGTTGGTGTCCTCGTGTTGATTTATACGGCCATCTATGCGTTGATAGATGATGTCCGCATTAGCCTTCGCGCAGGAAGTCGAGGGCTTCCATGATTTCATCGTCTGTTACGGTCTGGTTGATGCAGATGTCACCGATGTCGCTGAGCAGGGTAAAGTTGATTTGCCCTGCTTTGTTTTTCTTATCATGGCGCATCAGGGCGAGCAGGGTAGGGTAGTCGTCGCAGGTGATGGCCGGCGTAGCATAGTGTTCATGGATGAAGCGCACGGTCTGCCGCATCTTCTCCGTGGGGAAACCTTTCTTCAGACACGACAGGTATAGCTCGCAAACCATACCGCAGGCCACGCAGTGTCCATGGAGCAGGCGGCCTTCAAAGAAACTTTCGATGGCATGACCGATGGTGTGGCCGAAGTTCAAGGCTTTGCGAATGCCTTGCTCGTTGGGATCTTCAGTGACAATGCGTTCTTTCACGGCCACACTTTTCTCAAGGAGATGTGAAAGATGGGGGGCGACATCTAAGTCGGAGTCAAGTAGCTCCGTCCAGGTCTCGTCGTTGCTGATGAGACCATGCTTGAGCATCTCGGCATAGCCCGACAGAAGGTTGTCGTTGTCGAGTGTCTGTAGAAAGTCTGTGCAGATGATGACGCTATTCGCCTGGCAGAAGGTGCCGACTTCGTTCTTTAACCCTCCGAAATTGATGCCCGTCTTTCCGCCTACCGATGCATCGACCATGGCAAGCAGCGATGTCGGGATGTTGATGAAGCTGATGCCTCGTTTGAAAGTCGAGGCAGCGAAGCCTCCGAGGTCGGTGACCATGCCGCCACCCAGGTTGATGAGCAGTGAATGGCGGGTGGCTCCTCCTGTCTGCAAGGCCTTCCAGACAATCGTCAGACTCTCGAGGTCCTTGTGTTCGTCGCCGGCAGGGATGGTTATGATTTGAGCCTTCGACAGTTCGTCAAGTCCTTCAACCAGCGGCCAGCATAAGCGGTGAGTGTTGCTGTCGGTGAGGACAAAGGTGAGGTCGTGGGGAATAAGGCGCTTTTTCTCGCTCAGCGTTCCCTTGATGTCATGGGTGAAGTCAACTTGTTGTGTCATATTGTCGGCAAAGTTAGTGAGAAAAGATGGAAAAACGAAAGAAAGAAGAAAAAAAATGCCTGGTCCGATTAAACTTTATGGCAGTAGCCTCGTCATAGAAAGCAAAAGTTTGAATCAAAACCAGACAATGAGGAAAATAATGATAATGTCATTGCTGCTGACGCTTTCGCTCACGGCTATGGCACAAGGCAAAAAGATTTCAGGAACTATCGTAGACAAAGAGTCGAATGAAGCCATGATGCAGGTGACGGTCCAGTTGTTGAAGCCGGACAGCACATTTGTCGTGGGTGCCGTATCGAACATGGAGGGAGTCTTCACGCTGACAGCCCCGAAGAATGGCAAGTATCTGCTGAAGCTCACCAGTGTGGGTTATGTGGCTCATGTGCAGTCGGTGGAGATGCAGAAGAGCAAGGACCTCGACCTTGGCACTATTGCGATGGCTCCCGATGCGGTGATGCTTGAAGAAGCCAAGATAACCGCCAATGCCATGAAGATGGTTATCAAAGGTGACACCACGGAGTTTAATGCCGATGCCTACCGCACACCGGAAGGCTCTGTGGTAGAAGAACTCGTGAAGCGTCTGCCCGGTGCTCAGGTCAGCGAAGATGGCAAGGTGACCATCAATGGCAAGTCGGTCAGCAAGATAAAAGTCAACGGCAAGGAGTTCATGCTCAACGACACTGAGACGGCGATGAAGAACCTGCCGACGGCCGTTGTAGAGAAGGTGAAGGCCTATGAAGAGAAGAGCGACCTGGCCCGTGTGACTGGCATTGACGACGGCAATGAAGAGATGGTGCTCGACTTTGGTTTGCGTCGCGGCATGAACCAAGGCATCTTTGCCAATGCCAACGGCGGCATCGGTACACACGGCCGTTACACCGGTCGTGGCATGGGGGCTTTCATGCAGGACAATGTGCGGCTGATGCTTTTTGCCAACGGCAATAACGTCGGCGACCGTGGCTTCGGGGCCGGACGTGGTGGCGGCAACGGTCTGCAGCAGTCGAAGATGCTCGGTACCAACATCAACTACGAAACGACGAAATTGAAATTCAATGCCAACGTACGTTGGAACCACCGAAATACCGATGTCAACACCCAGTCGTCGGTGGAGAACTTTGTCAGCACCGTCGGTGCCTTTTCCAACAGTCTCTCGCAGAGCTATTCGCGTGCTAACTCATGGAATGGCAACATTCGTCTGGAGTGGATGCCCGACTCGATGACCAACCTGCTCTTCCGTCCGAATATCTCTTTCAACAAGAACGACTCCCGTTCGTGGAATCAATCGGCTTCGTTCAATGCCGATCCTTATAAGTATGTGACCGACCCGCTCAGTGCCATAACCCGGCTGGCCGATGAAGATGCCGTCTTGAACTCACGCAACGGCAACAGTATCGGCTACAACGAGACGGAGCGTGTCGGGGGCATGTTGCAGTTCAACCGTAAACTCAACAACAGCGGACGCAACGTCACGCTGCGCGCCGATGCCAGCTACTCAAAGGGAGCGTCAAACAACCTCTCGACCAACAACGTCCACCTCTATCAGGTGCTCGACCAGTCGGGCAACGACTCTACCTACCAGACCAACCGCTATCGCACAACACCCACACGAAACTATAATTATACCCTGCAGACCACCTACAGCGAGCCCCTTTGGAAGGCCACCTATCTGCAGTTCAGCTATAAGTTCAGCTATGGCTATTCGAAGAGCGACCAGTCGACCTACGACTTCTCCAATCTTGGCGAAGGCTTCTTCAGCGGCCTGACACCCTATTATCGCGATTGGAACTCATGGTTGTCACGTCTGTCGAATCCTGCCTTCGGTGCAGATTATCTTGACACAAATCTATGCAAATACTCTGAGTATCACACCTATACGCACGACATCGAACTGATGTTCCGCATGATTCGTGAGTCCTATCAGCTCAATGCCGGCGTACTCTTCCAGCCACAGCATACCAACTTCGTTCAGGAGTATATGGGCGTGTCGGCCGATACCACCCGCAACGTGTTCAATGTCACGCCGACCCTCGACTTCCGTTATAACTTCAACCGACAGAAGCAGATGCGCTTCACCTATCGCGGCCGTACGTCGCAACCCAGCATGGCCGACCTGCTCGACATCGTCGACGACAGCGACCCGCTCAACATTACGCGCGGTAACCGCGGCCTGAAGCCCATGTTCACCAACACCTTCCACGGGGAGTATCGCAATGCCGTGCAGTGGCATCAGCAGAACATGTTCTTCAGCACCGACTTCAACACCATTCGCAACAATATCTCACAGATGGTGACCTACGACGAGGCTACCGGCGGCCGGACCTCGCGCCCTGAAAACATCAGTGGCGACTGGAATACCAGCCTCTTCGGAATGTATAGCGCTTCGGTCGATACGATGGGTGTGTGGATGATGTCGGGAATGGGCGGCGGCAGCTATAACAACCGCGTCAGCTATGTGACGCTGAACAATCAGGCGGGTCCGCAAAAGAACTACACCCGAACGACTGTCCTCTGGGCACGTCTGGCCCCCAGCTACCGAGGCTCATGGCTGGAGGTAGAACTCAACGGTATGCTCAACTATCAGCACTCTGACAACAAGCTGGTCAAGATGACCGACCCCGACACATGGTCTTTCAACTACGGTACGACCATCGACATCACCCTGCCGTGGAACATGCACCTCAACTCGAGCATCACCATGAACAGTCGCCGAGGCTACAGCGACCAGTCGCTCAACACTAACGAGCTCATCTGGAACGCGCAGATTTCGCAGTCGTTCCTTCGCAAGAAGAACCTGCTTGTCATGCTTCAGTTCTTCGACATTCTGCAAGAACAGTCAAACTTCACCCGAAGCATCAACGCCATGATGCGTAATGACACACAGAACAACGCCATCAACTCCTATGCCATGCTCAATGTCACCTATCGTTTCGACTTCTTCAAGGGAATGAAAGGCTTCGGCGGTCCCGGTCAGGGAGGCCCTGGCGGACGTGGTCCCGAAGGTGGTCGCGGCGGTTTCGGAGGAGGTCGCCCACCGATGGGCGGCGGCTTCGGTGGCGGTCGTCCGATATAACAACCCACTCCCAACACTTATGCAGCATCGCTGGCTTACATTATTATTCTTGTTGGTAGTTACCCTGTCGGTCCGTGCACAAGGCACAGCAGTATCAGGGCGCATCATCGACAAGACCGGGCA
>Ga0310691_10007602_pt1 | contig 11256 bp, 5 predicted proteins | sample 176DNAGHGlowgp2_FD_203887 | JGI IMG/M metagenome (GOLD analysis project Ga0310691, IMG submission 203887) | Sheep rumen microbial communities from Palmerston North, Manawatu-Wanganui, New Zealand - 1766 DNA GHGlow gp2 (v2) (version 2) | ecosystem: Host-associated > Mammals > Digestive system >... | reverse complement strand
TGTTTCCGTTTTTGTCTTCGCAGACGCTGTTCACACGTACTACACCCATGTTTGTTCCGTCCTGGTTAGAGAAGTTTTCATAACGTTCTATTTCTTCCGTCTCAGGGTCGAAGCAGAAGAAAGCGGGATGTTCACTATGAGCATTTACAAACCACATCAGTCCACGACTATCTATCATAGTGCCCTTCATCACTCTCATGGAGTGTTCCGGCTTATCTATTAATGCAGCATTCATAAAGCCGCTCCATGTTCCATTGGCATCGCGCTTGATAATGGCTGTGGTAGAGCCGCTGTTTAAACAATACATATTACCTTTTTGGTCATATACAATACCGTCGGTACGGACATAGTTGGGCGCCCCGCTACTTGCAGCTGATTCGAAGTAGTCTGTATTACCTGCCGTATAGTTTTTCTGGAACTGTCCGTTCATAAATTCTATCACTCCCATACAGGAGGCAACCATCACGTGGCTGTCGTCGAGCGGGTCAATGGCAATAGCGTTGACATCTTCGTATTTCGTAGCAAAGGCAGGTTTGAAGTCGTCTTGATAGATATTCCACTCCTTGTCAGCATTCAGTACCTGAATGGTTCCCGGTCGGTGGTAGTTGTCAAACTGCCACCAGCCTCCCCCTACGGTATAGAGCAGTCCCTGATGGAACAGCATGTTGAAGAAGTGGTTATACTTCGGTCCGCCAGGTTTCAGTTCTTTCACCAGTTCCAGGTTCTCGTTGTAGTCCGTGCGGTCTTCGTTGAAGATGGCGGCATCGTAGTCGGTGGTGGTTTTCCAGTTGTTCGGATTCAGCAGGTTGTCGTCAAGTGCGCCACAGAGCACTTGTCCGTTGCTCTGCCGGGCATAAATGTTTCCGTTGGCAATGGCCACGCGACTGATGTTCGCATTCAGCTGGTAGCTCTCGCTGATTTCCGACCGTTCCATATCCACCTTGACAATGCCAAAACCACAGGCTAAGTAGGCATATTGCTCGTGGTTGCAGATGCTGTTCACGGTCTTGTCGGCAGTCATTGATTTCTGGTAGAGGTCGCTCAGGTTCACCACTTCCCCACTCTGCTGCATCAGGTCCATATTCTGGTTTTGATAGACAATGAGCAGTCGGCCCACCTTTTTGTTCCACTTGATATGGGTGATGTAGGTATCGCTGAGTCCGTTCACCTTGTCGTAGGTGCGTATGCTCTGGTCGTTCTTGTTGTAGCTGTAGAGTCCGTTGCTGGCCTTGACAAAGAGTTCATCGCCTGCTGCACAGATGTCCTGCACTTCGTGATACGATAAATAGTTGTGCCAGGTGCCTATCTGTGCCGGGCATATAGCATAGTCGATGATGCAGAATAGAGCGATGATGATTCTTTTCATGACTGTTTGTTTAAGTATTCTACCAGTTTCTTGACGGCACGTGCGCGGTGGCTTATCTGGTTCTTTACTTCCACGCCCAACTCGGCAAACGTCTGGTCGTAGCCGTCGGGTTGGAACACAGGGTCGTAGCCAAAGCCTTTCTCACCGCGTCTTTCCGGGGTGATGATGCCTTCTACAGTACCTTCAAAGAGTTTTATATGAACCACTCCACCCAGCTCGTCGTGGATGCTTGGGCTTTCCAAAATCAGCGCAATGGCTGTTCTGAACCGGGCGTGGCGGTTCTGCTGGTCTTTCAGCTGGTGCAGCAGGCATTCCACGTTGGCATTGCTGTCGTGGTCTTTGTCAGCGAAACCTGAAATGGCGGCAAAGCGGGCTGTATGTACGCCAGGCTGTCCGCCGAGTGCTTCCACCTCAAGTCCTGTATCGTCGCTGAAGACGCTGTAGCCGTAGTGGTCGTAAATGTACTGGGCTTTCTGCATGGCATTCTCTTCGAGTGTGTCGCCCGTTTCGGGAATATCTACATGACAGCCAATGTCGTTCAGCGACAGTACTTCCATCTTGTCGCCTAAGATGTCGCGAATCTCCGACAGCTTATGTTCGTTGTTGGTTGCAAAAACTATTTTCATTTGGTTGTTGCTTTTTCTTTTTCCTCTCTCAGCATCTGCGGGCTTTTGCTGCTTTTCACTTTCACCTTCATCTCTTCGAATCCCTCGCCATAGACGCCAATGACGCTCGACTGCGAGACAAAGGCGTTGGGGTCAATCATCTTGATGAGTCGGAACATGTTGACGCTTTCGTTTTTCTTTGCCAGAATACAAAGCACCTTCATTTTGTGGCCGGTGTACCAGCCGTGACCGTCGAGAATGGTTACACCGTGGTTCATCTGCGTGCCTATGGCGTTGGCTATCTCCTGCCATTTCTCTGAGAATATCATGAACTGTACCGACTGTCTTCGGGCGTTCATCACGTAGTCCAGCACAAAGTTCTCCAGCGCCATCACACAGAAGCCGAACATCACCTTGTGGGCACGTTCGATGTAGTCGCCAAACTGCGGGAAGAACATACACGAGCCGATGATGCAGAAATCTACCGTGATGAGCACGGAGCCCAACGACACGTTATGATACTTGTTGACGCTGGCGGCTATGATGTCCGTACCGCCTGTCGATCCGTTGTGCAGGAACACCGTGGCCAGCGCTATACCTGTGATGACACAGCCTATGATCATCGACATGAACTCCTGTCCCTCGCCCAGCAGCTTAATGGGCAGTCCGTTGGCCTGTGTAGGCATGATGGCCTGTGCGAACATCAGCAGGAAGTAGAGTGTGAAGATAGCATAGATGGTTTTCACCATGAACCGGAATCCCAGAACCTTCAGCGCCACAATGAGCAGCAGCATGTTAATGATGATGTACGTGTTTTCCAGATGGAAGCCTGTGGCGTAGTAGATGATGGCCGACAGACCCGTCACGCCTCCTGCTACTATCTCGTAGGGCATCAGGAAGACGGTGAAGGCGATGGTGTACATCATGAGTCCAAGGGTTATGAAGAAATAATCCTTGAACTCATTGAAAATGTTTTTGTGGTCAATGGTCATCTGTTTTTATTTTCGATTTACAGATTTTCGATTTTCTATTTGCCAAGTACGATATTTACCATTCGTTTCGGTACGATGATGACCTTCTTGACAGTCATGCCTTCCGTGTATTTCTTGGCACGATCGTCGGCCAGTACGGTTTCCTCGATGGTCTTGTTGTCGGCATCGGCCGCAAACTCCATGTCGAAGCGTGTCTTACCGTTGAAGGCCACACCCAGACGGATACTGTCTTCCACTAAGTACTTCTCGTCCCACTCAGGCCATTGTGCATCGCAGACACTACCCTCGCCTCCCAGTATCTGCCACAGCTCTTCGGCAATGTGGGGAGCGAAGGGTGAAATCAGCACGACAATCTGTCGGAACAGCTGGTTGTTGTGGCACTTCAGCTGCGACAGTTCGTTGATGCATATCATGAAGGCCGAGATGCTGGTGTTGTAGGAGAACACCTCGATGTCCTGGCTGACCTTCTTGATGAGCTTGTGTACCGACTTCATCATCTCCTTCGACGGCACGTCGTTGTTGCGTGGAGCCGTCACCAGGTTCCAGAACTTCCTGAGGAAGCGGTGGCAGCCGTCAATGCCTGCTACGTCCCAAGGCTTCGACTGCTCGATGGGGCCGAGGAACATCTCGTAGAGACGCAGCGTGTCGGCACCGTAGTCGTTGCAGATGTCGTCGGGGTTCACGACGTTGTACTTCGACTTCGACATCTTTTCGATGGCCTGGCTGATGATGTATTTGCCTTCTTGGTTCGTGATGAATTCAGCCTCCTTGAAGTCGGGCATCCACTGGCGAATCTTTTCGATGTCCAGTTCCTTGCCGTTGACGGTGCTGATGTCCGTATAGATGGGGTCAGCTTCCGTGCCGTTGTAGAAGTAGCGGTTCTTCTTGGCATCGTTGTCGTACTTCGTCTCCAGCAGGTCGTAGCTGACATATTGATTGGTACCCTTGATGCGGAAGACAAAACTCGACCATCCCTGAATCATACCTTGGTTCACCAGCTTCTTGAACGGCTCGTCCTCGCAGCTGTAGCCGCTGTCAAAGAGGAACTTGTTCCAGAAGCGTGAATAAATCAGGTGGCCTGTGGCGTGCTCCGTACCGCCGACGTAGAGATCGACGTTGCGCCAGTACTCGTCAACATCCTTGCTGACCAGCGCCTTGTCGTTCTTGGGGTCCATGTAGCGCAGGTAGTAGGCTGACGAGCCAGCAAAGCCGGGCATGGTATTCAGTTCCAGGGGGAAGACGCTCTTGTTGTCGATGAGGTCTTTCGACACCACCTTGTCGGTCTTCGTGTCCCATGCCCACATCTTGGCACGTCCCAATGGGGGTTCGCCTGTCTCTGTGGGCTTGTACTCGTCAATCTCGGGCAGCTCCAGCGGCAGGCACTCCTTCGGAATCATGTAGGGCATGTCGTCCTTGTAATAGACGGGGAACGGCTCACCCCAGTAGCGCTGACGCGAGAAGATGGCATCACGCAGACGGTAGTTCACCTTCACACGGCCCAGGCCCTGCTCGGTGACGTATTTCTTGGTGGCGGCAATGGCCTCCTTGACGGTCAGGCCGTTGAGGCTGAAGCCACCCTTGTTATCGGAGGCTAAGCCTCCGCCTACAGGGCTGTTGCACATGATGCCGTCCTTGGCGTCGAAGCTCTCTTCGCTGACGTCGGCACCTTCAATGACGGGTACGATGGGCAGGTTGAAGTGCTTGGCGAAGGCATAGTCACGACTGTCGTGAGCAGGCACGGCCATGATGGCGCCTGTGCCGTAGCCGGCCAGCACGTATTCGGCTATCCAGATGGGAATATTGTCGCCCGTAAACGGATTGACGGCGTAGCTGCCTGAGAACACGCCTGTTACGGAGTGGTCCATCTGGCGTTCACGCTCCGTGCGCTTCTTCACATAGGTCAGGTACTCGTCAACGGCAGCCTGCTGGTCGGGCGTGGTGAGCTGCTGTACGAGCTCACTCTCAGGAGCCAGCACCATGAACGTCACGCCGAACATCGTATCGGCACGGGTGGTGAAGATGGTAAAGTGCTTGTCAGAGTCGGCCACCTTGAACGCTACCTCTGTACCTTCCGAACGGCCAATCCAGTTGCGCTGCGTCTCCTTCAGCGAGTCGGTCCAGTCAATGGTGTCGAGACCGTCCAGCAGACGCTGGGCATAGGCCGACACACGCAGGCACCACTGGCGCATCTTCTTCTGTTCCACAGGATAGCCGCCGCGCTCCGACACGCCGTTCACTACCTCGTCGTTGGCCAGCACCGTACCCAGGGCAGGACACCAGTTGACCATCGTCTCTGCCAGGTAGGCAATGCGGTAGTTCATCAGCACCTCCTGCTTCTTCTTTTCCGAGAAGCCAGCCCAGTCAGAGGCTGTGAAGTGCAGCTCCTCCGTTCCCAGGGCACCGCAATCCTCAGTACCCATCAGTTCGAAGTGCTCAATGAGCTTGATGATGGGCTGTGCCTTGTTCGACGAGAGGCTGAAGTAGCTCTTGAACATGCGCTGGAAAGCCCATTGCGTCCACTTGTAGTAGCCGGGGTCGCAGGTGCGTACCTCACGGTCCCAGTCGAACGAGAAACCTATCTTGTCCAGCTGCGAGCGGTAACGGTTGATGTTCTCGAACGTTGTCTTTTCAGGGTGCTGACCTGTCTGGATGGCATATTGCTCAGCCGGCAGTCCGTAGGCGTCGTAGCCCATGGGGTTCAGCACGTTATAGCCTTTCAGCCGCTTGTAGCGGGCATAGATGTCGCTGGCAATGTAGCCGAGTGGGTGTCCCACATGCAGACCGGCCCCCGAGGGGTACGGAAACATGTTGAGCACGTAGTATTTTTTCTTCTTTGGGTCTTCCACTACGCGGTAGGTTCTGTTCTCTACCCACCGCTTCTGCCATTTCTGTTCAATGTCTCTGAAATTGTATTCCATTGTTATTTTGTTGTTATGTTATTTCTTTTTTGAGCTAATACGGGACAAAAGTACAATATTATATGGAGATAACCAAATTTCTTGTTGCTTTTTGTAAAACATTAAAAACCCTTTCAAATGTTAAATTCTAAATAAGAACGGCTCAAAAAACGGCTATGGAGGTCACGAAGTGGTCCTGAGGCCGAAAATAAGCCCGTTTTTCGTGTATTTCATAAGCCTTTGACAGTCAGTCAGATACCACTACCCTACTCTTTTTTTTCCATTTTTTCTGGCATGAAAGGTGGCACCTTTCGCCTGTTCAGGCGGCACCTAAGCCTGCTTCAGGGCCGTTTTGAAATCGCGAGAAAGCCGTTTTGAGCTCTTCAATACGGCGTTTTCACCTGCTAAAGTCGGTGTTTACTGACTGCAAAAGTGGCGTTTTCGTTCACCAAACCCCATTTTTGACCCTTTGCCGATGCTATTTCCGTTCATCCAGAAGTGTTAATTTTCAGACCTTATTTAGATTTTGCAACGTGAATGATTCCTTGATGTAATCTTTCATGTTGCCGCCAAAAACGATAATCCCATGAGTTTTTAATTTCGAAAGCGTAAAAACCCTACATAAAAATTTGTTTGTCTCGGAAAATATCATTATCTTTGCAGCAGATTATATAAAACTCATTCAAACAATAATTTATTAAACTTATTAATTATGAAAAAATTTTTACGCTTTTCTTTAGTAGCGCTGTTTGCCGTGCTCGGAATGAGCAATGCAATGGCGGGTAAAATTGTATTTGCAGAGATTACACCTGCATTGGAAAATGGAGTTCAATACACGGATCCATTCGATGGTGGCGACTTTACTGTTACTTTCGCTGGTGGTGGAAACGATGGTAAGTATTATACCACGGGATCTGCTATTCGTGTTTATGGTGGTGGTACCATGACGATTGCTGCTAAATCAGGTACTTTGAAGAAAATTGTCATAACCTTTGATGGTACGTATAAGCCAGAAGCTGCAAATGTTGTTGATGGTGGTACGTATGACCCTACAACAGGAACATGGACTGGCGATGCTGAAACTGTTGTTTTTACTCGTCCTGATGGTTCTGGTCACTGGCGTGTAAAGAAGATTGAGGTTGGTGACGGTGCTTCTTCTGACGTACCCACGGAGGGTCAGACAGCAGCAACAGCTATAACTGTTGAAAGAGCTCTTGAAATTATTGCTGCTTTGGAAGATGGTAAAAGTACAGATTATACTTATTATGTGAAAGGTAATGTATCTGAGGTTCAGCAGGTTACATCTTCTGGTGCAACGTTCTTGATGGGTGATTTGAAGTGTTTTAAGCTGAATGGTTTGGAGAACAAGGACATTGTTAATACCGAGTTCGTCAAGGCTAATGACGAGGTTGTTGTCTATGGTGTTCTGCAGAAGTATAAGGATAAGTCTGGTAACATTACTCCAGAGGTAACTGGTGGTTATGTTTATTCAGTAAATGGTAAGACAGAAGATACTACACCAAATCCTGAGGATGCTATCACAAAAGGTAAAGAAGCAGATAGTCCGATGACTGTTGATGAAGCACTGGCTTATATTGAGAAATTCTCAGATAACTTTATTACTACCAACAAGTATTATATAAGCGGTACTGTAAGCGAGGTGACAGAAATCAGCACAGCAAATGGAAATGCAACGTTCAAAATGGGCAACTTAGTGGTTTTCCGTGTAAAGGGTCTGGAGAATAAGACTATTACAGACGCGGAATACTTGAATGCAAATGACGAAGTTATTGTATATGCTAAATTACAGAAATTCGTACGGGATAATACAACGACTCCAGAATTGTCTGATGGTTACATTTACTCGCTGAATGGTGAGACAACGGAACAGGACACTCCAGTTGATCCAACAAAATTTGAAGGTGATGGAACAAAGGCTAAGCCCTATACTGTTTCAGACTTGAAGATGATGAAGGAAGCAGACTATCCAGCAGATGCAGTATGGGTAAAAGGTATTATTATTGGTTCTGCACAAAGTGCAACAGCATTGAAGCCTAGTGATAAGCAAGTAGCATCTAACATAGCTATTGCAGCTGCTATTACTCGTGCAGATGCTGTAGAGTTTATTCCTGTTGAGTTAAAGGACAAGACAGATTTCCGTACCAAACTGAATGTATTGGACAATTCAGAGAATATTGGCAAAGAGGTATTGCTTAAAGGTACAATTACCAAATACTTTGGCACTACAGGTATAAAGGGTCTTGTTGAAGCAGAATTTAATGGTGAAGCCATTACCGGCATCTCAGCCCTGACTATCGATACTGACGTTAACGCTCCGATGTACAACCTGAAGGGTGAGCGCGTTGATGCTAACTATCGTGGTGTAGTGATTAAGGGTGGTAAGAAGACCATTCAGAAGTAAATGAATACTGAGGTAAAACCACAGCATACAAAACAGAAAGAGGAGCTTCACGGCTCCTCTTTCTGTTTTTGTTGGCAGATGGCTGCTGCCAGATCGTTCAACCGAAGGCAGCGGGCACGCATGTCAGTAAGCTTTTCGTTTTGCCAAGGGTAGGGTGCCAGCATCAGCAGACGTCCGGCACTACAGGCCTCGAGGTAACGCGGCTGGGGCTTGAAGAATGGCGGAAAGCCCTTGAGCAGAAGGACGATGAGGGGAATGCCAGCCGCCATGCAGGCAGTAGCTATCTGTTGCTCACCCGGGCTGATGCAGGGTGAGACGATGACTGCACCCTTACGGCCAGCCGCCAGGAAGGTCTGCTTCTGCTGTTCTATCTCCCAGGGGTAGAGGTGGCGCGAGCATTGCACCTGTAGCTTGGTTGGGGCAGCAAGGAGGGCAGGGTTGCCCATAGCCGCCATTGGGAGGCCTGCAGCGGTGATGGTGCCCAACTGGGTGAAGTACTCAGGGTGCTGGCGCTTGAGGAGCAGGCGGCGAGGGTTGTCGTCGAGGTAGGACAGCATGCGCTGCAGCTGGCCTTTAAAAAAGAGGATGCGGTCGTTGTAGCCGGGCTCCCAGAGGGTGCCGTGGGGTGGGTGCTTGGGGCCTTGGTTCTGCTGAGGATGAGACTGAGGCAAAGCCTCAGCGTACAGGACCTGAGGGGAGGACAGGGAGGTGGTGGCCTGAGGGGAGGACAGGGAGGTGGTGACCTGAGGGGAGGACAGGGAGGTGGTGGCCTGAGGGGAGGACAGGGAGGTGGTGGCCTGAGAGGAAGGCAGGGAAGGGGAGGGGGTTGGTTTTGTAGGCTGAGGCTTTGCCTCGGTTATTGCAGGCTTTGCGTCAGGTATTATTCCCAGCTCACGGGCAGCACGGCGGGTGCCAGCCTTGAAACCATTGATGACGTGACCCAGATGGCGCGGCAGCTTCTCATGCACAAAGAGCACACCATGAATGTGGTCCGGCATGATACATAGGCGTATCACCTCTATCTGATGGTAATAACGGGTTATGCCAAACCACTCCTCCTTTACCCGTTCACCTAAGGGCGACAGGACTACATGCGGCGCGTCGGGCCCCTCGTAGAGGGAGGCGTCGCCAGCCAAAGTGCCTAATAGTGGACGGCGTGCTTCGGTGGCTATCGTGACGAGATAGATGCCACGCTCGGTGTAGTCTTTCTCCTCGCAACGGCGCTTCATGGACGGCTTCTTGCCTTGTGTCCAAGACCTGTGTGAATGGTCTTTATGTTCCATACTATGTGCAAAGATAGAAATAATTCTTAATTCTTAATTCTTAATTCTTAATTATTTTGTAACTTTGCATGCAAAACCAAAAGACTATGGCAAAGAAGAATGGTGAGCTGACACCGATGATGAAACAGTTTTTCGACTTCAAGGCAAAGTACCCTGAAGCGTTACTGCTGTTTCGTTGCGGCGACTTCTACGAGACGTACTGCGAAGACGCTGTGACCGCCTCGCGCATCCTCGGCATTACGCTGACGAAGCGTAACAACGGGGCAGGCGTGAAAGGCGACGAGATGGCCGGTTTTCCACATCATGCACTCGATACCTATCTGCCGAAACTCATCCGTGCCGGTAAACGTGTGGCCATCTGCGACCAGCTGGAAGACCCGAAGCTGACGAAGAAGTTGGTGAAGCGCGGCATTACCGAACTGGTGACGCCCGGCGTGACGATGAGCGACACGGTACTGAACTACAAGGAAAACAACTTCCTGGCTGCCGTCCACTTCGGAAAGGGAGCCTGTGGCGTATCGTTTCTGGACATCTCGACGGGAGAATTCCTGACGGGTGAGGGTACGTATGACTACGTGGAGAAGCTACTGACAAACATACAACCGAAGGAGGTGCTCTACGACCGCAGTTGCAGGCGTGAGTTTGAGGAGCAGTTCGGTAGCCGCTACTGCACGTTTGAGCTCGACGACTGGGTGTTTACCGAGCAGACTGCCATGCAGAAATTGCTGAAGCACTTCAAGGTGAAGTCGCTGAAGGGCTTTGGAGTGGATCACCTGAAGAACGGCATCATAGCCAGCGGAGCCATTCTGCAATACCTGGAGCAGACGCTACACACGCAGATAGGACACATTACGACGCTGTCGCGTATAGAAGAGGAGAAGTATGTACGCATGGATAAGTTCACCGTGCGCTCGCTGGAACTCTTAGGGACCATGCAGGAAGGTGGTACATCGTTGCTTGACGTCATAGACCGAACGGTGAGTCCTATGGGCGGACGACTGCTCAGGCGCTGGGTAGTATTTCCCCTGAAGACTGAACGGACTATCAACGAGCGTCTGGACATTGTGGATTACTTCTTCCGTGAGCCAGACTTCCGACAGACGGTTGACGAGGCGCTGCACCAGATAGGCGATCTGGAGCGTATCATCTCGAAGGTTGCCGTAGGACGTGTGGCACCCCGTGAGGTGGTACAGCTGAAACGGGCGCTGACAGCCCTGCAGCCCATCAAGAGCGCCTGCCTGGCAGCCAGCAACGAGGCATTGCATAGGGTAGGGGAGCAGCTGGATGCCTGTGAGGTGCTGCGTGACCGCATAGAACGGGAGATAGAGAACGAGCCGCCACAGCTGGTCAACAAGGGTGGCGTCATCCGCAAGGGTGTGAACAGCGAACTGGACGAGTTGCGTAACATAGCCTACTCGGGTAAGGACTATCTGCTGAGGATTCAGGAGCGTGAGGTACAGCAGACAGGCATCTCGTCGCTGAAGATAGGTTTCAATAATGTGTTCGGCTACTATCTGGAGGTGCGTAACACCTTTAAGGATAAGGTGCCGCAGGACTGGATACGCAAGCAGACGCTGGCACAGGCAGAGCGATACATCACCCCTGAGCTGAAGGAATATGAAGAGAAGATATTAGGCGCCGAGGACAAGATACTGAGCTTAGAGGCACAGCTCTTTGCAGACTTGGTCATG
>Ga0310691_10007597_pt1 | contig 11261 bp, 7 predicted proteins | sample 176DNAGHGlowgp2_FD_203887 | JGI IMG/M metagenome (GOLD analysis project Ga0310691, IMG submission 203887) | Sheep rumen microbial communities from Palmerston North, Manawatu-Wanganui, New Zealand - 1766 DNA GHGlow gp2 (v2) (version 2) | ecosystem: Host-associated > Mammals > Digestive system >... | reverse complement strand
TACCTGCGGGTCTGTATCCGGGAATATTGAGAGCTCCTCTCGGACGTTCTCTGCATCCCATGGCAAGGATAACAGCGCCAGCCTTTATCTGATACATTCCATCCTCCCGGCTCATAGCTGTAACAATTCTGTCAGAGGATATATCCATAACCATTGTGTGAAGCTTATATTCTATTTTTTCATCAAGCACCTGTGTTATAAATCTCTGTGCATATTCAGGTCCTGTAAGCTCTTCCTTAAAAGTGTGGAGTCCGAATCCATTGTGAATGCACTGGTTTAGTATTCCGCCAAGCTCCTTATCTCTTTCCAGGATCAAAATCTTATCTACTCCGGCCTTTCTTGCTGAAATAGCGGCAGCGAGTCCTGCAGGACCTCCACCGACAATTACAATATCATATGAAATCATGCCTGCTCTCCTTTCTGGTTCTTGGTGCGCTCCAAAACAATATTGGAACGTCCTCCGCTCTTTGTTATTTCTTCGTATGAAAGACCTAGTTCTCTGTTCAGGATTTCCATGGTACGAGGTGAGCAAAATCCTGCCTGGCAGCGTCCCATGCCTGCTCTCGTTCTTCTCTTTACACCATCAAGAGATCTTGCACCAAGCGGTCTGTGAATTGCATCAAGGATTTCACCTTCTGAGATGGATTCACATCTGCAAATGATATTTCCGTATGCAGGATTCTTCTTTATAAGTTCGTTTCTCTCTTCTATGGAAAGCTTGGAAGGATCTAATATATCCTTTCTCTTGCTGATCCAGTTATCCTTATTTTCAAGGTTCATTTTTTCTTTGAGCATATTGCCGACCATCTCTCCTATAGCAGGACTTGATGACAATCCGGGAGATTCTATTCCAAGACAATCAATGAAGCAAGGTGCAAAAGAAGTAATAACTTTTCTAAGAGGCAGGTTCTTTACATGATCGTTAGCTTTAGCCTGAAGATCAGCTATTCCTTCAGCCGTTGTATTGGTTCCTTCCTTATCCTCGATGTCAACAGCTGTAGGTCCCACTATCAGATTGCCGTGAACTGTAGGCGATACAAGTACACCTTTTCCAAGCTTTGTAGGCTGTGGGAAAATAGTGTGCGTTACATGAGTTCCTGCTTCCTTATCAAGAAGGCAGTAATCACCTCTTCTCTCTATGATATGGGCTTTTTTCTCACTTACCATATTATGTATTTTATCTGCATAAACACCTGCTGCATTAACAATGTAGCGTGTTAAATATTCGCCGTTATTGGTACGGATTTTCCATGTACCGTCATCATTTTTTGTAATATCTTCAACTTTGGTATTAAATCTGAATTCCACGCCATTCATATTAGCATTTTCAGCCATGGCAATGGTTAATTTGAACGGACAAATGATTCCGCCTGTTGGTGCATAAAGAGCACCCTGAACATTGTCAGAGAGATTGGGCTCCATCTCAAGCGCTTCCTCTCTGCTAAGGATCTTCATATCCTTTACTCCGTTAGCCACGCCTCTGTCGTAAAGGTCTTTAAGGCCGTCAAGTGCCTCTTTGTGTATGCATACGACCATGGAACCGTTTCTCTTAAAAGGAATATCCAGGTCTTCGCACAGTTTATCCATCATTTCATTTCCGCGAACATTGAGTTTGGCCATAAGGGACCCTTGGGCAGCATCAAAGCCCGCATGTACTATAGCGGAATTAGCTTTTGAAGTGCCTTCACAGACATCTTCACATTTTTCCAGAACACATACATTTGCTTTATAACGTGACAATTCTCTTGCTACAGCGCACCCTGTCACCCCTGCGCCTATGACTATGACATCATACATAATTTTTCTCCTCTGTGAACTTTTAAAGCCTCATATTGAAAAATGGAGTCGGCAACAAGACGTATCTCATCATACGTTCATACCGACTCCATCCCTCAGTGTATCCATAATTTAGTTAATTCAATTATAGCACATATTTTTATTTAAAAAGGAAGAGCATTGTAAAGAAGTGAAGCTACAATTGCTCCGCAAATAGGTGCTACAAGCGGGATCCAGCCGTATGCCCAGTTTGCATTCTTGTGTCCCTTATTGGGTGCAAGAAGCTGATAAGCTAAACGAGGAGCTGAATCTCTTGCTGCGTTCATAGCGTATCCTGTAAGTCCACCAAAAGATGCACCGCATGCAACGATAACACCGTATACAAGAACCCAGCTTACTGCAGAATCACCGGCATTTCCGGGAATAGCTGCAAGTGTAAATACAAGAACAAATGTTGCAACAAACTCTGAAAGGAAGTTCAAAACTGTGTTAGGTATTGAAGGTGCTGTGCAGAAGCATCCGCGAACAACGTCATCTTCAGCAGTTGCTGCTATATGATCTCCGTAGAGAACAATAAGGATCGCTGCGCCGCAGAAACCACCGAGCATCTGAGCGATTATGTATCCGGGAACCATTCCCCATGCCATGCCGCCTCTTAAAGCAACACCGATAGTAACCGCCGGATTGAAGTGTGCACCTGACATTGCGCCGAATGTAAATGCAGGAACCATAACTGCCATACCCCATCCGATAAGGATGTGAACGGTTCCGCCGCCCTTCATACCAGACTTATTCAAACTAACATTACAGCAAACACCATCTCCTAAAAGAACAAGTAACAAAGTACCTATAAACTCAGCTATATAAGCAGACATATATATACCCCCTTTGGTAGATAGGCCCGCGCCCTATCGCGGGCCCGTTAACTTTTTTTCACTATATTCCCGTTTCTCCTAAGAAAAACAAATGTTGCTCATTATATTCTTTTATTTAATTTTTCAACCTTCCTTAGCCCATCCTCTTGTGGATGCTACGGCTCTTGACCATCCCTTAAGTGCCTTAGAACGGTCTGCGTCAGCCATCTTGGGCTCAAACTCTCTGTCTACAGCCCAGTTCTTGATTACGTCTTCCTTGCTTGACCAATAGCCAACTGCAAGACCTGCCAGGTAAGCAGCACCCATAGCTGTTGTCTCAACGCATGAAGGACGAAGAACGTTGGTGTCGATAATATCTGACTGAAACTGCATCAGGAAGTTGTTCATTGATGCGCCGCCGTCAACCTTAAGAGCTGTAAGGTGCTTGCCTGAGTCAAGCTCCATGCAATGAAGCACATCATAACTCTGATAAGCAAGTGACTCAAGTGTAGCTCTGATAATGTGATACTTATTAACACCACGGGTAAGTCCTGTAATAGCTCCGCGTGCATAAGGATCCCAGTAAGGTGCGCCCAGACCTGTAAATGCAGGTACTACATAGCATCCGTTTGTATCCTTAACTCTTGTAGCAAAATACTCTGAATCCGGTGAGGAATCCACGATCTTGAGCTCATCTCTAAGCCACTGGATTGCTGCACCTGCAACGAATACTGAACCTTCAAGAGCATATGTAACCTTACCGTCAAGTCCCCATGCAATAGTGGTAAGGAGGTCATTCTTGGAGAATATCGGCTTATCGCCTGTGTTCATAAGGATGAATGAACCTGTACCATAAGTATTCTTTGCTTCGCCTTCCTTGAAGCATGTCTGTCCAAACAAAGCTGCCTGCTGATCACCTGCAGCGCCTGCAATACGGATAGGTCCGCCGAAGAACTCAGGATCTGATTCACCATAGATGCAGCTTGAAGGCTTAACCTCAGGAAGCATACTCTTTGGCACTTCAAGTATCTGGCAGAGCTCATCATCCCATTCAAGAGTGTTGATGTTGAAAAGAAGAGTTCTTGAAGCATTGGAATAATCTGTTACATGAACCTTGCCCTTTGTAAGCTTATAGATAAGCCATGAATCAACAGTACCAAAGCACAACTCACCTTTTTCTGCTCTTTCTCTTACTCCCTCTACGTTCTCAAGAATCCAGCGAATCTTTGTTCCGGAGAAATAAGGGTCAAATTTAAGACCTGTCTTCTGCTGGAATTTTTCAACGATTCCGGGGATCTTGCCCTTCATTTGCTCTGCATAGTCTGCAGTACGGCGGCACTGCCATACAATTGCATGATATACAGGCTGACCTGTTGTTCTGTCCCAAACGATAACGGTTTCACGCTGGTTAGTGATGCCGATAGAAGCTATATCATCTGCAGTTGCCCCAACCTTCTGCATAGCTTCACGTGCAACTGAAAGCTGTGTCTGCCAGATTTCATTGGCATCATGCTCAACCCAGCCCGGCTGCGGGAAAAACTGTGTAAACTCTTTTTGTGCAACAGAGCACATTTCGCCCTTCTCATTAAAAAGAATACATCTGTTGCTTGTTGTTCCTGCATCCAGAGCCATTACATACTTTGCCATTTTTCATTCCTCCTTATGTCTTTTTAGTATTTATTTACAGCCACGAGGGCTTTAGGCACTTTTTACAGTTCCCACACATCTTTGTTCGTGGTGGATACTGCCATCGCACCACCTGAGAGTGCGTTCATAACATCTTCTTTATCAGAAATAAGTCCTCCTGCGATCACGGGAACTCTGCTTATCCCGTTTACCTTTTTTATTATCTTGGATACTACGATCCCCGGAAGTATCTCTATCACATCCGGCTGACAGACACCGTGGGCTGCCTGCTTCTCAATATTTACAAGAGCCATAGAATCAATGACGAAATATCTAAGTACTGTGTAAAGTCCCAGATCCTTTGCGTGTTGAATAAGATTACCTTTTGTTGTGATTATTCCGTCTGCTCTTGTATTGTTCTTGATAAAATCCAGGCTTACATCCTTACTGTTATTAAGACCTGTTATAAGGTCTACATGTACCATGGCTATCTTGCCCGCATCTTTTATCTTTTGTACAATTTGCCCAATTGAGCAAATGTCACCATAGAGTATAAATATAATTTCCACTTCAGTCCTTATAGCCTGCTCTAATCCCTTATCATCCTTAATTGCAGCTATAATCGGGTTGTCTTCTATTTTTTCTATAAATTCTCTGTGCATATGCAACTTATCCAATCATTTCAATTTCTTAAAACTATCCCGTTTCCCTCAAAAAGGGCGCAAAAAAAGAACATGTCTAACAATCAGGATACGCCCTGAAATTTTGTATAAGCCACATTCTCTCATCTCAACGGCACTTATTAACTTGTAATGTTATGATACAGCTAACTTGTATAAATTTCAATAGAAAGTTTATTCTTTTTTAATTTTTTATGTGCATTTTTATTATATTCAATAAAAAAAGCACATTTTGTTTGTGCTTTTTTACCAATCTCATTTCCATGCCGGTCTGGCATTCTTTAATTCATTATAAATAATCTTGTAATTGTCATATCTGACCTTTGATATTTTTCCCTCGGAAAGAGCATTCTTCACTCCGCAATCGGGTTCTGCTATATGACTGCAGCCGCCAAATCTGCAGGATGGCTCAAAGGGTTCAAATTCCGGATAAAATGTCGGAAGATCATCAATTGTCACATCTTTAAGCGTAAGAGAAGTAAATCCCGGTGTATCAAATATATAGGTCTTTTCATCCTCGGATGAAAGTGAGGATATATAAAAGAGCTCAGAATGCCTTGTTGTGTTCTTCCCTCTGTGGATTTTTTTGCTCAGTTCTCCAGTCTCCATCTCTGCGTCAGGATGCAGCCTGTTTAAAAGAGATGACTTTCCTACACCGCTCGGTCCTGCCACAACAGAAGTCTTTCCCCTCAGCTTTTCACATAGTCTGTCTATTCCACTTCCCTCATGAACACTAATAAAAATAACCTCATATCCGCATTTTTCATACGCGTCCATAAGTTCCTGCTGTTCCTCTGGCGAAGCGATATCCTGCTTGTTAAAACAGATAACAACTGGAAGATTGTTTTTTCTCATCTGAATAAGAAACTTATCAAGAACATTGTAATTCGGATCAGGTTTTACTATCGCAAACAGAACAACCGCCTGGTCGACATTAGCGACCGGCGGTCTGTAAAGCAAATTTTTACGCGGCAATATCTGCGTGATATTGCCGGTTAAATCTTCATTATCAATTACTTCTATTTCTACGTCATCACCTACAAGCGGCTTTACATTGTCTTTGCGGAATATGCCCTTGGCTTTACATTCGTAAACCTTGTCACCACCTACGTTTACATAATAAAATCCTGCAATTCCTTTAACAATTTTGCCCTGCATCAATTCTCCTGTGTGAAAGTAACGGCTCTGGTTACGGTATATTCCTGAGTAGAGCCTTCAATAACGTTGCCCTCTGCGTCAGTAGTCGCGGGGCTGGTTGCCGTGTAAGTAAATGTTATAACACCCGTAGCAGATGTAAGTCCTGTTCGAACAACTCCTGCTATAGGGAATGAATTCACTGTTGTATCTAAGAGTGATACTCCGTCAGCTGTAACGAATGATACATGAACCGTAGTTCCGTCTGTATAGTTCTGTCCCTCCGTGGGAGCTGCTATATCGCCTGAAAAGCTATATGTAGCTGCGCTTGCAGGGCCTATTGATTTTTCCATATTGATCGTAGTACCCTTGTCAACCATAGTTCCTACCGGCTGGCTCTGAGCAGTAATGGTATCAACTGCATAGGTATCATTGTTTACATCAACGATCTTGCCCTGAGTAAGTCCTGCTTCTGCAAGAGCCATTACGGCTTCTTCAACTCCAAGACCTACAAGATTAGGTACAGCAACTTTGTTACTGTCTGTTGTAGTAGCTTCCGAAGAAGCATTGGAAGCTGCGTCTGTAGCTGTACTGCTCTCAGATGAAGATGCACTCTCAGATGAAGATGCACTCTCAGATGAACCTCCTGTGCTGACTGTTACAGTTACTGTGGAACCATTAGCAGCATGCTCTCCACCCTTGGGGCTCTGTGAAACAACTGTATTCTTGGAAAGCTCGCTTGAGGAATCCTCAACCTTTTCAACTTTAAATCCCTTTGCTTCAAGAACAGACACCGCTTCGGCATACGAAGTTCCTTCTACATTTGGAATCTCAATCCCGTCAACAGTTTCTCCATTCTCAGTTATCTGCTCCGTATTCAAAGTATCAGAGCTATTACCTCCAAATGCTCCCATAGCTCTTCCTACAATAAAGATTATAAGAAGTCCTATAAGTGCAGCACCTACTATGGCCAAAGCCATTGTCATTCTCTCTATTCTTGAGCCGTATATTTCGGAGTCCTCATCAAAATCATCTTCATCATTATATTTATCTGATGAACCGCGGCGTCTCCTCTGCTCATCAGCTTCTCTTTTCTTCTGTCTTTCATGCTCTCTTAATGCTTCTTCATTAAGACGCATCTGCTCAGTATCAGACATTCCGTGAATGCTTCTCTGATCTTCCTCTGTTGCTATTCTTGTAGCACTTTCCTCATCGGGGTCCACAAGATCAACAAAATCCTCATCGGGTGTAATGAGTGACCTCTTTAAGTCAGTAATGAGTTCATCAGCATTCTGATATCTTCTGTCAGGGCTCTTCTGACAGCACTTCATTACAATCTTTTCAACACTTATCGGTATCTCATCGCTAAACTCTGACGGTGATGGCAGTTCCTCCTGAATATGCTTTATTGCAATAGCAACTGTCGTATCACCATTAAAAGGCAGTCTTCCTGTAAGCATTTCAAACAGTGTGATACCAAGTGAGTAAATATCGCTCTTGGCATCTGAATACCCGCCTCTTGCCTGCTCAGGCGATGTATAGTGAACAGATCCCATAACATTTGAAGTTATCGTGTTACTGGTTGCAGCTTTGGCAATACCAAAGTCTGTGACCTTAACCTTACCTTCTTTTGAAATAATTATATTCTGAGGTTTGATATCCCTGTGAATAATATGGTTGTTATGAGCTGCTTCAAGTCCCATTGCAACCTGTATTGCGATGCTTACCGCTTCTTTTACCGTAAGCCTTGATTTTTTCTCTATATAGCGCTTAAGAGTAATTCCGTCTACAAGCTCCATAACTATATAGTGAATTCCGTTTTCATCGCCAACATCATATACGTTTACTATATTGGGATGCATAAGTCCTGCTGCCGCCTGAGCTTCAACCCGGAACTTGGAAACAAAATTATCGTTTTCGGAAAACTCCTGTTTAAGCACCTTGACAGCAACCGGTCTGTTTAATTTATGGTCTTTTGCTCTATATACGTCAGACATACCGCCGGTTCCGATTTTCTCGAGAATCTCATAACGGTCTCCGATCATCATTCCAATCTTAATCATTCAGCACCTCCGTCAGCAAATGGTTCTATCAGGATAACGGCAATGTTGTCCTTTCCGCCATGCTGGTTTGCCATGTCCACCAACTTTTGTGCCTTCTCTATAATATCTCTCTGACCACTTACGATCATTCGGATCTCTTCGTCCTCGAGCATATTGGTAAGCCCGTCAGAACACATGAGCACGATATCCCCCTTCTCGAGCTCAACATTAAAGAAATCCACATCTACTGTGTCGTCCGCACCTATGGCTCTAGTGATGATGTTTTTCTCGCTATGAGTTCTTGCCTCTTCCGGATCAAGACCTCCTGCGCGGACCATCTCCTGCACAAGTGAATGATCTCTTGTAACCTGTCTGATCCCATCACCTATCACATATAACCTGCTGTCACCTACATTAGCTACCTGCAGATAACGCCCCATAACAGTTGCAGCTACTACTGTAGTTCCCATACCGTACAAATGCTCATCCTCCGCTGCCTTAGCACGAAGCTTCTGGTTAGCGCGTTTTATAGCATTCTCAAGTATGCGTACAGGATTTTGCTCCAGCGACCTCTCTATCTCCTCTACCATTGTATTAACGGTATATTTGGATGCATAATCTCCGGCATTGTGACCACCCATTCCGTCAGCAACGATGAATACGTTTGACAGATTACCTATGCGTCTCTCGGAGGAGAATACGTAGTCCTGATTTAGTTTTCTTTTCTGACCTACATCAGTTATTGAAAATGTCTTAAGCAAAGGTGCCTCCGATAAATGAAATTATTCATTCCATTTCATACATTTTTTTGGCATAAAGCACCACATGAAACGAACCTATGCCAATTAAAAAATATACCACAATATGCTGATTATTACAATTATTACGAAAAGCCGTAAAAAGAAAGAAATAACCGGAAGTGACCATAACAGATCTCTTCCGGTTACCTGATTCATCTTATATTACTTTGCAGCAGAGATTTTCTTTAGCTTTCCGTTTTTGCCGAATTTATAAACAAGCTTGCCTACCTTGATTTTGCCGGTAGTCATGGTTCCGTCCTTATCAAAATGGTACATGGAACCATTAATAAACTTAAATCCTGTAGCAACCTTTCCTTTGGCATTTGTATATATCTTCTTGCCGTTTACCTTCTTGAATCCCTTTTTAGCAATTCCGTTCTTGTTAAAGTAATAAGTCTTTCCTCCGAACTTAACAAGTCCTTTTGCGTATCCTCCGTTTTCAAGTGCGATACGATAACTGCCCTTGTTCTTGCCCTTCTTTATCTTTTTAATGGTACCAGTTACAACAGGTATTTCATCTTTAACAGCTTCCTGTGACTGGTTCTGAACTCCTGCTGCCTCGAGTGTTTTCTCATCAGAAACATTTACAGTATCGGCTTTCCCGGATTCCTGAGATTCTCCGCTTTCATTATTGCCTTCTGTGTTTCCGGGATCATTTCCTTCGCCGGATCCGGGGTTATCGCCTATGTTTCCGGGATCTTCTCCTTCACTGCCTCCGGGATTAACCTCCGGCTTTTCATCAAAGTTTACTTTGCCTTCGTAAAGAGCCATTACTTCGCTATCGTTTATAGCACGATCAAAAATGCTGAACTCGTCTATCTTGGCAGTTGTATACTCACCGCCTCCCCAGTTTGCTTTTCCGATCTGTGCAATACCGTTTTCTCCGAATATATCGGCAAGCTCTACGCTGCTCTCCACAACGCTCTCAAGCTCTCCGTTTACATAAACCGCTGTCTTGTCCTTGTATAAAACAACAGTTATCATCTTCCACGCATCGCTGAATTCCGAAACAATCACAACATTGTTTGGAAGTCTTGAGCCCTTGTTGTTATATCTCTCCACATGGAACAATGTGTCATTTGAAAGCGGATCGATTATTCCGAGATATTTCTCATTGTTGTAGCTTGGAGCATTTTCATTTTCTGCTGCATAGAATAACCACTGTGTTACTTTAGCTACATTTGTGTTGCTGAAGAAATTGATGGTCATTTCATCAAGTCCTGTAAGGATCGATGAGCCGTCTTCTTTTGCTATGCTAAAGTACTGTTTTGATCCCGCCGTGATTGATACAGCTTTTCCGCCATCTCTTTCAACAAAATCAAATCCGTTATGAGGAGTAGCAACCGCTCCTTTTCCTGCAAATCCCTCTTCCTCATCATCAAATGTAAAGTGCGCAATTGCAGCCTGAGGAAGTGTTGTGTCGTACTCTATTTCGGGAAGTGTCATCTTTATATGCCACTTATCTTCAAGAGCCTGGTATTCCTCATCAGTGATACCTATTACAGTACCGTGTCTCATAGTTGAAGGGAAGCTATATTCCCCTTTTTCCAGTTTGGTAAACTCACCGCTTGCAACATCTGTTGTAACGCTGGGGAAATATCCACCTGCCCCGAATGAATCAAGAAGCAGGCAATATTTATCCTCTCCGTTAAACTTAAACATTGTGCCGCCTTCAACACCTGTGGTGCTGCTAAGGTACGAAGAGGGAATTCTTGTCCACTCACCAAGAAGTGAAGTAGCACTCTCCAATATCTCAAATTTACCTGATGCAGGATCGCCTTCTGCAACTGTTGCGTTGCTGCCTGCCTCATCCTTGGAAAATCTGTAATAAGTCTTTGTGCCATCAGCATTATTTACTGCAAATACCGATGTATCGATTATGCTGATATCATCACCGTTTATGTTCTTAAGTGAGATCCATATCTGCGGCTTAGAGAATGAGTAAAAGTCTCTTGTTGTTGCATACCATATCTTATGAACACCGTTTATCATTGAAGCCCAGAATACGATGTACTCGCCTGTCTGATCATTGTAAAATGCTTCCGGTGCCCATGTGCAGCCTGCAGCTTCATCGGCAACTTTTACCATTCTCTGCTCGCCCCAGTTCACAAGATCTGTAGACTCCCAAACCATGATAGACTTGCTGCCTGCTCTCTGAGCCTTGCCCCAGTCTCCGTTTCCGTTTATCTTAAGGTCTGTAGCTATAAGGTAGAACTTATCGTTCTCAGGACTTCTTATTATGAACGGATCTCTGAGTCCTTTCTCTCCAAGGGTAGATTCTATTACCGGATTGCCCTTGTTAAGTGCACTCCATTTAAGTCCATCATTACTGTCAGCAAAATAAATCTG
>Ga0310691_10007596_pt1 | contig 11261 bp, 7 predicted proteins | sample 176DNAGHGlowgp2_FD_203887 | JGI IMG/M metagenome (GOLD analysis project Ga0310691, IMG submission 203887) | Sheep rumen microbial communities from Palmerston North, Manawatu-Wanganui, New Zealand - 1766 DNA GHGlow gp2 (v2) (version 2) | ecosystem: Host-associated > Mammals > Digestive system >... | reverse complement strand
GGTTTCGTAAATGACAAGATAGGTCTTTTCTCTCACAAGAAGTTCTTTATTCAGTATGCTTACCATCAGAAGCTGTGGGGCGGCCGGCTCAGTTTCGGAACACGATTCGGAGTTTTGTCTGAGTCGTTTGACGGCAACGGTGTAGATGTAGAGGAAAGTGGTGACCCCGCATTCGCGTCATCCAAGGCCGACGGTACAGCCTTTGATTTGGATCTTGGCTTGCGATATGACGGAAAGGTGTGGTATGCAGGCTTCTCAGTAAATCACACATTATCCCCTACAGTTGAGCTCGGCGAGGCAAAAGCGAACTATTTTGAGGTCCCTGCTACATTTTATTTAACGGGTGGATACAATATTCAACTAAGTAATCCGTTACTTAAATTGCAGACCTCTGCTATTTTGCGCACAGATTTTGCCGCCTGGAGAGGCGATGTGACAGCAAGACTGGCATACAATGGCCCAAGAGGAAAGTTCTATTGTGGCCTGGGCTATAGTCCTACAAATTCAGTGAGTGTGCTCCTTGGCGGAACCTTCCAGGGAATACAACTCGGCTACTGCTACGAAATCTACACCGGTGGAGTTGGCATTTGGCAGGGTACACATGAGCTGACACTCGGCTACATAACAGACCTGAACCTCTTCAAAAAAGGCCGCAACAGACACCAGAGTGTGCGAATATTATAGAAGTATTATCATAAACCTAAAATAAATGATGAATAGAAATGATAAGTACACATCACGCCAGCCGCTTCCTATATTAAATGGGAAGGGCGGGCTGATGAGTCTGTTATTCTTGCTCACCTGTTCACTCATCCTGAGTTCCTGCATGGGATCATCGTCCAATGCGATGGCTACCGGTGGTGAAATCACTGGCATCAGAGGAAGCGCTTACGCGGAACCTACTCCTTATGGGATGGTGGCAGTGCCAAAAGGTTCTCTCAAAGTCGGAATGGAAGAAAGCGACACCCTTTGGGGCGCCGGCTTCCCTGCACGTGATATCAGTGTAGATGGCTTCTGGATGGATCAGACAGAGGTTTCCAACGCGAAATACCGCCAGTTTGTGTTCTGGGTACGCGACAGTATTATCCGTGAGCGTCTTGCCGACCCTGCATACGGAGGTGACGAGACATTCAAGATAGAGGAAGACAAGGAGGGCAATCCCATCACTCCGCGTCTGAACTGGAACAAACCGATTCCCTGGAAGAAGGCCAACGAGGACGAACAGCGTGCCATAGAGAGTGTTTATATCACTCATCCTGTTGACGGTACGAAGATGTTGGATGCCAGTCAGATGAACTATCGTTATGAGGTGTACGACTATGCAGCTGCGGCTCTTCGCAAGTATCGTCTCGACCCTTCTGAGCGCGACCTGAATACAGATCATGCTGTAAGTACAGCCGACGTGATGATCTCAAAGGACACGGCATACATCAACGACGAGGGTAAGGTAATCCGTCAGACCATCACACGCAAGCTTTCCGGTCCTTGGGACTTCCTGAACACCTATATTGTCAACATCTATCCGGATACCACTTGCTGGGTAAACGATTTCCGCAATGCCGAGAACGAACGCTACCTGCGTCTTTATTTCTCAAATCCGGCCTACGATGACTACCCAGTTGTCGGCGTCTCTTGGGAACAGGCAACCGCCTTCTGCCGTTGGCGTACTGAATTCCTGGTGAAAGGACTTGGCCAGACTGTGGCAGATGTGCAGCCTTACCGTCTCCCGACAGAGATTGAGTGGGAATATGCAGCACGCGGCAAGGAGGGCAACCCCTTCCCGTGGGAATCCAAGGAGGTGAAGAGCGACAACGGTTGCTACTATGCCAACTTCAAGCCCGACAGAGGCAATTACACTAAGGACGGCTCGCTCATCACATCCAAGTGCGGCATCTTCAGTGCTAATAGCAACGGCCTTTATGATATGGCCGGAAATGTGGCCGAATGGACCAGCACGGTCTATACCGAGGCCGGTGTGGAGAGCATGAGTGACATGAACCCCGAATTGCGCTATAACGCCGCCATCGAAGACCCCTATCGTCTGAAGAAGAAGAGCGTGCGCGGTGGCTCGTGGAAAGACCCCGAAAGCATGATCCGTTCCGCTTGGCGCTCTTATGAATACCAGAACCAACCCCGCTCTTATATAGGTTTCCGCTGTGTGCGTTCTATGACAACCGACGGCGGTTCAAAGAATAAAGGCAAGAGATAGCAGAGTCCTTTTAAACACTAATCGTTAATCGTTAAACATTAAACCAAACGGCCGCTGGCCGTGTCAGATATGTCCAAATTCTCTCTCATAGCCCGATTACAGCATTGGATGGATTCCGTGCCGGGCCAGACGTTTATGAATTACGCCTACTCGTGGGGTGCCGCAGTCGTTATTCTCGGTACGCTGTTCAAGCTGACCCACATCCCGGGCGCCAACGCAATGCTTTTTATTGGAATGGGCACGGAGGTGTTCGTGTTCTTCATCTCCGGTTTCGACCGTCCGTTTGATGCCAAGAACGAGACCCATCTTGCTGATGAATTTATCGACCTTGAGGACATGGAGGCCGTAAAGGCCGCAGCTCAGGCCGCAGCCGCAGCCGCTGGCAGCATCGGCGCAGCCGGTGTGTCCGGTGGTACAGTTGTTGCTGGCGCGTCTGGCGTATCTGGCTCTTCAGAGGGCGGCACCGTAATCGCTGGCGGCGGCGGTGGTGGCGGAACCGTTATTATTGGCGGCGGCGCACCTGCCGGAGCATCTGGAACAGTAGTTATTGGCGGTGGCGGTTCAGCCGCAGGCGAAGGTACTGTGCCCGAGGGCTCTGTAGTCATTGGTGGCGGAAGTGTCATCGGTGGCGGAGGAGTAATCGGCGGCGGTGCGGGTATATCCGACGACGCAGCAGCCAACCTCGCAGCAGCTGCAGCAGCCGTGGCTCAGATGGGACAGAACGTATCTGATCACAATCCGCAGAGCGTTATGGAGACAGCTCAGGTGATAGGTACTCCGGAAGTGGAGGATGCCATTACCGCTTATGTAGAGCAGCTGACAGAACTCACAGAGGTCCTGAACCGTGTTAAGGAACAGGCCGACCGCATGACTCAGGACAGCCTGGAGATGGAGAATCTCAACCGCACCCTCACCGGCATAAATACCATCTATGAGATGCAGTTGAAGAGCATCAGCCAGCAGGTAGGCACTATAGACAATATCAACGAACAGACACGCCGCATGGCACAGCAGATAGAAGAGCTCAACTCCATCTATGCTCGCATGATTGAGGCAATGACTGTGAATATGCCTGGAGCTGCTCCCAAGGCCTGAGATTAAACGATATACACACAAACATTCTATAAATTAGAATATGCCCGTTAGGAAAAGACCCGTTTCGCCGCGTCAGAAGATGATCAATCTGATGTACGTCGTGCTGATGGCTATGCTCGCGCTTAATGTGTCGAGCGAAGTCCTCAACGGTTTCTCGTTGGTCGATGAGAGCCTCACCCGCTCCACAGCCAACGCCTCCCAAACCAATGAGGCCATCTATGCCGACTTCGACGAACAGATGAAAGCCAATCCGAAGAAGGTTAAGGAGTGGTACGACAAGGCGCAGCATGTGCGTAAGATGTCCGACTCCCTCTATAACTTTGCCGAGGAACTCAAGGAGGCTATAGTTCGCCAGAGCGACGGCAAGGACGCCGACGTTCACAACATACACAACCGCGAAGACCTGGAGGCCGCCTCTTCGGTGATGCTTGCTCCCGGAACCGGTCGCGGACGCGAACTCTATAAAAAGATCAACAGCTATCGCGATCGCATCATCAAGATGGTTACTGATCCTGCACAGCAGAAGATTATCGCCAGCAACCTCTCCACTGATGTGCCAAAGACAGTGCGCACTCTCGGTAAGAACTGGCAGGAATATATGTTTGAGTCGATGCCTACGGCTGCTGCCGTGACCCTGCTCACCAAGTTGCAGAGCGACGTGCGCTATGCCGAGGGCGAGGTGCTGCATGGCCTGGCTGCCAATATCGGCCTGAAGGATATCCACGTGAACCAGCTCAACGCCTACGTTATCCCCAACGCACAGACCATAGTTCAGGGCGGTAAGTTCTCCGCACAGATCCTGATGGCAGCCGTAGATACGACCAACCGTCCGAAGATAGTTATCGGAGGCCGCGAGATACAGTCGGATCGGGGAATCTATGAAACCGTATGCAGCCGCACCGGCGACTTCACCCTCTCCGGATATATAGAGATGCTTAACGCCCAGGGCGAGCAGGTGCGCCGCAATTTCGAGCAGAAATACACCGTCGTAGCTCCTTCGGCCACCGTCAGCGCAGACCTGATGAATGTGTTGTATGCCGGTTACGACAACCCGATGAGCGTCAGTGTGCCGGGCGTAGCCGCGAACCTGATATCAGCCTCAATGACTGGCGGCGCGTTCACCTCGCAGGGCAACGGTAAGTTTGTGGCCCGTCCTTCCACTCCCGGCGGCGAAGCTGTGATCACGGTGTCTGCCAAGACCGAGGGCCGTGTACAGGAGATGGGTAAGTTCACCTTCCGTGTGCGCAAATTGCCAGACCCGACAGCATTCATCGACTATGCCGATGCCAACGGCTCTCCCAACCGCTTCAAGGGCGGCAAACTTGCCAAGCAGATTCTGATGAATACCGATGGTATCGGTGCAGCCGTAGATGATGGTCTGCTGAATATCCCCTTCCGCGTGCAGGGCTTCGAGACCGTATTCTTCGACAATATGGGTAATGCAATACCATACGTGAGCAACGATTCCCACTTCTCTGCACAGCAGAAGAACATGTTCCGCAGTCTCGGACGCGGCAAACGCTTCTACGTCTCAAAGATACGGGCTATTGGCCCGGACGGTGTGGAGCGCACGCTTGACGGAGCTATGGAAGTTATCGTAAATTAACCAACGGATAAGACATAAAGCATAATATGAGTACCATTCTTAAGACATCCATAACATGCATCCTGCTTTGCCTGCCGCTGATGCTCAGTGCGCAGCCGAAGAAGAGCCGCGTAACCAAACCAGCAGTAACAACAATCGCTGCTGCAGCCGGACCGACAGCCAAAGCCACAACTAAGAAAGCGTCAAGTGCCGGCGCCACCGGCGACCGTGCAGCCTTGCAGTTCCCCACATCCGACGAGATGCCGGAGGATGTAGTTTGGCGCCGTGACATCTATCGCCAGCTTGACCTCATGCAGGATGCCAACGCTCCGCTCTATTATCCCGTAGAGCCCAGTGGCAAGAACCAGAACCTCTTCACTTACCTGTTCCGTCTCATCCTCTCAGAGCGTCTTACGGCCTATCAGTATAAGCTTGACGGTAACGAGTCGTTCGATGCCAAGGACAAGCTGGATGTGAAGGACCTGCTGGACCGCTATTACATCTTCTACGAGGAGAAGAATGGCAAATATACGGTTGCTCCTACGGATATCCCCTCTGCCGAGGTTACCCGCTATTACATCAAGGAGAGCAACTATTTCGATCAGCGCAGCGCCACCTTCAAGCGCAAGGTTACTGCTCTCTGCCCCGTTCTGATGCGTGGTGCAGACGAATTTGGCGGCGAGGCTACCCCGTATCCTCTCTTCTGGGTGAACTACGACGATGTAGCCGGCTATCTCAACAAGATGCCTCTGATGGCCTCCAACTTCAACAATGTCAAGAATATGACTGCCGACGACTACTTCACTCTGAATAAGTACGAAGGCAAGATTTATAAGACCAACAACCTGCAAGGCAAGGTCTTGGCAAACTATTGCAAGACGGACAGCGCCATGACAGCCGAGCAGAAACGCATCGAGGATGAGCTTGCAGAGTTCGAGCGCAGCATCTGGGCCATCAAAGTTAAGCCTGAGAACGCCGACTCTCTGGCAGCCGACTCTCTCGCCGCAGCAGCCAAGAGCGGCAAGGACAAGAAGGCAAAGGAAAAGCCGAAGTCAGAGTCGCGCCGCAGCAAGGCCGTCTCGTTCGACAAGCCTCAGACCAGCAGCACGCCGCGTGTGAGTGTGCGCCGCCAGCGTCGCTAACCCATAAACCGACATAACCCAAACAGACCTATCGCGAGGGTCTGCCTATTATTAACCTTTTAATTTAAGCGCTTATGAAAAGAATTTACGCAATTGTCGTGGCTCTCGTAGCTCTGACAGTGACCGCTAACGCCCAGTTCAAGATTGGTGCCGAGGCAGGTCTGAACATCAACAAACTCAGTCTGAACAAGGACATTGTCAGCTCAGGCAACCGTGCTGGCTTCTTCCTTGGTCCGAAGGTTCGCTTCACTGTGCCTATCATCGGTATCGGTGCAGACGCAGCCATCCTCTATGCCAACCGCTCCGCATCTCTCGAAGATGCCGATGGCGTTATGCAGACCAAGACCATGCACTGCATTGAGCTGCCCATCAACCTCCGCTATCAGCTCGACTTCACTTCCGTCATCGGTATCTATGTGACAGCCGGTCCGCAGTGGACTTGGAACTTGAGCGACAAGAAATGGAATCTGGGTTCTGTTGTTGACGGTGTAACAGGCGCTGTGACCAATCTCTCCTCCACCTTCGAGAAGAGCACCATGAGCATCAATGTTGGCGCAGGTGTCCTTCTGTTCAGCCATCTCCAGCTCGGTGCATCTTACAACATCCCAGTCAACGATGGTGGTGTGTTCAACAAAATCATAACCACAGCTACTGGACTCGCTACGGAAGGAACTAGCAGCACCAAGCTGAAAAACAACACTTGGCAGATTCGCGCTACTTATTGGTTCTAAGCCCTGTATGGCGCGATTTGTTGACGTAATCCTGCCAGTGCCGCTTCCCGGCACATTTACCTACGCCCTGCCTCCCCAACTGCAACCCGCAGCGGAGGCAGGGTGCCGCATCGTTGTGCCGTTCGGAACGAAGAAGACTGCGGTGGGCCTTATTGTCCGCCAGCATGACTCTCCGCCCGAAGGCATAACAGTCAAGGATGCAATCGAGATTGTGGATTCGTCACCAATAATTTTCCCTCAGCAGCTGTCCTTTTGGCAGTGGCTCTCCTCCTATTACCTCTGCCATTTGGGTGAAGTCTTCAAGGCAGCCCTGCCGGGACCCCTGAAGAAGACCCACCCCCGACAGACCCTCTCCCCGCTCCCCCGTAAGGGGGAGAGCCTCGCTTCGCTCGAGAGCTGCGCGCAGCCTTCCCCCCTCCCTCACGGGAGGGGTCAGGGGGTGGGTCTCCCTGACCTTTCCCCTGCCCAGTCCTCTGCCCTTGCAGCTATCCACACGCAATGGGAGGCTCACCCTGTGTGCCTGCTTCACGGCGTGACGTCAAGCGGCAAGACCGAGATATACATTCATCTGATAGCGGAGGCTATCGCTGAGGGTAAACAGGTGTTGTACCTGTTGCCGGAGATTGTGCTCACCACACAGCTCACAGACCGCTTGCGCCGCGTCTTCGGCGACCGTCTCGGCATATACCACAGCAAATACAGCGACCGTCAGCGCGAGGATGTGTGGCGCCGTCAGCTCTCCGACTGCCCATATGATATCATCGTCGGAGTGCGTTCCAGCATCTTCCTGCCCTTCAACCGCCTTGGCCTTGTCATCGTTGACGAGGAGCACGAGGTGACATTCAAACAGCAGGAGCCTGCACCCCGCTATCATGCGCGCAACGCAGCCATAATGCTCGCATCCCGTTCCGGAGCCCGTACTCTGCTTGGCACCGCCACCCCCTCCTTCGAGAGCTATTTCAACGCCCGCACGGGTAAATACGGACTTGTCACCCTCACAGAGAGGTTCGGGCAAGTCAGTCTGCCGGAGATTGAGGTTGTTGATGTGAGCGAGCAGAAGCGCAAGAAAATGATGCGGGGAATCTTCTCCCCACGACTTTTAGAAGCTATCCGCGAGGCTCTGCAGGCCAAAGAGCAGGTAATCCTGTTTCAGAACCGCCGCGGTTTTGCCCCAATGATGGAATGTGGCCTTTGCGGATGGGTTCCCCGTTGTCCCCACTGCGACGTGAGCCTCACTTACCACCGCCGCACACACCGCGTCACCTGCCACTACTGCGGCTTTTCCGCCGATATACCTACAGAGTGCCCTTCCTGTGGCAACACACATCTGCGGCAGCAGGGCTTCGGCACCGAACGCATAGAAACCGAGATTGCAGAGATATTCCCCGATGCACGTGTCGCCCGCATGGATCTCGACACCACCCGCACCCGCACAGCCTACGAAGGCATAATCTCCGACTTTGAGACAGAGCAGACAGACATCCTTGTGGGCACTCAGATGGTTACCAAGGGACTGGACTTCGGGCGTGTGAGCCTCGTCGGTATCCTTGATGCTGACACTATGCTTCTCCAGCCGGACTTCCGGGCTTACGAGCGTGCTTATCAGATGATGGCTCAGGTGGCCGGACGTGCCGGGCGCCGCCAGAGTCAGGGGCGTGTAATCCTTCAGACACGTCAGGCCGCTCTGCCGCTGATAGCCCAGGTCACCGCCGGCGACTACGACGCTATGTATCTTGAGCAGATGGAAGAGCGGCGTGCTTTCGCCTATCCTCCGTTTGTTCGTCTCATCGTGGTTTATGTGAAACACCGCAGCTCAGACGTGGCCGACCATCTGATTGTAGAGACCACAAATGCCTTGCGCCGTCTGTTCGGCTCGCGTGTGCTCGGTCCCGACGAACCGGCTATTCCGCGCATCTCCGGCCTTTTCATCCGCAAGGCGTTAGTAAAGTTAGAGAGTCAGATACCCACATCCCGCGCACACTCCATGCTTATGGACATGCGCACCCGTTTGCTGGCCGACAAGACTTTCAGTTCGGCCCAGATTTACTTCGACGTTGACCCTTTATAAGATTAGAGATTAAAGATTGCTGTGCGCAGCCCAAATCGTAAATTTACTCAATTGTAAATAAATTGTAAATCGTAAATCGTCAAATCGTAAATTAACTTGGACTGTCAATTGTCAACTGTTTTAAGTTCAGGGTATTGTATGCGGGTGTGATAGATAATCATCAGTTTCTCCTTGAACACTTCCTTCACCATCTGAACTTCCTGGAAGGTAATCGGACAGTCGTTGAAGAAACCTTCAGTCATCTGCCCGTCGATAATCTTATCTACAAGCGTGCCGATGCTCTCCTCAGTGTATTCTTTCAGCGCGCGCGACGAAGCCTCCACGGCGTCTGCCATCATCAGTATAGCCTGCTCTGCCGTGTGCGGGTTCGGCCCTGGATAGCGGAAGTCCTCTTCGTTGATCTCGCTGTTCGGGTTCTTGTTCTTAGCTGAGATATAGAAGTATTTGGCCAGCCCGCGCCCGTGATGTGTGGAGATAAACTCACGCAGGAGCTCCGGCAGGCGGTTGCGCTCAGCCATACTCAGACCCTCCGTCACGTGGCGGATTATAATGCGTGCGCTCTCCTTCTCGTCCAGTTGCTCGTGGGGATTCACGCCGCCCGTCTGGTTCTCTGTGAAGAATGGCGGGTTATACATCTTGCCGATGTCGTGGTACAGGGCGCCCGTTCTCACCAGCTGGCTCTTAGCCCCGATCCGTCTGGCTGCCTCAGCCGCAAGATTACTCACCTGCATCGAGTGCTGGAACGTGCCGGGAGCCACCTCAGAAAGACGTCTTAGCAGGTCGCGGTTGATGTTCGAGAGTTCCACCAGCGTCACGTTGCTGGTGAAACCGAACACCCTCTCCAGCGCGTACATCAGCGGATAGGCAAACAGCAGCAGCAGGCCGCTCACCAGTATATGGCGGTAGATAACGTAATCAATCGTGTTCAGGGTGTTGTCGCCAAGTACATGTTTCCCGTTAATCAGTTCCAGACTCAGGAAGAACACCGCCGCCGCCACCGTGACCAGGAATGCCGTCTGAATAATCTGCGAGCGCTCCGACAGCTCGCGCAGAGTGTAGATGGCTATCAGTCCGGCAACGCACTGGGTCGTAATAAACTCAAACGGATACTTCAACGCCACGGCACAGAGCAAAATCGTGGATGCGTGGGTGATGAAAGCCGTTCGCGAATCCATGAAGACGCGGACAAATATCGGCAGCATCGCGTACGGGATAATATACACCGAGAGCAGACTGTGGCGAACCATGAAGCATGTCAGCAGCGGAAACGAGAGTGTGAGCGTCAGCAGCAGCAGCATAGAGCGGGTGCTGCCCAGATAATCCTGTCGGAACAATATGAAGTATATCGTCAGGCTAAGCATAACCAGGGCCACATAGAGCGTCTGCCCGATCAGTCTTGGGTAGTTCTGCATGTTGCGGTCTTTGTTCCTTAGCTTCGTCTCCAGCTCGTAGCTCCGCAGTATGTTGTATGTCTCTTCGTCAACGATGTCTCCACGCCCAATCACGTTCTGTCCGGCTTGCACCATCCCGTGCCTGTCGGTGATTGAGGCCTCGAGATCCTCCATCTCCGCGTCGCTCTTCTTCGAGTCGTAGCGCAGGTTCGGCGTCAGGTACGTGTTCAGGTTTATCTGCTTCACGCGCGAGCGGCTCAGTCCGATACTGTCCACCTGCGAGAATACATATTCGTAGGCCGTCTTCTCCGTGAACAGCTCATCTGCGCCCTGTGTGTACGCCTCCATACCATAGTATATACGCACGAACTCTATGCTGTCCTTCATCAGCATCGTCTGGTCGTGGGCCGAGAGTATGCCGCGCCTATACACATTCTCCAGAGCCTTGAACAGTCGCGAATAGAGGCTCATGGGCAGTTCGCCCGCGCCCACGCGGCCTATCTGATCCTCGCGGAACTTGTTCAGAGACGTTGTTCCCGGCAGTAGCTCGAAATAGGGCTCATAGAGGCGGTGCACACTGTCCATCTCGTGACTCATCTGCTCGCTGGTCTTGAATATGGGGAAGTCGTACGGGGCAATGAACTGTCCGTAGGGCCAGGGGCGTCCCATCTCGATATGAAACGACGTGTTGTCCGTTCGCGGCAGATTCCACACCAGCAGTGCGATGCTTATCGTGAGCACCAGTGCCTGCAGCAGATGCTCCTTCAGCGTAATCTTTCTTTCTCGGTTATAGCGGCTCATGATGTCAATTCTTAATTCTTAATGCATAATTCATAATTAGACTGCGCATAGCATAATTCTTAATGCATAATGCATAATTCATAATTAACTTTGCGGGGCAAAGGTAGTTATTTTTTCTCTTCTCTTTTACTTTTTACTCTTTACTTTTTACTTTTTACTCTTTACTTTTTATTTTTTACTTTATTATTTGTACTTTTGCACCCACAAAATCAAGAATTACTAATCCTGCTGTCCTCATT
>Ga0310691_10007595_pt1 | contig 11263 bp, 8 predicted proteins | sample 176DNAGHGlowgp2_FD_203887 | JGI IMG/M metagenome (GOLD analysis project Ga0310691, IMG submission 203887) | Sheep rumen microbial communities from Palmerston North, Manawatu-Wanganui, New Zealand - 1766 DNA GHGlow gp2 (v2) (version 2) | ecosystem: Host-associated > Mammals > Digestive system >... | reverse complement strand
TTAAACGCACAAAGTGTGCTTGTGGCTCGGTCACAAACAAGAGCGCCAGTAATGATACAACCAATAACACCGGTATCAGTATCAGACCGCGAAGTGATGCCTTTGCGTTCGGCGCGTATAAAATAAGCGTAAACAGCGCCATAATGCTTAAAGCCAAGTAAAGCAACTTATACGCAACATCCATAAACGGCAACGGTTGTCCAAACTGTAAAAAGGCATATTTGATAACCGCTCCCAAACGCAAAAACGGTGTTGCCATACCCAAAGCCCGTGCATGCACATCATCCAAATAATTAGCCTCTTCCAAAACAAACAGGATAAAGATATAAAACATTACCGCAGCCAAAATATTGACAATCCCTTGCAAACTTCTGGAAAATGCGTCCTTAAAACTGATGTCGGCATAAACTGTCTTAATAAATATCCGCCCGACAACTGCCAAAAACATAAAACTCACCACCGGCATATAAGTTCCCAAAGCCCACAAAAGCAACAAAACCGACATTGTGTTGCATAAATACGTATGTGACGCCGTCTTATGCTTACGGTCTGCAATCAACAACCCCGTTAATACCAACACCGGAGCAAAGCACACCCCAAGCGAGGTTTTGGCATAATAAAGAATAGCCAACGTATAAGGTGTTACGGCAAATAGCAAACCAACCGTGACAATAACTGTTGCACGTTCCGGCATATTCCAATAAACGGCTAACAAAACACCGGCAAGCGCCAGACCGGCAAACGACCACAAATTATTGATAACCGGCAAAATTTTACCGTCAAACAACAACTCTTGCAACCAATATGCGCTAAATGAACCGGCACTGAGAGCCTCATGATGATTAACCGTGCTTCTTATCGCCGCCCAATCGGCACCGCCCCACATAAAGTTGATGGTATGAAACAAAAATGCTAAGTTAATAAAACCGAACAACAACCAAAAGCTCTGCCGATATTTTGGGGAAATACGTTGATAAAACTTAACCGTTTCATCCGCCCAATCATAATCATTACAAACATGACATAATTTTTTAAACACTTTGGGCATCAGCATAACCCACACGGCAACAGTCGCCCCAAACGCCCATACAACAAGTTTCTCGGTTGAAATATAAAATCCTTTTTGGCTCAAAAGAAATCCGAACGCCAAAACAATCAAGCCGACAACAACGGCACATAATGCATTAAAAATATATTTGGACACAGTTTATCCCTCCGCTGACATTTTCCTTCATTATAAATTCTGACAAGCCGATTGCAAGTATTTTTCCCGTTTAATCACACCATTTATAAGGCATTGATATTCTTTAAGTGTGTGGTTAATTCATAATACACTTCGGGACGATTTCTTTTTAACCACTCCAAAACAAGCCGTTTGGGCTCTTGGATATTAAGTCTGGTGGTAAAAGTGCGCATTTTCAAAAACGGTGCATGATGCTTGGACAACATGGTTAACGGATAGCAGTTTTTATCATTAAGCTCTAAATATTCCAAATCTTTATACGGAATATACGCCTCATGACTAAAGCCCAAATCCTCTAAAAACTTGGTAAACGGCACCTCGTATCTGACCGCCACGGTTAGCCCGTCCGGCTGTTTTGTTACCGAATTTAAATAAGTTTCAAACTGAGGATTAAGATATACTTTCGGCTCTAAAACTATAAAATAACTTTGTAAATGGTATTGATAGTCTTGATTGGCGGTAATCCCCCAAAAATCAGCTTGTCCGACCATTTTTTCAAAAATCGGTTTTAATGACGGTGTAACCATCAAAACGGAATCATTTGCTAAAATAAGACTGGCCGCTTTATGCGCATACCCTTTTTCTTTAAGCCACTGAAATCCGCGTTTATACGACCCCCAATCGTATTCACCGTGCCGTTTTGCCAAAACATGCGTCACATAAGGCGAAATCTTATGCACGGCTTTAAGCGAAAGCGGATTATCCGTTACAAAAACAATATTCGGCGCCACTTCTTTTAGCGCCCGAAGATATGTAATAACATAGTGCGGAACATATCCGTCAGGACTGTATGCCGCAAATATGGCCGTATTTTTTCCCTTAATAAACCGCGCGACATCACGGTCTTGCGTCATCGGTTTGGTATAGAGATACCACCCTAATCCGATAACAAGCGCCACCGATAACCATTTCAAAAAATATATACTCTTAACGCGCATTTTTCTTCTCCTTTAGATCATCAGGAATAAACCATTCGGGAATTTCTGATGCAATATCAAAATATCGCTCAGGGTTAAGCTCGTAAACATATCGCAACAATTTATCGGTATCTTCATAAATCAATAGTGAGGAAGTGAAAATCCGCCGTTTGATAAATTGATATCCGTATTTCTTAACAAGCGTTAAAGGATACGAGTTCTTTTCGCTGTCAGCTAGATACGACAATTCTTGATACGGCATATAACTATCCCATTTAAAACCGAAATTTTCTAAATACGGCGTCAACTTCACTTCATACTCGGTAATATAAAGCGAGCTGTCAACCTGATGTCTGACCGCATTGATAAAATGCTGAAATTGACGTGCGCTGAAAACATTTTTTTTAAACACCATAAAATAACTCTGCACATGCGGATTAAACCTTGTATTTTGCAAAACTCCCCAAAAATCCAAATCTTTGCGCTTTGCCATCGCCTTAAACATCGGCTTAAAGCTTGTCAAAGGAGCATAACAAGAATCATTGGCAAAAATAATCTCATCGGCTTTCTCTAAATATCCGTTATCCTTAAGCCAGTTAAATCCTCTTTTATAACTCCCCCAATCGTATTCCTCATGACGGATGTTCTCGTAATGGATGGTGAGATTTTTCAGTTTTTCTTCTTCCGCCGGCTTCAAGGTCGAATCAGCCACATAAACCACCCCGTCTGCCACTTCATTTAAGCCTTTAAGATAGGTAATCACATACGGGTGAATTGTCCCATCGGGATTATATCCGGCAAATACGGCATAACGTTTCGGCTTTTTTATATAGCAGGCAACAGCCATTGCCAAAGCAATTGTGGCTATAATGACAAATACCAGTTTTTTCTGTTGCTTAAACATAAAAAAAGCTCCGTTACAAACCATAACGGAGCTGATTTTAGCAAAATCCTTGTTATTCTGCAACCAAAACCTGACGACGGCTGTGCATAGCTTCCTCAATAAACTTGATTTGCTCTGCCACGATATCGTTACCTTGAAACTTGGTTTTGGCCTCTTGAACACGCTCTTCAAACGTGCCTTTATCCGATTTAAAGATAAACATATACGCGCGGACAACCGATTTAACGGCATGCTCATCATAACCGCTCCGTTTCATCCCCACTTGGTTCAAGCCGCGAAGTTTGCCGCGATCGCCTGTGACCATACCAAACGGAATAACATCCCGCCCGATACCGGTCAAGCCGCCAATCATCGCTTTTCTGCCGATTCTGACGAACTGATGCACCGCCGCATTACCGCCCAAAATCACACCGTCACCCAAGCGAACATGCCCGCCGATAACCGCGTTGTTGGTCATAATCACATCATCGCCGACCACGCAGTCATGCGCAATATGGCTGTTTATCATAAACATCCCGTTAGAACCGACGCGGGTTGTCATTTTTTCCGGTTCTTCACCGTTAATTGAGGTCTGCCCTTTAGGTGTGCCGCAATGCATGGTCACATTTTCTCTGATAACATTATTATCACCAACAAAAAGTCTTGACCCCTCTTGGAATTCATTACCATGGTCTTGCGGTCCGCCCCCTAAGCATGCCCCCGGAAAAATCACATTACCTTTACCGATTGTGGTTTCTCCCAACACGGTAACGCGGGCGATGAGTTTACAATTTGCCCCGATTTTAGCCTTGCCCGAAATATAGCAAAACGGTCCGATTTCCGCGCTCTCATCAATAATTGCACCTTTTTCAATCACAGCACTTGGATGTATCATAAAATCTCTCCTAAAAAATAACAACTGGCATAAAGTATAAAGCGCTTGCCTACATTGTCCAGCACAAATTATAATTGCTCGGTAACAAAACATTTCATTTTATTTACCGCACTCCGGCTGCTAAGATTTTTATTGTTTATTAAAATTTTTGCTATAGAATATCCTTCGGATGCGGATTTTCGCATTCAACACCAAAAACGGTGTGGGGCTTCAACACCCTGTTATCACACGGCGTCAGATGTAGCGTCGTCATGCCAATGCCTCATTAAATCAGAGGCGATTGTTTATACATCCCTCGTTTGTTTTGGCGGGGGAGCTGTCAGCGTATGTTCAGAACTTCGGTTTAAAGGTTGGCAGGCTGTTTTGTGATAATAGTGTTGAACTCTCTCGCCACCTAAATTTTAGGCGGCTTTTTTTACCTATATTTAACGGAGGAAACATGCCAAGAGGAAGAAACCCGAAATCACAACAACTATCGCGAGATAGCATATTTGACACACAAACTTATGGCTCTGCCGCAGAATACAACCGACGAATCTATCTGAACCTGCGTGCCGTTATCGAAAAATATTATAGAGATCCTGAGGTATTAAAAAAACTGTTCAACCTAACATACTATGACCTTGAGAGATACGGTAGCGGACAAGCAGAAATTCCGGCACAGTTATTATGGCGTATGGCAAATCACATGCATATTTCCATAGGTTTCTTTTTTATCTCATCTCCGTTTACGGATGATGCAATTAGTTTTGGTAGAATTCCGAATTAATCTTTGGAAAATGAGTTAAAACAAAAAAAGGCGTTGCCAAATTACCTTGCAACGCCTCAAAAAACGTAATGACCAAACTTATTTAGAAGATATTTCTATCTTTCTTGTCTTAGCCGGTGACGGTTCTTTCTTCGGCACATCAACAAACAACACACCGTGTTTAAAGTGTGCGGCAATTTTATCATCGGCGATATTTTCCGGCAATCTGACCGAACGGCTGAAAGAACCGTAAGAACATTCTTTCAAGAAATATCCCTTATCTTTTTCTTCGCTTTCGGCTTTCTTTTCACCGCTGATGGTGAGCAATCCGTCATCAAGCGAGAGGTTAATATCTTTTTCTTCCATCCCCGGAAGTTCCGCCTTAATCTCATATTTGTCTTTCATCTCGGCAATATCCAATTTCGGCGTTACGGCATTCTTAAATTCCGCTCCGTCAAACGGGCTCATAAACGCATCAAACAAACGGTTAATATCCGATTGCAAACCCCACACATCATTAGAGCGCGGTTCCAATTCATTACGTCTTAACATTAAATGTGACATCATTTTTCTCCTTTACAAAAATCCTTTTTTATACCTGCCGTTATCGGCTTCTGTTTAGGATATGGTAACGTTTTTTTCCTTTCGCAAGGGGAATAAAAATATATTTTAAAATCCTTGATTTCAAGCCTTTCAAACCCTATATAATATTGTCCTTAATTTCATTTGACACATTCCCGGAACAATGCTATAATAAACCTATGCATAGGGAGAATTGTTATGTCTGATGAAAAGAAAATACTGGATACAGAAACTGCATTAAACTTAACCGAAAATAATCAACCGATAGATTTTAGCGCTTATGATGTGCTTGATTTGGAAATGTGCGACTTAAGCGCTTACAAAAACATCCGCTTTAAAGAGAACTCTGAAATTAATTTAGGCGGCGCCGAACCGCTTCCGGATATCCTTGATGTCAGTCGCTGTGCCTCTGTTGACTTATCCGGCAGAGATCTAAGTTCTCTCAAAAAACCGATTGTTATGAAAAAAGGCTCTTCATTCAGCTTTGATACACAAATGCAAAGCGGTTTTGGGTTAAACAATATTCCACCACTGACCAATGTTGATTTTAGTCGCTCAGCCAAAGTGTCTGTCAGTGGCACGGATTTATCTGCCTATTCTTCACTCAAGTTTGCAGACGGTGCAGCGGTTAATTTAAGCAACTGCACCAATATTCCTAAAGATACGGATTTAAGCAACTGTGATGTGGTTAGTTTATGTAATGTAGATTTAAGCCAAATCAAAAATTTAAAATTCAAAGACGGCACAAAAGTTAATTTAAGCGGCTGCACCAATATCCCCGAAAATCTGGATTTAAGCCGTTGCTCTGAAGTGACCATCAAAGACACCGATTTAAACCAATTCAAAAATATTCGTTTTAAGGAGGGTGCCGTGGTTGATTTAAGCGGTTGCACCAATATTCCGGCGGATTTGGATTTTAGCCGTTGCAAAGCCGTTTATCTTGCGGATACAGATTTATCCGGCATCTCAGACTTAAAACTCAAAGACGGCGCTTATTTAGACTTAAGCAGCTGTAAAACGTTACCTGAACACGTTGATTTTGATAAATGCAGTTATGTGGATTTAAGTTACACGGATTTAATGTTTCGCACCGATGTCAAGTTCAAAGACGGGGCGGAAGTTAATATGCGCCAAACAGAAAGCATCCCCGATGAAGTAGATTTCAGTCCTTGTGCTAAGTTAAACCTTCGTCAATGCGATTTAGGCTCAAGTCTTATCGGCGGTTCACGCACGATGACTTTTAGAGAGGGGGCAGAAGTAAGTCTTTACCAATGCAAAGCTGTTCCGCCGAATACGGATTTTTCCCCTTGCAGCAAACTTAACTTAAGCGGTTGTGATTTAAGCGGACAAACCGAACTAAAGTTAAGAGATAATGCACGCATTGCTATTTGTGGTGCCACCAATATACCTTCCGCTAACAACCTCAATCAATGTCAAGAAATATGGGCTGGAACAAAGCAAGCTCAAAGCCTTGATTTAGGTAATGCTCATGTCGTCTTAAGTGGTTTAGGTCCTAAGCAGATTGACATCAGCAAATTAAACACCGTCACAACTGCCCAATGCCATGACGAAATCCTAGGAACCAGCATGATGACACTTTTGGGCACCAAAGAATTTATTTTTAAGAATCAAACTCAATATCAGAAATATCTAGAAAATAACGAGAATCTCCGTATCCCTGAAGATGTTAAAATTATTTTTACCGATGAAAGAAAAGAGCTTTCGCAAGCGCTTTCTGCTCAGCAAGGCGAACTGCCTACCGTAACTAAAGCCGACGCACAAGGCAGACGCATTGATAACGCAACCGAGCGCCATAGAGAAAAATCGAATGTGACAGAAGAAAATAAAACACCTCAAACAACGATAGATGTTTCTAAAAACCAAACCACTCGCTAAAGTTAATCAATAACAGCCCTAACATAAAGGCAATGCACTTGTCCCCGATATTTTATCGGCAGTTTCACAAAATCTTTTTGCGTTGTAACCACCGCCAATTCCTTTGCCGTAGCTTCTTTTAATAGCCGCGCCACATCCGCCTCGCTATACGCATAATGGTCGGCAAAATCATGCGTTACAACTGTCTCATATCCCAAATCATTTAAGGTTTGATAAAACTTTTCCGGATGTCCGATACCGGCAAACGCCAAAACGCGCTTATGTTTCAAATCAAAAGGTTGCGGCTCCAAATGTCCCGAATGCACCGGTAGCGAACACTTATCTTTAAGCCCTGTTTTATCCTCGCCCATAACGAGGATATGTTGTGCCCGCTTTTCACCACTTTCAAGCGTCTCACGTAAAGGACCTGCAGGGATAATCCTACCGTTACCGATACCGGTTGCCCCGTCAAACACAAGCCAACTTTCGTCTTTATAAAGCCTCGGGTTTTGAAAACCGTCATCCATAATGATAACATCCGCCCCCATACTCTCGGCAATCTTTGCCCCTTTAGCTCTATCCGGCGCAACAATCACCGGTGCAATCTCTGCCAAAATCCTTGCTTCATCTCCGGTTTCTATTGCACTATGTTTTGTTAAATCCACCACCGTATTTTTGAGTTTGCTTTTATAACCGCGCGTCAAAAACACCACTTTTTTGTTTTTTTTAAGGTATTTTTCTGCCATAGCCGCCGCCACCGGTGTTTTACCGACACCGCCAGCGGTAATATTGCCGATGCAAATAACGTATGCTTTACATTTATACGGCTTAGCGTGTTTAATTCGCCATTGGGTTACCGCTTTGTAAATAAACGCAATCGGCGCCAAAAGTGTTGCCATTCCCCCGTTATTATTCCAAAACTTCGGCGTTTTCATCGGGCAAGTTCCTCTTTAATGACATCAGCCAATTTATCCAAAACCGTGGCTTCTTGAACAATCCACGCATAGGCCGCCTCTTGGCTCTTTTTAAGCTTTTCAGAATTACTCAGGAGACTGATTGCCTCGTCAACCACCTCTTTAGCGTTATTTACTTGCACCAACGCATATGCCTCTTTTGCCCGTGCGGTCATATCCGTAAAATTATGCATAAAGGGACCGACAATGACCGCATTTTTATCTTTTGCCGGTTCAATAAAATTCTGCCCGCCGTGGGGAATTAACGAACCGCCGATAAACGAAACAGAAGCAAGCTTATACCACAACCCCATTTCACCGATTGTATCAGCCACATAAATTTCCGTATCCGCTCCGATTAACCCGCCTTTTGCGCGTTGTTCTGTCTTAAAGCCCTTTTCTTGAAACATCTCGGCAATTTCCGCGCCGCGATTAGGATGGCGCGGCACCACAATCACCAATATATCTTTAACTGCCGCCTGTAAACGAGGCAATTCCACCGCCAATTGCGCCTCTTCATCATGGTGCGTGGAGCTGATAAGAAATACCTGACGCTTGCCGACCGCGCTTTTAAGTTCTTTTAACATCTCTTCATCAATCGGCAACGGCATCCCTGCATATTTGATATTGCCGACACATTGCGCCGGTATGGAAGAAAGCACCTGTAACCGCTCTTTATCCTGCTCCGACTGCCCTAAAAGCAATGTAAAGCAACTAAGTAATTCGCGACTGACCGGTTTTACATAACTCCAATTCCGAAGCGATTTATCAGATATTCGTCCGTTGACCAATATCAACGGTATGCCGTATTTCTTAGTTTCATACAGCAGCGACGGCCATAACTCCGACTCAAACCACAACACCGCATCCGGCCTGAAATAGGTTAATAAGCTATTCGCAAACTTCGGCACATCAAACGGAATAAACTGATGAAACGCCCGCGCCGGCAACCGTTTTGCCATAATTTCCGCCGAGGTCAGTGTTCCGGTTGTAACCATAATATGCAGACCTTTATCTTCTTTTAAGAGCTTATCTATCAGCGGCAACATTGAAATCGCCTCACCGACCGACGCCCCGTGAAACCAATAGAGCTTACCTTTGGGCCTTTCATGCGTATAATTTCCCAACCGCTCATTAAACCGCTCTGTCGGTTCTTTACCGTTTTTCTGCCGCTTTTTAATATAGGTCGCCCTTATAAGCGGAAATAATAGCGTCATCAACAACCGATACACCGGAATAAAGACAAAACACTTCGATCCCCAATGACGTTTACGCCGCGGCTTAATCGTATTCAGAGGCAATATCTTAGGCAAACCGCAGGCTTCATCGGCTTCAAACGTCAACTGATTCAGTTCATCTTCCATTTGTTTACGCAGTCTTTCTACCTCATTTTCATCAACGTCAGGTGCAACAAACATCGGTTTGGTGCATTTGACCACGCCCTTCTTAAATAACTTCGGTAGCAGCATAGCATCCCAACTGTTAATCACCTTTGCCTTTTCAGAGCTGTATGTCATACCGACAATCGGTTTGCCGGTTTTAGAAGCAAAATAAATCACACTTTTATTAAGCCGCATTCTTGGTCCGCGCGGCCCGTCAGAAATAAGTGTTACCGTTGCACCGCCTTTAAGCTCTTCAATAATTTCCATTGCAGCCCCCACGGCGCGCCTGTCACTTGAGCCGTCAATCGGATAAATGTCATAGCGTTTTAAGATTTTGCCGATAATTGCCCCGTCAGCATGTGGTGAAACCAACGCCTTAACCGGTCTTGGCATATTGCGCCCGAGATAAGGCAACATCAATGCCCGTCCGTGCCACGAAACCATAATCACGCCATGATTCTCTTCAATTACTTTCTTAAACTCATCCATGCACGATTCATCAAACTGACCTGTTTTCCCGACCAATAACGAATACACATACCCGACATAGGCAATCACGCTCAACACAAAGTTTGAACGCCCGATAGCTTTTAGTAAATGTTTTAATCTGACGCTTAACGGCATAAAAAAACCTCAATTAGGCCAATTTTAATTTTATACGGCGAAGCGTTTCGGCCTTACCCAAAACCTCGGCAATTTCACTTGCGCCGCCTGGGGTAGTCTCTAAGCCTGTTAAAGCGATTCGAACCGGATAAAGCACCTGTCCGTTTTTAAGCTCGTTTGCGACTGCCACATTTTTCAAACACTCAAACAAGTTCTCGTTTGTCCATGTTTGAAGTGCCTCAAGTGCCGGATAGGCAAGCGCTAATGATTTCTTGGCAATATCCGCATCGGTCTTCATCTTTTTATTGGTAAACAACTCATCGCTATATTCCGGCAATGTTTCAATAAATCCGGCAACTTCGGCAATATCATTAAGCGTCTCAATACGCGGTTGCAAAACTTTAGACAATGCCTCACGGTTAATCTCATGGGTGATAAATTTATCATATTCACGACAGGCAAGCTTATGAAAAGCCTCAAAATCAAGCGCACGGATATAGCAACCGTTCATCCATTTGAGCTTGGCAATATCAAAAATCGCCGGCGATTTATTAAGCCTGTTCATATCAAACACTTTTTCAAGCTCGGCAAGAGAGAATATTTCCTGCTCTGTCCCCGGATTCCACCCCAAAAGGGCAATATAGTTCAAAATCGCCTCCGGCAGATAGCCTTTTGCCACCAAATCTTGAAACGAGGCATCGCCGTTGCGCTTAGAAAGCTTATGTTGCGCGTCTTTCATCACTTGCGCTACGTGCACGTATATCGGCGGTGTCCACCCGAATGCCTCATAAATGAGATTATACTTTGGCGTTGAAGATATGTATTCATTGCCTCTCACCACATGTGTAATCTTCATCAAATGGTCATCAATAACGTTAGCAAAATTATAGGTCGGAAAACCGTCAGACTTAAGCAACACACCCTCATCAAGCTCATCATAATCAATCTCAATATCGCCATACACCACATCATGAAACATGGCCTTGCCTTTTTTATTGATATTCTGCCTGATAACATACGGCTCACCTTTTGCCACACGCACCTTTGCCTCAGAAAGAGGAATCATCTTACACGGATCCTTAAATTTGATATTTGCCTCTTCGTCTTTTTGTTCATCGGCTTCATCTTTTGAGCAAAAACAATAGTGTGCGCCCCCGAGTTCCACCAACTTATGCGCATATT
>Ga0310691_10007594_pt1 | contig 11263 bp, 10 predicted proteins | sample 176DNAGHGlowgp2_FD_203887 | JGI IMG/M metagenome (GOLD analysis project Ga0310691, IMG submission 203887) | Sheep rumen microbial communities from Palmerston North, Manawatu-Wanganui, New Zealand - 1766 DNA GHGlow gp2 (v2) (version 2) | ecosystem: Host-associated > Mammals > Digestive system >... | reverse complement strand
TCCAGACAGATATTGTTGCCGTTCTGACTCAGATGAGTGAACACAATACGCAGACGGTTGTTGCTGCCGCTGTTGAATATGTACTGTACATCGGTCCAGTTACCGTCATAAGAGGGAGCGTCCAGGACTGTGGCATTGCTCTCCGGGGCATCTTTTACCATAACAAGGGCCTTGAGGTTGGAATTGCTCTCGGTTACCAGGTCTGTTGAGTTCCTAATCTTGTATCCGAACACGTAGTTCTTGTTCTTAGTCAGTCTCCAATCTGTCACTATTGACCCTTCGGATGTCTCATCACCGTCTATTCTGGACTCCAGGTAACGGTATATCTCTCCATCGTAGTTCTTAAGGTCAAATGCAGCGTCTGACAGTTTGTTGCCGGTGCCGCTAAGCCAGTTGTAATACGGATCAACATACTCGAATGAGCCGTTGACTACCCTTGAACTGTTGCTTACAGGGCAACTGATGTTATTGTAGATGGCGTAATCTGGGATTTCGGACTCTATCTCCGGTACCTCTACCGTAATTGTCCTGATCAGGTCATCAGCCTTGATGGTTATCCTGGCTGTGCCGCCACGGACCGCTGTGATGACTCCGTTTTCAGTCACAGTTGCCACGGACTCATCGGATGACCTTACCGATACTCCCGGATTGGTGGCGTCCTGCGGTATGACTTTGATGTTGAGGTTATGGGTCTGTCCCGATTTGAGAATCATCTCGGCCGATCCGTCATAAGTCACATCCCTGACCATGACGTAGTCTACCATCTCTTTTATGAACCAGGCCAGATCTTCCTCCGATATCTTGGTTCCATTCTTGCCATTCTTGAAGAAGTCATATATCTTGCGCTGATATGTGCCGTTGACAGGTGCTACGGTTCTCATCTTCTCAACCAGTTTGGCGTACTTGTACTCATCGGCATTATCGCCGCCGGATAGAGGAGAACCTTTCTTGCCTTCATAATTCCTGAGACGGGCAAAACCCTTCTCGGTGGGATCAAACTTGGCGGCAGCTGCCTCACAGAACGTTGTAAGCTCATAATCCTTGGCCAGATCGCTCTCATTCATGCCAAGCAGTGCACCAATCAGGAAACCTAATGTTCCGGTTCGGTCTGCACCGTTCTGGCAATGATAGAATACCGGCTTGCCGGCCTTGAGTTCGTCTATCACCCACTGTAACTCCCTGATATTGGCATCGTTCTTGTCAAAATTCAGCATACGGGCGTTGACAGACTCGGATATGTTCCTGAAATCAACGTCATAACCGCCTGCTGCATTCATTTTGGCTATTGCCGATACGGACGACGGAGCCTGGCTGCTGCTGCGCAGGTCCAACTCTGCCCTGATCCCGACATTGCGCATGGCTTCGATGCCACTCTCTGAGAGAAGCACATTGAACGGGCTTTTGGGTGCTATAAGTTGAGCGCCGCGGAATATCATTCCGTATTTGATGGAATGACCGCCCAGTCCAGGCCATCCGCCCATGTCACGGACGTTCCAGGTGCCGTCTGCCAGCACCATCCTGAGCATACCGACCGGCTGAATCTGGCCGGAACCGACTACGGTCTCAGTGCCCGACTTGGTTGAAACCACCCTCCAGTAGTATGTATTGCCGGGTATCATGTTATAAAGGTCATACCGGGACGAATCCGGATTCAAGGCAAAAACCAGCGCGTCGGCATAATCCGAAGACTCACTTACCTCAAGTCTCTGCGAATCGGCACCGGCCTGACCGGTCCATGCCAGACTGACCGGTCTTGGGGCATCAAGCCGGTAATCATGAGGCATGTTGAAATAATCCATGATGAATGATTTGTCCAGAGACACGGTGTCATAACTGAAGTCATTCAGGTAGGCATGGGTTATGTCATTCTCTACATTGTAAATGACCTGGGCATAGGTTTGACCCGCAAGTATGGTAAGGGCCACAAACAAATTAATCTTTCTCATAAGCAACTAATTATTAGGACAATTAATACGGCAAAAATAACAATAATATCCGATTATGAAAATTATAACAGCGCGACCGAACATACAGTCGCGCTGTTATAATCAATAAGGTACCTTATCAGTCCTTAAGTTCTATCTCAACAAAGATATAGTAGTTGTTGCCGAAAGAGATCTCATCCTGGAATCCCTGATCGTTTTTCTTCTCCTTTGAGTTGGCCATCAGAGGCATCTCGTTAACGAAGTCACGCAGACGCTGACGTTTCTGGGCGATACGTATCTTCTTGATTCTTGATACCTGGATCTCATATGGGTTAGCATAGTTTCCCAGATGCAGCCACTCCTTTGAATTGTGTAGGTAGTAATAGATGCGGTGCGAATCCCATGTGCCGCCATCGGTAGTGATAGGACCGTTTGACTTAAGGATATATCCCAGGAAATCTGTCTCATACAGTGCAAGTTCATCAGCTGATACAGACTCGGGGAATTCGATTGTCGTGTAGTTCTCATCGATAGTCAGAGTAGCCTTGTCACCCTCCTGAAGGACGATGTTCTGTTTCTCTTTCTTGGTTGTGTTGGACGAACCGCAGGATGTCATGATGATACCTGCCATCAGTGACATGAACAACACTGAATAAAATCTGATCTTTTTCATTTTTGTTTATTTTTTAGGGTTAATGGTTTATCTGTTAATGTATTTCTTGCCGTCTTTGATTATGATTCCGTTCTGAGTGCCTTCTACGCGGCGTCCGCTCATGTCATAGGCATCGGTCTTGACTGCAGACCTGACAGGAACCACACCTGCGCTCAGGTCTATCTCGGACAGATAGAACTCATCCAGGCATGTATTGTTGCCGTTCTGGCTCAGATGGGTAAACTCAATGCGAAGACGGTTGTTGGTGCCGCTGTTGAAAATGTACTGCACATCGGTCCAGTTACCGTCATAGGACGGGGCGTCCAGTTCCATTGAGACGCTCTCGGAGTTATTTACTTTAATATAAACCTTAAGGTTGGCATTGCTGACGGTTGCAAGGTCTGTAGAGTTCTTTATCTTATAACCGAATACATAATTCTTGTTCTTGGTAAGTCTCCACTCTGTCACTATTGAGCCTTCCGATGAAGCATCGCCATCCATCTTGGACTCCAGGTAACGCTCAAACTGGCCTTCATAGTTCTTAAGGTCAAATGCATTGTCTGACAGTTTATTACCATTACCGCCAAGCCAGTTGTAATAAGGATCGACGTACTCAAATGAGCCGTTTATGACTCTTGAACTGTTGCTGACCGGGCAACTGATGTTGTTGTAAAGGGCGTAATCGGGGATTACAGACTCCGTCTCCGGAACCTCCACAGTAACCGTCTTGGTCATATCTTCGGTCTTGATGGTTATCTTGGCGGTACCTCCGCGTACTGCGGTGATAACACCCTTGTCCGATACGGTGGCCACACCCTCGTTCGATGTGCTGAACGTGATTCCGGGGTTAGTGGCATCGGACGGTATGACTGTAGCATTCAGATTGACAGTCTGGCAGGATTTGAGTACGATTGAAGTCTCACAACTGATCTTGATATCTTTTACCATTACATAACCGACCATCTCCTTGATAAGCCAGTTCAGGTCATCCTCTGAAACCTTTGTTCCGTTGACACCGGTCTTGAGGTGATAGTAAACCTTCTGCTGCAGGGTTGAACCGGGGTATGTCTTGATCTTGTCCACCATCTTGGCGAACTTGTAACTCTCATTGTTGTCATTGGGGTCCAGACGGCCGGTATAGTCTCTCTGACGGATAAGACGCTCATAAGTGCCTCTGGCGGCCTCATTCTCAATCTTATCGCCCGAGAAGGATGTCAGCTCAAACTCCTTGCAGAGAGCATCCTCGCTCATACCGCAAAGGGCACCCACCAGATAAGCCACTGTTCCTGTGCGGTCTGCACCTACCGAGCAGTGCAGGTAAACGGGCTTGCCCTCCTTGAGCCATGCGATCAGCTGATTGATGCCCTGGATACTCTGAGGTCCGTTAGCGAATGTAGCGATACGGCTGTTGTAGGCCGCATTTACGTTTAATATCGGGCAGTCATTGCCGAAGAAAGCGTGTGTGGCGTTGACTGAGTTGCTGGCGTCACGCATATCCAGCTCAGAACGCATACCTATCTTTCGAAGTTCTTCGATACCGTCTTGGGTAATCATCAGGGTTGTGGACTTGTTTACGTTCAGTCTTGAGCCGCGGACAATCTTTCCGTATTTGAGAGGCTTGCCGCCCAGACCTATCCAACCGCCCATATCGCGGACATTGAACACATTGTCAATCTTAAGCATACGCAGGGTTCCGGTGGTCTTGAACATACCTGACTCTGCCACTGTATTCACTCCTTCGTTGTCATAGTTTGTCTTCCAGAAATATGTCCTGCCCGGAATAAGGTTGTAAACATTGAATGTATCTACGTTCTGGCCTATAGCATACGTCCAGTCTACCTCATAGTCCTCGGTTTCACTGACGTGGAGTATCCTGACTTTATCCAGAGCCTTTGTGAACTTGAACGGAACAGGCTTGGGGATATCCAGTCTTACGCCATTACCCAGAACCTCCCAGTTCCAGGGATAGTCATAGCAGTAATCCCTGATTTTCGAGTAAGAGTAATCATTGGGATCATACTGTACCTCAGTAAGATAACGGTGAACCACATCATTTTCCAGACAATACTCCGGAATAGACTGCTGTTGTGAAAACACCTGCGATGTAAACAGGGTCAATGCAATCAAAGTGTAGATTTTTCTCATATGCGTTTATTGATTTTGCTAAATTGATGTAAAAATAGTGCAAAGAAACTTTACATCCAAAATATCTGGCCTCTGTTTTTTCTTTTCGGCCAAAGTGTCCCTGCTCTCCCCCGCCAAAGTACCCCTGCTCTCCCCCGGCTCTCCTCCGCCAAAGTGTCCCTGCTTTCCTCCGCCAAAGTGTCCCACAGCGACCCTACTCACAAGCCTTGTGGAGGGGTTCACTGTGTTACATCCCCTCATCTTGGGGGTGTGTCCCACAACCACCCGCGTGCAAACGTATTCTTGGGCCGATGAGTGTGGGACACTTTGGCAAACATTTCATATATTTGTCCAAAACATTGTGAATTATGAAAGCCAAACTAACCTTTTTGATGATCCTTCTGACAGCATTCATCATGGCCGATGCACAGAACCGCAGGCCGCAGATAACCTACACCACCGAGCGCGACATCCCTTATCGTGAGGCCGATGCCAACGAATACGCCCGCGAGCGTTGCAAGGTGGATTTCTACTACCCCGAGAATGTAAAGGATTTTCCCACAGTTGTCTGGTTCCACGGAGGAGCCATTGTAAGCGGCAGCAAGGAGATTCCCGCAGAATTACAGAACAGCGGTATGGGTATAATAGGTGTCAACTACCGCCTGCTCCCAAATGCCACCATCTACGAGGTAATCGATGATGCTGCAGCCGCCGTGGCATGGGCCTTCCGCGAGGTGGAGAAGCGTGGAGGCAGCACCAGCAAGATATTCCTGGCCGGTCACTCCGCCGGAGGCTATCTGATTGATATGATTGTACTTGACAAGCATTATCTGGAAAAATACGGCATCGATGCCGACCGCATTGCCGGCGTTTTCCCCTACAGCGCACAGGTGATTACCCATTACAATGTGCGCAAAGACTCCGGAGTGGGTCCGCTCGAGCCCCGCATCGACGACACTGCTCCGCTCTATTTTGTAAGGAAAATACCTATGCCCATGCTGGTGCTCTCCGGTGACCGCGAGCTGGAACTTTACGGCCGCTATGAGGAGCAGGCCTATTTCTGGCGCATGATGAAGCTGAACGGCAACGAGAACGTGTTCCTATACGAGTTTGACGGCTTTGACCACGGCTCCATGCCCGGCCCCGCCCACAGCGTAACCAAGCGCTACATCCGCGCCATAGCAAACGGCCAGCCCCTCCCCACCCGCTAACTCCTCGGTAGGCGCCACCATCGGCCCCTCTGCGCCCATCGGCCCCAGCGCGCTCTCCCCGCCAAAGTGTCCCACACTCACCCCTCTCACACGCTCTGTGGATGGGTTCGCCGTGGGACATACCCTCATCTCGGGGGTGTGTCCCACAACCACCCGCGTTCTAGCGTATTCTCGAGCCGATTAGTGTGGGACACTTTGGCGGAGAGAGAAAAAAAACCGCAGCAATCCTTGGAATATACCGCTCAAACCGCCATCTTTGCAAAAGATTGAAGTACCCGGACCCTTGTTTGCCGATACCAGATCCGATATTGATGAATACACAAACCTAATTCAATATGGAAAACAAATCCAATTACTATCACATGTTCGCCAACGGCGACGACTCGCGGAATTTCATTATTTCGACTAAAGATTTCTATGCAGCATTCAACAGAATAGGTGTATGCGCGGCCAATTCATCGGCCCAAGTGGTGTCCTTCTCTATCGAGGACACCCATCCGCATGTGCTGCTGTTCGGCACTGAGCATGACTGCATCAAGTTCAAGAATGCGTACCTGCTGTCTACGCTCAGGTACATTGCCGCCAACCGTGGCAGCCTCTACGACGTGATCCTGAACTATGAGCTATATCCCGTAAAATCAGAGGATTACCTCCGGAATGTAGCCGTTTACACCATAATCCAGGCCACAAAAGACGGCAAGAAAGTGATGCCCTACGATTACATTTGGGGCAGCGGGTCGCTCTACTTCAGGACCGATAATTCCCTCCCCATTTGGTGTGCCGATGAAAACGGAATCGTTCAGGAGCCTGTGCCGATAGGTACTCTGAACGCCCGACAAAAGGAGGCGATGCTCCATTCCCGCAAGAAGGTGCCGGATAACTGGCTGGTTTGCAACGGATTCCTCCTACCTCAAAACTATATTGACGTGGAACTGTTTGAGTCTATTTATCAGACACACAACTGTTATCGTGTGTTCCTTTCCAACAGCAAAAAGAAAGATGACGCCGTGACTACTAAAATGTCAAAGGTGCGCGGCATGATGATAGAGGATATCGAGGCTCGGAAAATCAGTGCCGCGGTGTGCTATTCACTTTTCCATAAGCACAGTTCCCGATGGCTGGACACCAATCAGCGCCTGGAACTGGCTCAGGAACTCCGCCGCCAATACTATCTCTCATTCCGTCAGTTATCTACACTATGCAGGCTGCCCGAAACTGAGATCCGCAAGTACGTTCGCTGAACCTCGGCGTGCATCGGCCCACAGCTCACCGGAGCCCGGGGTTCCGCGCATCGGTCCGTCTCCCCGCCAAAGTGTCCCACACGCACCCCGCTCACACGCTCTGTGGATGGGTTCGCTGTGGGACATTCCCTCATCTCGGGGGTGTGTCCCACAACCACCCGCGTGCTAACGTATACTCGAGCCGATTAGTGTGGGACACTTTGGCGGGAGAGCAGGCGCAGGTATGGGGTATTTTCTATACATTTGCAATATGGAAGAGCCGATTCTTAATTCTCATAACAAGGATGAATACCCTCCTGCGCATACTGCAGAGCACATCCTGAACCGCACTATGGACAATATGTTCCATTGCGGGCGTTCCAGAGTGAACCATATTGAGCGCAAAAAGAGCAAGTGCAATTATGATTTGCCGGAGCCTTTGACCGATGAGCAGGTGCGTCAGGTCGAGGCCCGCGTGAACGAGGTCATCGGCCAGGATCTGCCCGTGATTTCCAAATACGTTACGCGCGATGAGATACCCGATGGCATTGACCTGAGCCGTCTGCCCCAGAATGCCAGTGATACTCTGCGCTTGGTTTATGTGGGTGATTACGATGTGTGCCCGTGTCTGGGCTCGCACGTGGAGCACACCTCCCAGATTGGTGAGTTCCGGATTACCAGCACCAGCTTCAACGAAGGTAGTTTCCGTATTGTCTTTCGGCTCACTCCTCCTGCCGAATAAGTTCGCTTTCCGCCAAAGTGTCCCACACGCACCCCGCTCACAAGCTCTGTAGAGGGGTTCTTTGTGTTACACACCCTCATCTGAGGCTCGTGTCCCACACGCATCGGGCCCAGGAGGCTCACAGAGCGGATCGTTGTGGGACACTTTGGCGGGAAAGGTCAGTTGGATTCGGCAGCCAGACGGAAGAGCGCCGGGGTCAGGTGACAATAGCCTGTAGGGTTCTTGTCGAGGTAATCCTGGTGGTACTCCTCGGCGCGGTAAAAATTCTTGAGAGGAAGCAACTCCACCGCCAGTTTCTGACCGGGCTCAAGTGCCTGCTGCTGTTCGGCAAAGACTTGCTTTAAGAGTTCTATCGTAGAAAGCTCAGTATCGGGAGCGTAGTAAACGCCTGTGCGATAGCGTGTTCCCTCATCCTCGCCCTGCTTGTTAAGGCTGGTGGGATCAATGGCCTTGAAATAGATCCGGGTCAGCTTATCAACGGAAATCACCTGCGGATCATACGTCACGTGCACGCACTCGGCATAGCCGGTGGTATCGGTATAAACCTCCTTGTAGGTAGGGTCCGGAGTGTTTCCGTTGGCAAAACCCACCTCGGTGCTCATCACTCCGCGAATGAGTTTGAGGTATTTCTCCGCCCCCCAAAAGCAGCCGGCCGCAAAATAAATCTCCTTACACATCTGCGTCAGAACGTGAATGTCTCGGGATCCGATGTGAACGACGATATGGTGGCGGTGGCGTTCTGAAGGTAGAGAACTATGGTGTTATCATCGTTCTCGTTGTACATGGAACGCAGCGACTCGTTCTTGTCCAGCATATCCTTCTTGGCCGATACACGCTCATCGGGGATGAGTTCGCACTCTATGCGGATCCACTTGCCGTCCTTGTAGGCGCAGATTTCGGCCTTGGGATTGGCCTTGAGCTGCTTGTAGACGTTCTTGGACTTGCCGGTCTGGATGTAGAGGCGGCCTTCAAAGATCTCGGCGGTTCCGAACGGGCGAACGTGGGGCTGGTCGCCGTCAACCGTTGCCAGGAAATAGGTCTGAGCGTCCTTGAGGAACTGCTGTGCGCGCAGAGCGTTCTGCGGGTTGGGTGTGACTGTTGTACTCATAGTGTTGTTTTGTTTGTTTCCGCATGCCGTGAGCATTATGGAAGTCAGGGCAATAATAAACAGTTTTTTCATATTTATGTTTAATTGAAAAGGTCAACAGCATAGACGGCAGTCACACAAAAGGCAAGAATCACAGGTAGAATCAATCTTTTTAACATAGCTGCGGTCTCAATTAGAATCATTCAAAGATACAGCAAAAAATCAATCCTTGTAAACAAAGGAGACGATGTGGCGTTATTTTCATATATTTGTAATATGGAAAGAGTTACAGATACATTTAAGGAGGCTGTATTCAGGGCTGTATCTCTGATTCCACGTGGGCGCGTGGCATCATACGGGCAGGTAGCCCAGATGGCCGGCTATTCTGAAGGGGCAGCCCGTGCTGTAGGCAATGCGCTGCATACCAATACCGACTCTGGGAAAACGCCTTGCCACCGGGTGGTGACATCTTCCGGACAGATGGGCTCAAACTATGGGTTTGGAGGCCCGGAACTGCAACGTTCCATTCTAAAGACAGAGGGCGTCAGGTTTATCGGAGACAGGGTCGATATGGCACAGTCAGGAATAGCGATTGAGGATCATCCGCTCTTGCCGTTCCTGCCACCTAACGCCCGGATTTTCTTTCTGGGCAGTTTTCCGCCGCCGGTGAGCCGATGGTCCATGAATTTCTTCTACCCCAACTGGATAAACGATTTCTGGCGCATTCAGGGCCTGATACATTTTGACGACCCGCATCATTTTGAGTTGCCACAGACCAAACAGTTTGACCGTCAGTTAATTACCAGATTCTGTTCCGAACAGGGATTTGCCTTCTATGACACAGCGTCCAGAGTATGCCGCCTGAAGGGTAATGCAATGGATGAGTTCCTGTTTGTAATCAGGTATGCCCCCATAGCGGAAATGCTGAGTTCCTTGCCCGATTGCAAAACCATAGTTACTACCGGCGGAAAAGCATCAGACAGCCTCCTTACTATTCTAAAAAGACTTGAAACCGACGGAACGGCATCTTTAATGGATACCACAGCTCCACCACCCCACGGCAGCAGCACACACATAATCATCGGTGGTCGTAAGATAGAATGGTGGAGAATGCCATCGACTTCACGCGCCTACCCTATGCCCCTTCCCATCAAGTCCGACTCCTATCGCCAGTTATTTCCGCATCTTTTATCCCCATTCCCATTGTAAAGGATATAAAAGTGAAGTAAACAATATAAAATTGATTGTATTGTTATTTGGCGGAAAAATAGTTTCTTTTGTAAGCGTATATAACTATAATAAGGTACAATTCATCTGGATAAGAATGGAAAATAGAATCAAAGTAGTTCTCGCGGATAAGAAGAGAACAAACAAGTGGTTATCCCAGCAGTTGGAGTGTGCACCGACTACCGTGAGTAAATGGTGTACCAATGCCAGCCAGCCACCTATGGAGACATTCGTCAAGATTGCAGAACTCCTCGATGTCGATATTAACGAACTGCTGAGAATCGAAAAATGCAAGTGATCGTATTAATAAGGTAGATGACAATTGGTGAGACATGAAGAATTCAATCAAGAGATAATCAAATGATAACAAAAGACGAGATAGAAGAACTGCTGCATAGCACGGAAACCTATCGTGTGGAGCGAACCACATCAACAGGTGACATGGATAAGTTCCAGGAGGCTATCTGTGCCTTTGCTAACGACCTGCCAAACTCACGAAAGAATGGCTACCTGATACTGGGTGCTTACGACAATGGTACATTGTCCGGCTTGAAGGTCACCGATGACTTGCTGAAGAAGATTGCAGCCATACGCAGCAACGGAAACATCCTGCCTATACCTGTTATGAGCGTTGACCGTTTCCAGTTTCCGGAAGGTGACTTGTTGGTTGCTGAGGTCAGTCCATCTGACCTGCCTCCTGTGCGCTATCGCGGTCGTACCTTTATACGTATCGGGCCACGTCGCGACATAGCTACGGAGGCAGAAGAGCGCATCCTTGCAGAACGAAGGATGTCTTTCATGGCCACCTTCGATACCATGCCTTGTTTGGCTGCCAAACTGAATGATATCAATACGGACTTGCTGCGCACAAAGTATCTGATACCGCTATTAGGTAATGAGATAGTGGAGTCAGATAAGCGCCCTATCGAGGAACAGATGGCCGCTGTGGGCATGTATGACACTGAGCACCAATGCCCCACATACGCAGCAGTCGTATTGTTTGGCTACAAGCCGCGCCGTTTCATGCCAGGTCTGTATGTGCAGTATGTGTGCTTCAAGGGTGAGGACGTCACCA
>Ga0310691_10007593_pt1 | contig 11264 bp, 12 predicted proteins | sample 176DNAGHGlowgp2_FD_203887 | JGI IMG/M metagenome (GOLD analysis project Ga0310691, IMG submission 203887) | Sheep rumen microbial communities from Palmerston North, Manawatu-Wanganui, New Zealand - 1766 DNA GHGlow gp2 (v2) (version 2) | ecosystem: Host-associated > Mammals > Digestive system >... | reverse complement strand
ATCGGCGCCGGGTTTTCTGCAAAACGCGAAGCTGCGCTCGCCGGTCGGATCGACCGTCACGACCGCAAGCGTCGTATCCGCGCGATCCGTCGTCTGCAGGCCGCTCGTATCCACGCCCCATCGAACCAGCGTCCGTTTCAGATCGTCCCCGAACGGATCGTTGCCCACGCAGCCGACGAACGCGGTTTTGACACCGAGTTTGCGCGCCGCTACCGCCAGGTTGGCGGGTGCGCCGCCCGGGATCGCCCGAAAGACCGCGTTTCCGTTTTCATCCGTGCCCGTTTGTGTCAGATCGATCAGGATCTCCCCGATAGCTGTGATCCGCATACGCATTTCCCCTTTTCCGCCGACTTTTGTAAACAGTATATCTTACCGTGCAGGCGATTGCAAGAACAGAAAACGCCCCGTCGGCCGTTCTGATCCGAAGGGGCGTTTTTTTTCGTGTAACTTATTTCAGTTTGAGTCCGTCCTTGAACGCGTCGCCGACCCGTCCGCCAACCTTGTAATAGCCGTGCGTATAGGGATCGAAGGCGATCGCCTCGATCGAATCGACGTCGACCTTGCCGTCCTTCAGATGTGCTTCCTCAACGGAGGTGCGCAGCACCTTGCCGATGACGCCGAGACCGGTGGCGTCGTTCTGATACTCGATGAATTCGCATTCGAGCGCGATCGGCAGTTCGTTGATGACCGGCGCGTCCACGAGATCGGACTTTACGCAGGTCATGCCGGACTTTGCAAATTTTTCCGGTTCCTTGTTGCCGCTGACAACGCCGAACCAGTCCGCTTCGACCACGTGCTTCGCGTCGGCGATGTGCACGACAAAGCCCTTGCGCGCTTTGATGTTCTGCACGGTCCGGTGCGTTTCGGTCAGGTTCAGCGCGACCTTGTCACGGTCGAGCATCGTGCCCCATGCCGCGTTCATCACGTCGACGGTTCCGTCCGGATTATAGGTCGAGACGAGCAGGACCGGCATCGGGAAAATGGCTTCGGTGGTTTTGATTTGCTGTTTCATGGTGATTCCTCCTGTTTGCAATATCAATTTCAACGGATCGGTTTCGGGCTTTCGGCGCTATCTTCTCAGAAAACGTTCATCCGTACCGGATTGTTCGCCGGTCAGCCGTTCCGCCGTCATATGCAGATCATACTTCTCACGCAATGCCGCAATCTTCGCCATCATCGGGCTTGCGTGGTGCGCGTCGAGCGCCTCCTGATCCCGCCATGCGTCGATCAGAAGGACGGTTTCCGGATCATCCAGCGGACGGTAGTACCGATAACCGAGGTTGCCGTCCTCTCTTCGGATCGCGTCCGCAACGCCGGAGGACTCCATCTCGCGGGCAAACCGTAAGGCGCTTCCGTTACTGCCCGTATAGAAAAGATGTACGGTGATCATCCGCGTGCCTCCCGAACCGCGGTCAACGCAGTTTTTCGTAGGCGTCCGCCGAGACCGGCTCGCACCACTCGGTGGACGCGTTTTCGCCCGCGACCTCGATCGCAAGATGTGCAAACCACGCGTCCGGCGCAGCGCCGTGCCAATGCTTGACGTTCGCGGGAATGTTGACGACGTCGCCCGGATTGAGTTCTCTCGGCGCCTTGCCCCATTCCTGATAATATCCTCTGCCGCCGACGCAGACCAGCATCTGACCGCCGCCGGCTTCGGCATGATGGATATGCCAGTTGTTGCGGCAGCCCGGCTCGAACGTCACGTTGAAGATCGGCACCTGTTCCGTGGACAGCGGTGCGAGATAGCTCTGCCCGACGAAAAACTGCCCGTACGGATTCGGCTCGCCGATCGGGAAAAAGATCTCATTCTGGAAACGCGCTCTGTCCGACGAATCGGCAGCCGGACCGGCGTAGACTTCCTTCGCAAGGCGGAACGTCGCCCATGCCTTGGGCCATCCCGCATAGAACGCAACGTGCGTGATCGCCGCAGCCATTTCCGCTTTGGTAACGCCGTGATGCTTCGCGTTCTCAATATGATACTTCAGGCTGCTGTCGGTGATCCCCTGCGCCATCAGCGCAACGACGGTGATCAGGCTTCTCGTTTTGAGATCCAGATCCCCGTTGTTCCAGTTCTCGCCGAACAGCACGTCGTCGTTAAAATGCGCAAAGTCCGGAGCAAATTCTCCGAGGGCGTCTCTGCCCGCCGTTTGTACGATTTTTTCGCTCATCGTTTCCTCCGTTTCTCCATTCGATTTCCGTTTCGGCCGCGGCTCAGCCGCGAAAGACCTTCCGTGATCCCGAAGCCGATCGCCGCCGCCAGAACCGTAATCGCCGCGTAATCCGCCAAAAACCACACGACCGGTTCGTCAAAATCAAAGAATGCAAACGCGTTTTTATGTATCAGGTACTCCGGGAGTCCCCGTTTGAAAAACGCGTATCCGCCGTATGCCGCGACCAGCAGCACGATCGATCCGAACGCAATCCCGGCCGCTTTGCGTTTCTTCATGCGGTTCCGGAGCGGTCTAAGATGCGTTCCGGTATGCACGCCCATCAGCAGAAAGCTCCAGTACGCGCAAACCATATGAATCTCGCGTGCCGTCGCCGCAGCCGGCAAAGCGGGGATAAACGTATATAGATGCCTGGACAGCAGGATCCCGCTGACCGGCTGCAGCAGCAGCGCGATCAGCAGAATGCCGTCGAGCGCGGTCCTGAAAATCCGGTCCGCGCCGTATCTGCCTTTCCGAATCGCGCCGTAAAAACGGCGGTTCAAAAGATGATGCGCGATCAGAAGCGCCAGCATTGCCGTACCGAGAATCTCGTGAACGGCTTCGCCGATCAGCGAGTATGCCATCAGCATCGGCAGCAGGATGACCATCACAACGTCAACGGTCAACCGGATCTTCTTCGTCATGCGCCTCTCCTTTCCTGCGTCGGAGCGTCTCAGAAGCCGAGATCCGAAAGCCAGGCAAGCACTTTATTCCGGACGCCGTCCCGGTCGTTCTGCGCGTCGCTTCCGCGAATCGCAAGACCGGTTTTCACCGTGCTGTCCGGACAGGCGGCGGAAAGCTTTCGGTCGAAGCCCGAAAGTCCCGACCCCTCGTGCGTGGAAAACGGGATCAGCGTTTTTCCTTTCAGCGCGTCCCTGTTCGATTCAAAAAACGTGTACAGGATCATCGGCCAATCGCCCCACCAGACCGGTGCGCCGATAAAGACCGTTTCATAACCGGACAGATCCGGCACCTCGCCCGCATACGCCGGGCGTGCGTTTTCGTTCTGCTCGCGCTTCGCGACCTCGGTCAGTTCGTTATAAGTCGTCGGATAGGTATCGGGTTCCGGCAGGATCTCCCAAAGATCCGCACCGAGTTCTTCCGCAATCAGTTCCGCAACGATTGCAGTATTCCCTTCCTCGATTACGCCGACGGAATACTGCTCGCCGGTCCTCGAAAAATACACGACCAGGATATCGCTCGGATTCTCCGGTTCCGGCGTTTCGCTTGCCGGCTCGATCGTCCCGACCGGTTCTGCAGATTGCGGCGCGCTCGTCGTTTCCGTCTGTGCCGTCGGTTCGGGATCGCGTTTTGAAGGCTCCGCCGATTGGCCGGAACCGCAGCCGATGCATGTGAACAGCATGATCAGCATCAGCAATCCCGCGACCGTACTTTTTATTTTCTTCTTTATGCGCATATCAAGCCTCCTTAATAAGGATAGCACACGATTCGTGCTTCGGTCAATCGAACTTACGCCCGTTCGAAGCCGGGCCGCCATGCCGCAAACTGCGCGAGCTGTTCATCCGTACGGTGATAGTAGCGCTCGCCTTTGTCGAGTTTCGCGATCTCCTTCATTTCGTCCGCGGTCAGCGTGAAGTCCAGAATGTTGAGATTGTCCCGGATATGGTCTGCGTTTCGGCTGCCCGGGATAACCGAAAACCCCATCTGCGTATGCCAGCGAAGGATCACCTGCGCGGGCGTCTTGCCGTACGTTTCGCCGAGTTTCGCAAAAATGGGCTCGCGAATCAGCGCCTTGTCGCCGTGTCCCAGCGGATACCAGCTCATGAGTCTGATGCCGTAACGGTCGAGCGAATGACGGAGTTCCTTCTGCGTGAAATACGGATGCGCTTCCGCCTGCATGAACTGCGGAACGATCTCCCATTTCGTTTCGAGTTCGGCAAGGTATTTGCCCTCGAAATTGGAGATGCCGATGGCGCGGATTTTCCCTTCCCGATACGCTTTTTCCAGCTGACGGTATCCTTTCAGCCAGCTGCCCGCCGGCTGATGGAGATACAGAAGGTCCACGTAATCGACGCCGAGGCGCTCCAGCGTCTCATCCACCGCGTTCGGATTCTCGTATTCGCTCGGCCAGAGTTTGGTGGAAAGAAAAACGTCCTCGCGCTTTGCGCCGCTTTCCCTGATTCCGCGGCCGACGGCTCGTTCGTTTACGTAGGCATTCGCCGTATCCACGAGCGTGTATCCCATTTTCAGCGCTTCCCGAACGCTGTTTTCCGCATCGGCAGGGCTCAGCATAAAGGTTCCGATGCCGACGACCGGACATTGCATCCCGTTGTTCAGAGTCATATATTCCATTTGATCCCTCCTCAGTAAATCGATGCTCTTGAGCCGGCGAATTTCCAGACTCCGTTTTCTTTGCGCAGGGTAAAATCTCCCTGCAGGTTCCATTTGCTTTTTCTTCCGCCGTATACGGCCGCCGTCACGCGGCTTTTTCCGATCATCACCGCGGTTTCTCCGCGAACGGAAACGTCGATCTCGTCATGTACGGCGTTATAATAACGGAACGTTCCGTCCAGCAGTCCGCGAAGGAACGATTCCCTCGACTGACGGACGCCGGTCATATGCGTCAGCACGTAATCGTCCGTCATCATCGCGCGCAATCCGTCCGCATCCTTTTCGATCATTCAGCGCCAGTATTGCCGGTACCGTTCCCGGATCGTTTCCCGCTCGTCCACGTTCGGCTTCAGCATAAGCCGTTTGCCGACAGCCAGGCTTTTACGCTGTCCCCGGAATGATTCGCGCTGCTTCCGATGATCGACAGTCCGCCTTTGATCGTTGCGCCCGGGCAGAGCCGACTGAGATCGCGCTCGCTCGAACCCATGCCGCTGCCCTCGTTGGTGCACAGCGGAAGGATCGTCTTGCCGGAAAAGTCGAACGATTCGAGGAAGGTACACACCGCCATCGGCATCGTGCCCCAGTAATTCGGATACGCGAGGATCACGGTGTCGTACGCATCGATGGAATCCGGCACGGAAACGAGTTCCGGCCTTGCGTTTGCGCGAAGATGTTTTTTCGCCTCGTCGATGCAGGTCATGTAAACGGGCGAGTACGGATCCTTCATTTCAATCCGAAACACGTCGGCGGGGATCAGCCCCTCGATGATTTTGCAGACGATCTCCGTGTTTCCGACCTTCACGTAGCGCATCGCGCCGCCGAAATAGTTCTCGTCCGCTCTGGAAAAAAAAGCGATCAATGTCCGTGCCATATTGGGTTCCTCCGTTTCTTTTCTTGCCTTGATTATCGCGCGTTTCTATTGCAAAGTCCAATCGAAAAGATGTATAATCGATTTAGTTTTTAAATAGCATGGAGGTCGTATGACAACCAAACAGATCGATTACTGCATTGAACTGGCCCGAACGCTGAATTTCAGCCGCGCTGCGGACAATCTGTTTGTCAGCCAGCCGACCTTTTCCTATCAGATCCGTCTTCTCGAGGAGGAGATCGGGTTCCGGCTTTTCGATCGCAGCGGAAAAGGCGCGGCGCTTACGCCTGCGGGCAGTCAGTTCGTTACGTTTCTGACCGGCATGCGCGCAGATCTGAAACGCGCAATTGAGCAGGGACAGAACTATTCGGCCGCATATCGGGACAGCATTTCGATCCATGTCCCGGTGCGGCAATCCGTTTACTTCCTTCCGGATGCGATCCGCCTGTTTGCCGAGTCCCATCCGGACGTACAGATCGCGCCGACGTTCCGGTACGAAACCGGAATGGATGGATTCCTGAAAAACGAAACCGATATCCTGTTCGCCCTAAAGGAACATACGCGTCAAATTCCCGGAATCGTCGTTCATGATTTGTTTCTCAGTCACGTCTACCTGATCGTCCGATGGGACGATCCGCTTGCGAATAAGAACCGCATCGAAGAATCCGACCTTTACGGACGCACGCTGATGGTCGGCGGCGGATCGCCTGCCGCGCTGAAGGCCGTTCAGCACCGGCTGATTGCAACCGGAAAACTCGACTATTTCAACAGTCAGGATCACGATACGACGCTGACGAACCTTGCCGCCGGACGCGGCGTCTGCCTTGCGCCGGGTTTTCTGAACGATCACAGCGGGCAGTTCGCCTGGATCCCGTTCGACTGCAAGGAACGGTTTTCCTGCGTGCTCTGTACCCATAAGGACGATAACCGCCCGTCGCTGACCGCGTTCCTGTCCGTTCTCAAGGAGCTTTACGATTCCGCCGTCGCGTTCCCGCTGTAAATACCGCGCAGTTCTGACCGTCGAAACGGATCCCTGCTGCAAATCCGATTTGCATGCGGCTTGACCTTGCCGCCGCAAACTGATAAAATAATATAAAACGTTTTGATTCGGAGGTATCCCGCCGTGGCAGGCAGTACCGTCGCCTCTTCCGCAAGTCTCACACAGTTTTTTACAAACATGGTCGGCACGCTTGCCGTAATCCTCGTGATCGCCGCATTCATCGGCGGAAGCGAACTTACGGGCAAGTTCTTCGGCGCAAAATCCAACTGGAAATACTCGATTTTCGCCGGTCTTCTCGGAGGCGTGTTCGGGATCTACGGCACCATGACCGGTCTGGAACTGAACGGCGCGATCATCTCGGTCCGCGACATCGGTCCGATGCTCGCCGGCTTTACCGGCGGCCCGCTCGGCGGTCTGCTTGCCGGCGTGATCGCGGGCGTTCATCGGTTTTTGGTCGGTTCGACCGCTACGCTCACAGCGCGGCTCGTTACCTATGCCTGTATTGCTGCAACGGTATCGATCGGTCTGATCTGCGGTTTTCTTTCGAGGAAGTTCCACGAAAAGATGAAAAAGCCCTGGATTGCGCTGATCGTCGGCATCGTGATGGAAGTCTTCCATCTTTCTCTCGTTCTGGTCATCGTCAAGCCGTTCGACGCGGCGCTGACCATCGTGAAGACGATCGCGCTGCCCTTTATCCTCGTCAACGCCGTGGGCTTTACGCTGATGATCGCCATGATCGGATACATCGAAAAACAGCGTGCCATTACGCTCGAGCGTTCGCGGCTCAAAACGGAACTCGAGGTCGCGACCGTGATCCAGCGCTCATTGTTGCCGCCCATTACCGACAGTTTTCCCGGTCGGACGGAACTTGCGCTTGCCGCATCCATGGATCCGGCAAAGGAAGTCGGCGGCGACTTTTACGACGTCTTTTTTGTGGATAAGGATCGCCTTGCCTTCGTCATTGCGGACGTGTCCGGAAAGGGCATTCCCGCCGCGCTGTTTATGGCGAATGCCAAGACCACCATTCAAAACTGTGTGCGCGATTTCCCTTCCCTTTCCGAAGCAGTCGTGGTCGCGAACGACAGTCTCTGCCGCAACAATACGGCGGAGATGTTCGTCACCGCCTGGATCGGAGTGCTTGACATTCCCACCGGCACGATCCGCTTCGTTTGCGCCGGGCACAATCCGCCCGTGCTGATTTCGGATGGGACGCCGACGTTTTTGAAATTCCGGAGCGGGTTCGTGCTTGCCGGCATGAGCGGCATCCCGTACCGCGAGCAGACCGTTACAATGAAAAAAGGCGATCGGCTCTTCCTCTATACCGATGGTGTGACCGAAGCCGAAAACGGCGCGCACGAGCTGTTCGGCGATGCGCGGCTTAACGCGTGTCTCAAGGAATCCGCCGACAAAGCGCCGGACGCGATCCTGTCCGAAGTGAGAGCGGCGATCGATGCGCACGCGAACGGCGCCGACCAGTTCGACGACGTCACGATGCTTTGTATCCGTTATCTGGGACCCGAACGCGCGAATGAAGCGCAGATCGCATGAAACGCGTCAGGATCTACGGAACGCTCGGCCCTGCCTGCAGGGAACCCGCGGTCCTGAAAGAAATGCTTGCGGCGGGGATGGACGGCATGCGGCTGAATCTGTCGCACGCTACGCTTGCGGAATCCGAACCGCTGCTCGAAGCATACCGGAAAGCCGCCGACGCTTGCGGCACGCGTCCGGCGCTTCTGATCGATCTGATGGGGCCGGAACTGCGGATTGGAACGCTTGCTTCCCCCATTCTGCTGCGCGGCGGAGACCGGATCGCTGCTGACGCGCTTCCGTTTCCCGAAACGGTGCGATCGGCGCTTACCCGCGTACCGATCGAGCAGGAAATCCTCCTCGACGACGGAAAGATCCTGCTGAAAACGGACGGCGAACGCCTGCTTCGCATCGTGCGAGGCGGCGCGTTGGAAAGCCGCAAAAGCGTCGCGCTGCCGGGGCTTTCGCCGGATGCTCCGGCGTTGACGGAAGCCGACCGGAACCACATTCGGATTGCGAAATCATACGGTGTCACGGCGGTCATGCAGCCGTTCGTTCGCAAAAAAGAAGACCTGATTGCGGTGCGGACCGCGCTGAATGAAGCCGGAGCAGCTGATCTCAGGTTATTTGCAAAGATTGAAAACGCCGACGGAATCGCGCATCTGAACGAACTCATTCCCTGCTGCGACGAGATTGTCGTCGCGCGCGGGGATCTCGGCAACGCGATGCCGCTGTGGAAGCTTCCTGCCGTGCAAAAACGGATCGCCGCCGCCTGCCGCGATGCGGGCAGGGATTTCACGGTGGTCACGCAGATGCTGGATTCCATGACGCACCGTCCCGTGCCGACGCGCGCGGAGGTCTCCGACGTTTTCAATGCCGTTCTGGACGGCGCATCCTCCGTGATGCTGACCGGCGAAACGGCTTCCGGAGACTATCCGGTCGAAGCGATTCGCTATCTTGTGAACACGGTGCGCGAGGCGGAAGCATACCGGGACGCGCGGTTGTGACGCAGATTTTCCTTGAAAAACCTTTCGTTTTTGGATATAATAATATATTACAGAATAACAGGAGGTCCCATCGATGGCAGGCAAAAATCCCGTTCCCGGAACGGACGGCAACCGTTACATCCCGTTTGAACAGCGTACCGGCAGCAGTTCCGTCGTTTTCTTCACCCGCGATCTTTCGGAAGCGGGGCTTCGGAAAATCTACGACCGTGTCAGTTCCGTTCTGACCGGCAAGGTCGCGATCAAGCTGCACACCGGCGAGGCGGAGGGACCGAACATCATTCCCCGTCCTTGGGTAAAGGAATTGATCGAAACGCGCCTTCCCGACGCGACGATCGTGGAAACCAACACGTACTACGAGGGCAGCCGCTATACGACCGAAGCGCATCGCAAAACGCTTGAGATCAACGGCTGGACGTTCTGCCCGGTCGATATCACCGACGCCGACGGCGTTGCGGAACTACCGGTAAAAGGCGGCAAATGGTTCGACGTCATGCACGTCGGAAAAAACCTTTTAAACTACGACTCGCTGCTCGTTCTGACGCATTTCAAGGGCCACGCGATGGGCGGATTCGGCGGTTCCGATAAGAACATCGGCATCGGCTGCGCAGACGGACGGATCGGCAAAAAGGAAATTCATACCACCGTCGGCTCCGACAATATGTGGAGCATCGCCGAAGAAGAACTGATGGAGCGCATGACCGAAAGCACCAAGGCGACGGTCGATCATTTCGCGCCGCACATCTGCTTCATCAATACGATGCGCAATATGTCCGTTTCGTGCGACTGCGAAGGCGCGGAGGCGGAGCCGGTCGTCACGCCGGACGTCGGCATCGTCGCGTCGCTCGATATCCTTGCAGCGGACAGTGCCTGCGTCGATCTCATCTACAGCCTGCCGAACTTCGGCGGCGCGGCAATGATCGAACGCATCGAGACGCGGCACGGGCTCCGTCAGCTCAGCTACATGAAAGAGCTCGGCATGGGAAACGATCGCTATACGCTGATCGACCTCGACCACGACGACGCGGTCATCACCGCAGCAGAAGCGGTCAAGGATATCGACCCCGTCTGGACGCCGGACCGGTTCAACACCTTCCCCGGCCGCAACAAGCGTAGATTCTCGTAAAAGTGAACAACGCAAAAGTCCGCCCGTACGGCGGACTTTTTTGTATGCAAGCTGATTCAGCAGCCCTTCCCGTCGAGCGAGCAGACTGGTCCGTTTTCCCGGCAGACGACCGAAAGCCCCCGTTCCTTTAAAAAGCCTTCCCAGTCCAGCGTCACGCTTCCGTCCTCCGATACGATCGCGGGGATCCCGACCGATCCGTTTTTCCTGCACGGATCGAACGCGTTCAATGCGTCTCTGAGTTTCAGAAATGCTTTCAGGTTCTTCATGCTTGCGGTGATATCGACCTCGCGGTATGCGATCCCGTGCGCATCGAAGTTTGCTTTGCATTCCCTGCAATCGGGACAAAGCGGACTCGAATAAACGGTGACCATGCCGGCATCCTCCCTCCGATCCGGCTCGCCGTCCCTCAGATAGCCTTCTCCGGCCTTTACGCCGAAACGCGCCTCCAGAAGATGCAGCTGCTCGTCGGTAATCGTCTGCCTTCTTTCCAGATGCGCGATCTTCAGATAGATCTCCGCCGCTTTTTCCGCGGTCTCGATCAGGCCGAACGTCTCGTCAAGCGTTTTTCCGGCGCTGTAAACGCCGTGCATCGCCCAAACGCACAATCTTGCCGTCTCCATCTTTTTTGCCGTGGCGAGTCCGATTTCGTTCGTGCCGCAAACCATCCACGGAAGCACGCTTACGCCGTCCGGAAACACCATGATGCATTCGGTACACATCCGAAAGAGCGTACGGGTGAATTCCTTTTCATCGAGATCGTGCACGTGCGTCATGGCAAGAAGATTCGTCGGGTGGCAATGCATGACGACGCGGTTTTCCGGATCGACCGCAAGGCGTGCAAGATGACTCATCATATGCGCGGGAAACTCTGACGTAACCGTGCCGCCGTCCGAAAAGCCCCAAAGGATCTCAGCTTCCCTGCCGCCGTTCGCAAGGCGGACGATGCCCAGATTCTTCGCGGGATCATGCTGCACGTTCTTGAAATAACTGCCGGTTTTGGTGACCAGAAAGATCTTTCCGTCGAGTTCCGGTGCTTCGAATCCGGTCCGGATCGTGCGGACGATCCCCGGGATCACAAGATATTCCCTTACTTCCGCTTCCTCCAGCAGCATCGAAAGATTGCCGCCGTTGCGCTCGTCCCAGCCGTGCTCGTACATGTTTGTCGCCGTACGGACCATCT
>Ga0310691_10007592_pt1 | contig 11264 bp, 8 predicted proteins | sample 176DNAGHGlowgp2_FD_203887 | JGI IMG/M metagenome (GOLD analysis project Ga0310691, IMG submission 203887) | Sheep rumen microbial communities from Palmerston North, Manawatu-Wanganui, New Zealand - 1766 DNA GHGlow gp2 (v2) (version 2) | ecosystem: Host-associated > Mammals > Digestive system >... | reverse complement strand
AGAATTTTGACTACTACTTGGTATGATCAAAATGCTACTCATCTATCCATTCTTGATAAAAATCTGAAACTAAAATGAAGTCTCTTGAATATAGAACCAGGAGAGAATTTCAAATCTTCACGCTATATATGAGATAAATTATATTTAGTTACATATCAAAATATCGATCCTCTATTCGTAGTAGATATGGAAGATATAAGTAAACCAAAGATTATTTGAGAATTAAAGATTCCTGGATATTCTACATATCTACATCCATATTCAGATGCTAAAAATGGAGTTCAATATTTAATCTGACTTGGATATTCTACAACTGATAATGGATATGGTGGATTAAAGCAAGATAATACAAAGGTTGATTTATACAAAATTGATTATAAAGATCATGAAACTGCTGAAACTAAATGTAGCTCATTGATTACAAAGAATGTGGATCCAGAATTGACTGATTCATGTACAAAAGCTAATGATAGTAAGAAATGTAATGAGGAGCAAAGATTATATGAAGATTGTTTAACTAAAGTAAATCCTGAGAACATAGCAGTTTCAGTAATCGCTTCATATGAATTTACATGAGATACAAGTTATACTCCCGCATTAGAAAATCCTAGAGTATTTGTATGGAGATCTAATAAACAGGAATTAGTATTGCCAATGGTTATCGCAAAAATCCTTGAAGAATGAACTCGTGAGAATAATCGAAAAGAAAAATATGATGCATTCCTTGGATTAAAAGGATTATCCATGAAAACTTCAACAGCATTGATTAAAGAAGTATTATCGCATAATTTCATAAATAATCCTGAAGATGTTAATAAAGATTATCGTCGAGATTTTGAAGATGCTAGAGTGGGATATATTGATGATGTTTATTATTTCTTAGTTTGATGATTTGCTGGATTCTTAAATAAGGATGGTAAAGTAGCCACTCTAGGTTCTTTGTAATAATATATTAAATACATAATTAAAAGGCTGACTTTAATGTTAGCCTTTTTTTATGGAAATAAAAAATATCTCCCCTCCAAGGAGACGAGATATTTTTCCCTGTTTAGCCTTTTTTGTGAAAAAGGTAATTAATTTGTAATAAAATAAATTAGAATTGCAAGAGATTTTTTATACCTAGATGCTGGTTATTACCTATTATTATTAAAATATATCTATTCATTAAATAAATCATCTGCAAATTTTTCATCGCCCACATCAATATTTTTATCAAAATCTGGCTTTTTATCTAATAAATCGTGGACTTTTTGTAAGTATTTATCATCTACATGTGTATAAATTTGTGTAGTTTGTATTGATGAATGTCAGAGTAAAGCCTGCACTGAACGTATATCTGCTCATCTACGCAAAAGTGATGTAGCAAATGAATGACGTAATGTATGCGGTGTTACTTTTTCGGTTATTCAGACTAATTCTGCATATTTTTTAACTAAACTTTCTACACTATTTCTTGACAGTGGCTGGCCATAACTATTAGGAGAAAGTGAAATGAATAAAAATTCTGAATCATCAGAGCGAGAAAGAATATATTTTTTGAGTTTTTCTTTGGCGTCTTGAGTTAAAAATACAGAGCGTAATTTAGAACCTTTTCAGATAACTGAGAACTGATTTTCACTGAGCCTTATATCTTTAGTTTTTAATGTAATTAATTCTGTAACACGAAGTCATGTTCCGTATAGTGTAGCTAAAACCGCTTTATCACGCAGAATTTTTAATGGATTTTTTTCAAATATGGATGGAGCATCCAAAATATCTTGGACCTGTTGCTCTGATAAATAAGAGACTCTCCTTGGTGGTATTTTTGCTAAATCAATTTTTTCTGGAGAAAGAGTTTCTACATCGTTACGAAGCATAAATTTAAAAAATGATCTTAGACCGACTGCATGATAATTCACTGTTTTAGGACTGAGACCTTGTTTAATTAAATATGTTCTAAAATCTTGAATATGCATCATCTTAATTTCACTGGCGTCTATATCTCAAACGTAATCAATAAAACGATTAACCCAAAGTGAATAATTTTCAATCGTTTTTGGAGATGCATTTTTGGTATATTGTAGATAATTTATAAATCTTTCTAAATGAGAGCTCAATGTATTGGAAAAAGAATATCATTGTTTTTTATCGCTTAAATTCAGCTTTTTAAGCTTCATATCTTTTTACTGACAAAAAAATTAAAGATTAACTTTATTCTAATATGTAAGGAATTTAATAATCCTTACAACAAATTTTTTATGAAATATAAAATCGATTCTGATTTTATGACTATGTTCTAAAATTCTCTTTGTGTAAATAATCTTTTAACTTTTATTATTATTCAAAATCGTAGTAATAATTATCATTTTCGTAAGATTCCGTATAACTATCTCAACCAAGATACTCTTCCATTTTGGTTAATATTTTATCAATTTTTGATTTAAATGATGAAAAACTTTCTTCATCTAGTGATTCTCCGTTTTGGATTTGTTCTTGGTAATCATCACAGAGATTCATCGCTTGAAGTGAATATTTTATAAGTTTCTTATCCTGCATTTCATCTCATTGAGTATGATATATTTCTGCTTGTGATTTATAATCTGAGATAATCGGTAAAACGTCTCAAATTTTAAGTTCTTGTGTTTGATTTTCATTATCTTCTTCACTAAAAACATATGGTTCCACATCTCATCACTCAGAATCCCAATAATCATCATATGATGTACTACTGCTACTTTCATCATCCCAATCTACATCTGGGAAATCATCTTGAATCGTTACTTTGCTTTCATGAACTGATGTATCTCATTGAAAATCTTCTTCTATTCTTTCATCTGTATTTGAGTCTTCTTCTATATCTTCTGGCAAATCTGCCACTTGGTGATCATCCACAAATTCTTCTACAATTTGACCTGTATCTACTACATTTCATGAATTTTTGTTTGATGAGCCTAATGGAGAAATTATTACAGCAAATCCTGCTAGTAAAAACAATCCAACTCAAGCGATAACTCATATTAATTTTTTATTACCAAACAATCATTTATTGTCTGAAACATTGATTGGTACTGCTTTTGAGTTATCTGCATATTGCGGATTATTATTTAATTCTGTATCTAAAATCTGATCTAATGACAAAGTAGAAATTTGTTGAATCGCGGTTTGATCTGTATTTTCTATTTGATTTGTATCACTAGTTATATTATTTTCCTCTGGTACTACATTGTTTTCTGAATTGTTAGATTCTTCTATATTTTCATTAGAAATTTCATTTCCAGTAGAATTAGAATTATCATTTCCATTTTCTAATCCATTTCAATCTGCATAATTATAATCTAAAGTAAAACTTTGATTTTCTGTGTCGCTACCTATTAAATTTTGGGATTCTTCAGCTATGTTGTTGTTTTCATTATTCTCTGCCTCAAAACCAACATTTTCTTGTATATTGTTTAATCCTTGACTTACTTCCAAAGATTCATTATTCTCTGTCTCTATGGTATTATTTTCTGGTTCCATCCTTGTAAAATCAGTAGAAGAATTTCATAATAAATCTCAAATTTCTGGTTGATTCAATGGTTCTTGTGAAATATTCATCGTATAATTTAAATCATTGTTTGTAAAATTCTCTTCCAAATCTGATGCATTTCATTGATTTGTATCATTTTCATTTTCTCAAAAATTATCAGAATTTTCATTACCAAAACTTTCATCACTAACATCAGAATTATTAAAGATTCCTGAATCAACATAGGTATCATGATTTTCTTCATTTGCATATTTTCATTCATTCAAATTTAAGTTATCGTCATTTTGAGTGACTTCTCAAAAATCTTTACCATCATCTGATAAAAATATTTCGTTATCAGTACGATCTTTCGCTTCATCTTTCGAATTTTCATCTATTGAGAAATTTGAAGCTTCATTATTAATTTCGTTTTCTAAATCTGGATTTTCATCCAATGAAATATTATAATCATTGTCTTCTACTTCGTCATCGTCTCCCGCTTCTTCGTCATTGTCTTCCACTTCTTCGTCATCGTCTCCGGCTTCTTCGTCATTGTCTTCCACTTCTTCGTCATTATCTTCCTTTTCTTCGTTATTGTCTTCCTTTTCTTCGTTATTATCTTCTATTTCTTCGTTATTATCTTCCTTTTCTTCGTTATTATCTTCCTTTTCTTCGTTATTGTCTTCCTTTTCTTCGTTATTGTATTCCTTTTCTTCGTTATTATCTTCCTTTTCTTCGTTATTGTCTTCCTTTTTTTCGTTATTGTCTTCTATTTCTTCGTTATTATCTTCTATTTCTTCGTTATTATGTTCTATTTCTTCGTTATTATCTAATGAAATGTCGAAATCACCACTAGATTCCTCTTTCCCAATATTATCTTCTTGAACTTCATCATTAGGTTCTGATTTATCTTCTATTTCATCAAAAAGATTATCATTAAAATCTGAATCTATTCAACTCTCTTCTTGCTGCTTTTCTTCTTCTAAATCATTAATTTCTACTTCTGAAATTTTATCATTTTGTTCAACTTTCCCATCTCAAAAATCTAACACAAAATCATCTCAAGATGGATTTATTGTAGTTTGATTATTTTGTGAAGTTTGAGTCACTCATACTGGATTTGTATTTTCATCAGGCATTTTTTCAAAATTAGTCTATAAATCATTTACAATTATATTCAAAATGTCAAATAATGCAAAAAATCGACCACTTTTTTAAACAAAAAAAATCAGGCTTTATTGCCTGAAATTCAACCAAGAAGGGCGGGGATTGAACCCGCATTTCCGGCTTCGGAGACCAGCGTGCTACCATTGCACCACCTTCTTATTTTTTTATCGCATCAATAACTAAAAATTATCACATATTTCTTGCAATTACAGCTCATCGAAAATCCAAATCACTTCTTTCACTATGTATTGTCTTCGCTAATTCTGACAATGTCGAACCCGTTGTAGTCACGTCATCGATAAGCAAAACCGTGCTTCAATTTGGTAATTTTGATAAATCTTCAATATGAAATACTCATTTCAGATTTTTCTTTCTCTCTTCACGATTCAAATGTAATTGAGAAATTGTATAGCTCTTTTTGGAAGCCAGTTTTAACATAGGAATTCAAAGTTCGTTTGCAAGCGATTTTGCCAATAGTTCAGACTGATTGTATCACTTCTCATAGTATTGTCTCCTCCAATGAGATGGAATATATGAAATAAAAAGCTGATTATTTTCAAATTTTGATTTTAATTGTTGGTTCGTATACACTAATAAAGCCAATCTTTGTGCTAAAAATGAAATCACATCCTTTTTATGAGCAAATTTTGCTTTGAGAATTAGTTTTTTTGCCACTCATTTATATGCGAATCAAATAATAATTCATTTTAATACTTGGTTTTCTGAACAAGATTTACAAACTTTAAAATCTGAGGATTTTTGGTGACAAAATGGACATATTTCTGGATGTGCATAAAGTTCTTTTTTACATTCTTGACATAAATAATCTCATTTTTTTCAACATCATGCACATGTACGTGGGAATATGAAATCTAATAACATAGCCCTGAATCAGATTTAAAATTTAATTGAAAAAGCGAATCTTTTAATCAAGATCCGCCTTTTTCAAATACTATTTAACTGAAATGATTTTTACGTTTTTTCTTTCATTATTTAATCTCATTTTTGCAGTGTCTCATGCTTTTTTACCTCTAATTGCTTGTCAGACTGGAGAATCAAATGAAATAAGAGTTTCTCCATGTTGATATTTCACTTCTCATGTTCAAACAATTGTTACTTCATGAGGATCATCATCTTCAATTTGAACGATAACTTTTGATCAGAATCAAACTGTTTTTACTCCTGATTTCTTGTCTGAATCTATAATCTCTACTCCATCAATTAGTTCTTCAATCTGCTTAATCCTTGAATTTATAAGGTCTTTTTCCTCAAGAGCATTTTTATAATCAAAGTTTTCTGAAAGATCTCATAATTCCTTTGCGTCTGCTATTTGTTCTAACACAGCAGGAAGTTTATCTTGTTTAAGTTCCTGTAATTCTGCGATTAGTTTTTCATATCATTCCCTACTGATTGTTTTAGTTGCTTCTGCCATAATAATTTAAACAAAAATAAAATGTTTTTTAATTTTTTGTACTATTTATTGAATAATTTTCCCCAAAATCCAAGAATATGTCTTTTCCATTTATCAAATGCATGAGAAATTAGGTCTGTTGCAACCTTAAATCCTTGATGAGAACTTACAACAAATTTATCTCAATCTGAAACAAACACAAAATCAGATTCATATTTTCACTGTTTATTTTTTATAATAGTATATTCTATAGTTACTTTTGCATCAGCGTTTTTTGCATAAATTTTCTTTAAAATTGCTTGTGATTTATTCGTAATTTGGTATTGTACCAATTTTTTAATGTCAGCTTGCATAACTTCAGACACATCCACAAATCTTTCTTTAAGTTCTGTGACATTTAATGTACTTTCTGCCATTTTATTTATAATAGTAAGTAAAAAAGCTTAACTATAACAGTAATAGATAAAAGTATTCAAAATTCAATGGAAAATCTAGTTTAAAATTTATTTTTTATGTATGAGTTTATATCACTCCTTCACTCCAGCTAGCAATCATTTTATGATTTTGAATTTATCTTTCCCTCAAAATAAAATTGCTTTTGTACTTAATCGAAGTATACACCCTGGCAATCAGCATATATAGAATTGAAAAAGCTGTTTTTTATTTCAGTGTTTTTTTGTAAATAAAAATCGATTTCTTGATTTCTGTTTTGCTTGTGAATACGATCATATTCGAGCTTGCTCAAGCCTAGTTTTATCTCTTTCGTGGTGACTTACCTTCAAATCTGAAAATACTCGTAGCTGAATTCATTGTTCATGTAGAGATAAGGTATAGTCCAAGTCCTCACTAATTCGTGCGATTTTTTCATCATATTTTGCTTTACCAATGGTAGAGGATTTACTAAAAATTCAGTTTCAACTGAACATTTGTATCTGAGCTTTTCTTTTTCAATTTAACAAATGGAGAACTGGGCGAGATTGCCGATAGTTAAAGTATGAAAATCATTGATTTTGAATTTGACCAGTATCTCTATAATACAAACTAGGTAAAATCACACACTCAGACTTAGTTTTTTCTGTAAGCTCTTCTCGTTTTTTTAGGCAATTTTCTAGAAATTTTGAATCAACTTCATTATCATCATCAAATAATTGAATAAATTCACCTTTCGCTTTTTTAATCCCAAAATTACGCACATAGCTGGCTCATCATCTATGATTTGGATTAAATTCACTATTATTGTTTGTAAAAAAACTTGTATGTTTTATGATTTCTAAATTCTGTTTCTCAAAAAAAGAAAAAAAATCTAATTCTTCTTTTCCTGTAAAATTTCTGTCACAAACTATATTTACATCAAAATCTTTAAAAATTTGCAAATCTAACATTTTAAGAAATTTTAACAATAACGTTAAATCTCTTGCTCTTGAGCCACAAACTACAGATATTTTCATTGTTAAAATTTGATATAAATGTATACTTATTCTAATTATCCATATTTTTGAAATTTTCAAGTAAAAAAGTCTTCATAGAGAAGACTTATTTTTAGTATTATTAACTATGATTATTTGCATAGATTTGCATCATTCATCATTCTTCGAATTTCAAATAATTTAATCATCTTATCATAATTTGACATACCATTATACGATTCTTGTAAAGATGCGAATAATGATTGTAATTCCAATAAAGATGATACATTTGAATATTCACGATTTTGTCATAATAAACTTATTGCATTATCCACATATTGTGCTGCCGTATCTGGAGATATTTTTTGGTCCGAATTGTTTCAAAAACACAATTTTCATAGCATTGAACTAGCTTCTTCTAGTTCCGAATCTAATATATTTCTTCCATATGCATTAAATGTGATTCTTCATTCATATTCCTCTTCCTTATTGTTCAAGAAACTAGAATTTGAGTATTTTTCGAATCCAAAGCTTGTAATTGCTATTGCAGGTGGTAAATCTTTTAAAAATTCTAACAATCCTGATGTTCTACTTCATTTGCTTTCTAATCAAATTCTATATGCTAAGTATGGTAAATTTCTGTATTTTTCTCTAAAATTATACAAACATTTTTGATCTAATTCTCATCTACACAAAGCACTATTCTTTATAGCTTTTTCTATTACAGAATCATCTACTAATTGACCTATATTTTGTCCAATTCCTCATCAATTTATCCAATGATAAAGATTATATCCAATTACTCTATCTCTATATTTTGAAAGATCTTCTTCCGACATATCTCAAAGGTTATTAGCAAACTCCCAGCTAGAGCTTGATGAAAACTCTTTTAAATATTCTTGCATGTACTTATCTATCAACTCTTTTTTATCTTCCCTAATAGCATTTAACAAATAAAAGAAAAACTCGTTTAATAATGCTATATTATTTTGATTTGATGTCATAGAAAGCTTGTTTACTAATAACAAGAATGAACGTTTATTTGGGGAAGAAAATGAAATTGTAATTGGGATATAAAAATAGTCTGAATTTCACTCTAGTACAGTTTTCTCTCATACGGTAATTTGATTTATTGTGTTATAATCAGCGTCATTTCATACATATTTCGCAAAATCGCTCCAATATTGTATCAAGTACAAATCTTGAAACTTATCTGATTCCAGATATTTTTGTCACAAAACCGACATATTGAAATTTTTTGTATATGGGTCTTTCCATATATTTAATGACGGTAAATATATATTTTGTAATAATACTTCATAATAATTTCTTTGTGTTTGTTTAAATGTCTCATTTTCAGATAAACCTTCATCAATCCTATTGTTAACTGAAATAATGGAATTAATTGTATCCAAACTATCTCATTCTGTATATGATGATAATTTTTCATTATTTGGTTTAACAATATTGTAAGATGAGAGATTTTTCAATTCGTCCGCACGACTATTTATATTTGAATACTCATCAAATACAACCTTTCAATAATAGATAGCTCAACAAATAACAACTACTGCAACCCATACAGAAATAATCGAATCTTTATGCGTAAGGTGAAATGCAGTAGTGTGATGTTGATTATTTTCTCATCATCCAATCTTCAAAGACTTTTGGAATCGTCATTTAATTTTGGATAGAATACTATGTTGCTCATTATTCTCATCTGTTCATGGTACTATAACCTGATTTTCATTTGCCATGTTAATAATAAATAGAAATATAAAATTTTAATTTTTTAATCTATTGCCTCAAATTCTGTAGCTTCATCTTGGCTGGATTCATCATTAATGTCTATGGGAGACTCTTCTAAATCTGATTTTTCTTTCGTTTGATAATTTTCATTAATTTCTTCATCGATAATATTTAGACTTTCTTCATCTATATTTTCAGATTTTTCTCTAATTCATCTATCTGATAATAATTTTTTCATGCTATCTATATCAATATAATCAAAAATTTCTCTTTCTGTGTTTTTCTGGATTGGAACCGTAAAATCCATAGTTGAATAATTCACCGGTCTTGAAATTCCTCATTGCGTCAAAGTTCTTGTGTTTACATTTATTTCTTTTGTGTTTATTTCTGCTCAAATAATAAAACTAGACTGCTTAAGTAAATTAATAATACTTGTTAAAATGAATATATTTGGATTTTTCTTTCCTTGAGCCATTAGTGCTTTTTCATCTTCTTGGTTTGTATAGACTTCAACGTTGAATTTTATATTTTTGTCTTCTGCATTAAATCAGTTGAATGTAATTGAGAATAGTGTTGTATCTGCCTTCTCAAGCAGCTGACTAATTGCATTCATAGCATTTTTGAATAATCTAATATCGATAGAATTATCTTTTGCTATTTGATAATATAAATCCAGATCTCATATAGCATCACAATTTGCATTAACCTCAAATGGATTTAAGTAACACATATATACGTATGAAGATATATCTTTTTCTCATCTTGAACTAAGCACTTCAAAAAGCTTACGAAGACTTTCTGTGTTTGCTCAACTCACTCTTATCATTTCCGAAATCGTTGACAGAGCACTATTCATGTACAAGAAAACTCTTGTTGCTGTAGAGAACTTGATAACCTCAAGTGCATTTAGAGATCTTTGTATTGTGTCTATTGCCTGATCCTCAGAAAGTAAACTTCATAACTCTTCTGGCAAGAATCACTGTTTAGCTATGTCTTGTTTTAGATTTTCTGCCTTTATGGCATTATCTTCTGTTGTACGTACCAAATCTGATACATAATTTGAAAGTAAATCTTTCTTTTCTATATAATCTATATCTGTTGCGTTTATAATTTCGTTCACTTTTTCCGCCTCATTCCTAGATCATACAATTGGAGATTCGTAGGTATTATTACTTCACATCAAACCTTTCACTTGCTTATATTTATCTTTGTACTTATTAATATATTCCTGTTTTTTCGCATCTGGACTTGGATTACTGCTTTCTTTTATATATGTGCTGAATAAATAAAGAACAACTATAACTAAGATTCCTAATAATATTAATACTGAAGAAATATAGAATCGTCTTAAATATTTTCATAGATTATCTCCATCTTTTAGTACATTTTTCTTTATCTGAATATTATTTCAAGATTCCAAAAAAGTAGTTTCATCGATAATATTTGATTTTTGTGTAGACGATTCTGAGATTAAATCATCTGTACTAGCAACAATATTATTATCATTTTCTGATGAAATAGGCCCATCTAATACATCATCTACATCAAAACCTTCCAAAGATTCTCCGTCTAAATCAAGAGAAGATAAATCTTCTATATCAACATTTCATTCCAGGTTTAAATCTTTTTCTGACATTTTGTTTTTATATAAATAAAAAGTCTTCACTGGTAATTATATTCAGAAATGTTTCAAAAGTCAAAAAAAAACAGACTTTTTATGTGTTTTATTTATAAATTAACATTTTGTCAATCAGATAAAATACACCATTGCATATTTCAAAAGAATTCATATAAAATTATTGTAAGAATTTATCGATTTTGGCGTTATGGGGAATAAAATTTATGATATGATAATACTTTGAGCATGAGCAGCAGGACTTTTTTGTGTAAATAAAATAAATGGATGAAAATCTATCTTAATTTTGGAGAAATCTGAATCTCCTGCTCAAAAATTATTATTATCTGCTAAATGAAGGTGAAATATAACTAATCTAGACATAAATCCAAAAAAGGATTATTCAACAGATGAGCCAGATTTCGTAAAATC
>Ga0310691_10007591_pt1 | contig 11265 bp, 1 predicted proteins | sample 176DNAGHGlowgp2_FD_203887 | JGI IMG/M metagenome (GOLD analysis project Ga0310691, IMG submission 203887) | Sheep rumen microbial communities from Palmerston North, Manawatu-Wanganui, New Zealand - 1766 DNA GHGlow gp2 (v2) (version 2) | ecosystem: Host-associated > Mammals > Digestive system >... | reverse complement strand
TCGTCATATTCCCCATCTTCCTCCGGCTCCAGATTACCGAGGATCAGGTACTTGGCAAAACCGTAGGCAATAAAATCCATGCCAAATCCGGTGGGGCCTCTGGCGATGTCAGTGGCCCACACATAGTTGGTGCCATACTCCGTCAGAGCATAGGATGTGCTGTTGACGGTATACAGCTTGGTCTCCGCTGAACCGGTGTCCAGAGTTGCAGCATATAGACTGGAAGCATTCTCCATGAATGCGGAGGCCAACTGCAGGTTTTTCGCATCTTTATGAAGCTTTTTCCACGTGGGCAGACTGCTGGGGTTGAAACTGGAGAAGTACACGCCGCCTTCTTCATCCCAGATAATACCGTTGAGGGTCTTATCTACGGATGTGACCTTTACAGTGCAGGTTGCCTTCTTGGTGGTGTCCCCGTTGGCAGTAGCGGTAATGGTCGCCGTACCGGCTGCTTTGGCCGTCACGTGGCCATTCTGATCCACGGTTGCCACTGACGTGTTGCTGGAGGACCAGGTGACGGTGCGGTCAGTGGCCGTCAAGGGCAGAACCTTGGCAATAAGTTCCGCGGTGTTGCCCTTATACAGGTCTAGGGAGGCGGGGGTGATCTCCACGCCGGACACAGCATAGGGATCAACCTGTGCGTTGTTATTGACCTTAATAGCCACGGCCGCCTCATTGCCGGCATAGTCGCCGGCAAAGACAGCCACATAGCCGCTGGCGTTGGCAATAGCATCGGCAGCGTCGAAGTTGGCGGTATAGGTGCTGGTGCCGGGGTCTGCCTCGGCGTACTTGACGGTGCCATCCAAACTCATAACAGCCACATAGGCCAGGTTGATGTTGTCGCTGGCGGTAACGGCAATCTTGCTTCCCTTGAGAATGGCATCTTTTATGGTAGGCGCAGTGTTATCCACTGTGAAATCATAGCCCACAAAAGCGCCATTGCCCAGCGTATTGCTGGTCAGCAGGGTGTTGAAGCCGGCCGAGTTCAGCACACCGGCAGCGGCATCGGTGGTGCTGCCATTGACCTTCATGGCGTAATACTCAGGAATGGCATAGAAGCCCACCCGGAACATTTCACCCTCGTTCAGTCCCAGGCTGCCAACCGCCTTGTTGACGGAATAGCGTTTGGTATTAGTATTCTGCCATGCGCCATTATGCTGGTCATACCACTGGCCGGTGACATTGTTGCCCGCCACAGCGGAACTGAGCACATTGGTCACGTTGCGGTCAGCATCCAGCTTGGAAATCGCAAAACCGGTCGTGCCGGCGGAGCGAATCAGGTTGTAGCTGATATCCACCAGCGTAGAACTGCTGCTGATGGCCAAACGGTCGGCCGGGAAGGTTTCCTCCACCGTGTAGGGGTTTCCGGCAAACTTGGTGTTGACACCGTTGTAGGTCAGATTCAGATAGTTGGTGTCGGATTTGCCGGAATAGGGTGTGCGCTCGGCGCCGTAGAGTCCGTCCACATAGGACATGTTATCGAACATGGAGGGATCAGTCCAGGAGCCGTAGAAGCCCAGGATGGGGATGGAGTGCGGGACATCCAGCATCTCACCCTCACTGGTGGCGGATTTGCTCTCCACATAGGTGAAGCCCTCAACATAGGCGCCGGAGGGATAGAGCTCGTCAAACGCGCTCATGTCGGCAGGGATGCTGATGGTGACGGTAACAGTCAAGCTGCTGTGAGCAGGTACAACTACCGTGTTGGACTCGCCGCCGGAGGCAGGAGTCCAATTGAGCAGCTCATAGGCGTCCGCGGACGTAATTTCATCGTCCCCGTCCATATCTGCCACGCTCAGATCCAGCTCGGACTCATCTTTAACGCCAGTGAGATAATCCAGGATTGCCTGCGCGTCGGCCTCATTGGTAACTTCGTCTCTGTTCACGTCATGGGATTCGGTCACGGTGCCCTCAGAGTTATAGGTCACAGCCCAGTTCAGAGGTGTGGTGCTGGTATCCATGCGGGCATAACCGTCGTCACCCACATAGCGGTCCTGGGTGAAGAGGTCCGTCCGCAGAGCGTAGGTCTGGGCCTGGTCGGCCAGATTGTGGATCTCAAAGCTATAGGTATAAGCGCCGGACTTTTCGGGCTTGTCACCCAGTTCCGCCTTGACCTTGCCGTCGGCATAGGAGGCGGTGGCATCCTCACCCATGAAGATCACGGAGCTGGCGTGGACCAGCTGATTGACATTGGCAAGGCCTGCGCCCTGCTGCAGAATCGGATAATAAGGGCCATCAGCGGACCCGATGCGCATGGGAACGGCCGTGGACATCATCAGACTCTGAATGAGCTGGCGGGTAGTGTGTCCCTCAAGGGTGAGATTGTTCTCTGCCACATACTGCGCGGCAACACCGGTAAGGCCGGTGATGTGGGGGGCAGCCATGGAGGTACCGGACATCAGCTCATACTGATCGGAGCCGCCGGCAGTGGTGCCGCTGGTGGTCAGATTGGTGCCGTAGATAGAGTAGATATCGCCGCCGGGGGCAGTGATCTCGGGCTTCATGATCAGGGAGCCGGGAACACCCCAGGAGGAGAAATCGCAGACCTCCGCATTATCGGAGGTAATCTGGTGCACAACATTGGGGGATACGGTAATCTTGCCGGTATAGTATGTAATGCCGCCGGCAGTTGCCTTGGTCGCACTGCTCTTGATGACAGTGGCATCCTCCAGAGAGATCATGGCCATAGGGGCCGTGCCGGTATAGTCATCCGTGTTCATATAGAACGTACCGGACTCCGTATTGGCCACGATGACCGCCTTCGGGCTATAGCTTGCAGCATTGTTGCCCTTTACCGCAAAGTTCAGCTCGCCGCGATTGACGATGACAATCTTTCCATTGAGCTTGGCGGCGGCATCGACGGTGGAATAGTCACTTGCACTGCCCACAGCGTCAATGTAGACGAAATCATAGGGAGTGCTGCTCTCCAGGGTTTTCATGAAGGTGCGGTTACTGCCGCTGGCTTCAGGATACTCCGTGAAGAACATATTCTGGCCGTTGTAGACCAACGGATTACCTGTCATACCAATGTTCTGGGCGGCAGCAACAGTAAAACTGTTGGCAAAGGACCCGGGACTGCCGCCGGTGTGCATATAGACGTCGTCAATATAGAGGTCGTCTTTCAGGAACTGGGTGAAAGCATAGTTGTTGCCCGCAGAGATGGAAACGACCAGCTTGCTATTCTGCTCGCCGTCTGCCAGTCTGTTCATCACTTCCTGGTATTCGCCGGAGAAGGTGAAGCCGGGAGCGCCGCTTCCCAGGGAAAGGTTCACCACATCGCACTTCAGGATCAGGCAGTCCTCGATAGCAGCCATATAGTCGGAGTCATAAGCACCGCCGCTGGAGCCAAAGACCTTCATTACGAACAGCTGGGCGTCAGGTGCCATACCGACAGCGTGAACAGTGGACGCGGCGTCACGATAGCTGTTGCCACTCTTGATGAACCGGTTTGCGGCGGCAATGCCGGCCACATGAGAGCCATGCTCACCCTGCGTATCATTCACGTGGGTGATGTCCAGACTGCGGTCCACATAATTGTAGCCATAGGCGATCTTCGCATTGCGATACAGGTTGGCAGCAGTGGGCTTGGAGGTGGCGTTTTTGTATGCATTCAACTGGGTCAAAACGCTCTGCACATCACTCTGCTTGAAGAGATTGATGCTCTTCCCGGTCTGCTGGATGGCGTAGTTGAACGCATCGGCACTGACGGACTGATGGGTGGTGTCAAGGCCGGTATCGATTATGGCGACACGCATGCCGGCACCGGTATAACCCTCGGCCCATGCCTGCGTTGCGCCGACCATGCCGGTGGATGTGTTGGCAGTATTGGGCTCAGCATGCTCAGTCGTGGGGGCCTCATACCGATTCTCCAGCACGACTTTCCTGACACCGCTGACTGTGCCGATCAGCGGAATATCCCTGTAACGGATATTGGCGGAAATGGCATTGACCGCCAGAGTCAAATTCCACTTCACATCCAGCTTGGAGCCCAGCGACCGCTCGATGGCCGCCGTGACATTTGCCTGCTGACGGCACAGACTCTCACGGTAGTCGATCGCGGCTCTGTTGTTGCCCACACCCATCATGGAATAGCCGGCATCCAAAGTTGCCGGGCTATCCAGGAAAATGGATACGCGCACAACGTCGTTTGGCGAGAAAGTGATCGGCTCGGCAGCCGGTTCTTCCTCGTCCGCGGCCTCACCCAGCTTGGGAATATGCAGCGTGCCGGGATCGAGGTTCTCCATTTCCAATTCCACGCCCGAGGTTTTCTCGGCGGATCTGCCGGTCTCATCAACGGCCCATCCTGTTACAACAAAGGATGCAACCATGGTAAGTACCAGCAGTAAGGAAAGGAGACGCTTCAAGTGTTTTCTCATATTTTTTCCTCCTGTGGTGTGATTGGTCTCGGGGCACGCCGCTGCACCCGTTCTTGCGGTGTGAGTGAGCGATCAGCCCCAAAAGTGGAAAAGAGAGTGTTGGGAAATACTCCACCTTTTTATCACATTATATCTTTATCTGTTGAAATACGCAAGCGAAAATAAATGATCGGAACAGGAATTTTTTACTATTTTTTACACCAGCCCGGACTGTCTTTGACACGTCCACTTCTTCCTCTCATATGCAAACAGACCGGGGCACATTACCCCGGCCTGTTTGCAGTAATTGCTTTGTGAGACGCTGACTCTCTCACCGTTCGTCACTCGGTCTCTTTTTCCCATATGTAAAGGCGGCTGTCGAAGTCCCGCATCAGGCGTGTGGGGCCGTTAAACCCTGTACCGCCGAAGGGCTGAACAGGATAGAAGCCCCTGCGGCAAAAAGCCTCGCCGGAGGCAGTCAGCTTCAGCGCGTCCGACGGCAGCTTGACAAAACGATCCGCCGCCTTTTCCACCAGAGAGCCGCTGCGGATACGAACGGGCGACATATAGTTGACCAGTGAGCCGAAATCGGTAATGCGGGACTGGGTTGGATGGTTGGTGAGATGATAGATCGTCTCCCCCTCCAACCCTCTGCAATAGAGCGGTATTGATTTTGGGTTGGGTTGGTTCTCCCAAACAAAATGGACGCCGGCGGCCTCTGCGCCGTCCGGTGAGATCACCATGGTGAAGCACTCACCCTTGGCAGACGGGCAACGACGGAGCTGGCCGAACTGGAACAGCCTGCGGTGTGCCTTGTAAAACGCCACCTGCTCCCGGAGCTCGTCCCTCTTTTCCCCGCTCATCTCCCCCGGATCCAGCTCATAACCCAGCAGGCCCATGGCAGCCACATGGAAACGGCTGCGCAGCGGTGAGCGGCGCAGGGTCTGGTGGTTGGGCGAGTCAGACACATGGCACCCCAGCACCGACTGGGGATAACCGTAGCTGTAGCCCCACTGGATGTGGCTGCGACAGGCGGAGTCGGTATTGTCACTGGCCCAGACCTGGGGCATGTAGCACAGCATACCCAAATCAAAACGGTTTCCTCCGCTGGCGCAGCTTTCGAACAGCACCTCAGGAAACGCCTTTGTCAACTCATCAAGAATACTGTACAGACCAAGCACATAGCGGTGAGCCGTCTCCCGCTGGCGTTCCGGAGGAAGGGTCGGTGTAAACATATCCGACAGAATCCGGTTCATATCCCACTTGATGTAGGAGATATCAGCGCCGCCCAACAGCGCCTTCATACTGTCACAGACATATCGGCAGACCTCCGGGCGGGTCAGATCCAACACGTATTGATTGCGGCCGATGGCCTGATCCCGATGGCCCAGGATCCAATCGGGATGGGCGGAAAACAGTTCAGACTTTTCGCTGATCATCTCCGGCTCCACCCAAAGGCCAAAGCGGACGCCCTGTTCGTTGATCTCTCTGGCCAGAGCTGCGAGGCCGTCCGGCAGCTTTTTTGGATCCGCCGTCCAATCACCCAGTGCATGGCTGTCGTCTGTCCTTCCCCGGAACCAGCCGTCATCCAGCACCAGCAGCTCAGCACCGATGTTTCTGGCATTGCGTGCCAGCGAAACGGCCTTCCTGTGACTCACCTTGAAGTAGAATGCCTCCCAGCTGTTAACCAGCACCGGCCTCTCCCGATTCTGCCAATAGCCGCGGACGATATGGCGCCGCACAAAGGGATGCATCTGACAACTGACGCCGCCGAAGCCCTCACCGGAATAAGTCATAACCGCCTGAGGCGCGTCCAGTTTTTCTCCGGGCAGCAGCTGCCAGTGCAGTCCTCCCATCCCCTGCACCAGCCGGACACTTCCATAGGCATTGACCTGTGCAGTGCCCAGATGGCTGCCGGAATAGAGCATATTCAGTGCCCACACATCGCCGTGGTCCTCATCTGTGCCATGGCGGCAGACCATGGCGAAGGGGTTGCAGCGGTTGGAGCTGACGCCCGCTGTACTGCTCCAGCGCAGCTCGCCCGCCAGTTGCTGACGCACAGTATCCATCTCACGCGCCCATGCGCCGCGGAAGGTTACCAGATCGTAGTCGCCTGCCGGCAGGTCCAGCTGCTGGCTCATCAGCCGGTTAACCCAGATCGTCTCTGCCCCGTCGTTGATGAGGCGAGTCCAGCGGGCGATCACATCGGTTTCCTCGAATACTGTGTAATAGATTTCCAGATAGAGCTCGTGCGTGCGTTCTTTTAATACAACTTTCAGTGTCTCGCCGCCAACGGCGGACGGCATGCCGTCCGGCCCTTGCGTCTCCGGACGCTCAAAGTGCGTAAAACGGAAATCACAGCTCCTCCCTCCGTCCGGAAATAAAACATCCACCAGTGGCTCGCGCAGATCGCCCCAGCCCACGGTGCCTGCCTCCTGCAGGAGGTCCTCCCGGCAAAGTCCGTCGTTGTCCAGCAGAGCATTGCCCGGCTGATTCAGGATCACAGGGGCACTGTCGTAATCCTCTGAACGGGGCAGACGCGCACCGTAATACAAATGCTGCAGCACGCCGGCCTCGGTGGTTCGAAAGGCATAGGCAGTATGGCTCGTCTCCAGAATAAACAGATTTTTTTCCGTCCGGATCATGGCGTTTCCCCCTCACAATTCATGCGGCATTGACCTTTCTCATATTATACATGATTGTCCAGGAAAATGGTACTGTTTTTTCAGCACGCAAAAACAGGGCGCTGTCATCAGACAGCGCCCTGTTTTGTTGGTTTAACCGATCAGAAGATCATCTTCCGTTCTGGTCTCAGCCTCTGTTTTCCTTCTTCTTGAAGCTGCGCAGCAGCACGAAGGCAGCAGCGGCACTGAGGGCCATCAGGCCGACATACAGCGTCAGGTTGGCGGAATCGCCGGTAGGCACGCCGCCCACGGTGACGGTGTAGGTCTTGCCATCGGGGCCGATGACGCTGGCGGTGTAGGTGGTCTTGCCGTCCTTGTCGGTCTCGGTCAGGATCGCCTTGTCGGTCACAACATACTTTTCACCGCAGTTCTTGCAGGTGAAGGTCGCCGTAGCCGTCTTGTGATCGTCGGACCAGGTCCACTCGGGCTCGCCCCAGTCGTGCTCCATGGCGGGCAGAGTCTGCTCCTTGGTATCGGTGTACTCCTTGCCGTCGGGGCCGGTGACAGTGGCGGTGGCCACGATCTTGCCGTCCTTCTCGCAGGTGGGCTCGGTGGTCTCGGTGGTCACCTTTGCCTCGATCTCCTTCACGTGGGTCTCGTCATTGTTGCAGATGAACTTGGCGGTCGCCTTAGTGTTGTCCTCGCTCCATGTCCACTCGGGCTCACCCCAGTCGTGGCCGATACCTTCGCAGTCGACGGTCTCAGTCTCGTCGAGATCCAACTGACTGTCACGCTCCTGCGTGGTGATCTCAACCTCGCTGTCCTCACAGCTGGGCTCGAAGGTCAGCGTCGCGATGGGAACTGAGATGGGGTTGGAATCGTCATCCAATCTCCAAATCATGCTGGATGCGGCATAGGCCAAAGTGATGACGCCGTTCTCCTCATCCACATGGACGGAATTGATGCCCATACCTAATTTCCATGCGTCGTAGAATTCGCAATCCACATAGGTCAGCTTCTCGGGATCATAGGTGACTTCCAGCAGGCCGTTGGAGGTGGTCGGCTCTTCAACACCATACTCTGCCAGATCGGGAGAGGGGTCATCCGCCTCGATCTCCACGGTGACGGTGTTCTCGTCAGCTGCAGTCTCGTCGGCAGCAGGTGCCTCGAGAGGCTCGGAATTGGTCAGTACCATGTGCCTGCTGCTCAGGACCTCGCTCAGGCCGTTGGTACCGCCGTTAGCAACATTGGCAGTCTCGCCGAACTTTGCAATTTCGTAAGAGTGATTGGCCGGAGCGGTGGCAATAGCGAAGCCATCGCCGATCTGCTTTGCAGTGAGTCGCATTGCAGATGCAGAGGACACATCCTTACGGAGCATGGAGCTTTGGACTGCATCAGATGCGGCGAAAACGGTGGGCGCAACTCCATCGGCCGTCAGCAACTCGACATTGTCAACGACCAACGCATACTGATCGGTGACGTTGTAATGGCGAATCGCCACATAGACCTCAGATTGACCGGCAAAGTCTTTAAGGGAAGCGACATACTGCTTCCAGGCGCCGGTGGCGGTGAAGTCAGCAGAGATCTTCGTCATCTCGCCGGGGTTGGGAGTCGTCCCGGCGTAGAATGCAAACACCTCGGCAGCGTAATTGGGATCCAGGCCCTTGGCATACATAGCGATATTGGCATCGTCATATGCGCTCAGATCCAGCGCGGGCGTGATTGCGAAATTGTCGGGGTGCAGTGCGCCAACACCGTTTACAAAGGAGTCGGTTCTAATTAAGCCGGCAGTATCGCCATAGCCGGGCAATTGATCACTGTTGACCCACTGCCAGTTGTAACCGTCGTTGTCGCGATTGAAGAAGGTCCAGCCCTCAGCAGCAGGATCGGTCGCAAAGTAGAAGCCCTTCTTCACGCCGGTAATCTCGGGATTCGGCGTGGGATATTCACCGGGATCGTTGGGCTCGGGGCATGCGGGCTCGACGGGCTCAAGACTGCCATTGGCAGCAATATCGTCGAGGTAACCGATCAGGCCGGACACGTTTGTCGCATCCAAGAAGCCGCACAGACCGATCTCGCTGGTTGAGAAGTCAATGAACCACAGGCTCTTGTCCTCGTTATTGGCGATGACCAGACCATAGCTATTACCATCGTCTTTCTGGACCACAACCATGGACAGAGCGCTCTGATCTTTGGCAGTAATACCGGTCTGCACAAGCAACTGCGCATCGGTTCGACGGCCGCCGGCATAGTCGACGTCGAGCTCATACAGATTGCCATTCGTATCAAGGATGTAGTAGACGTAGACCTCAACGCCGCCAATATCGTCTGTTCCGAGGAAGCAGACACCGGCCATATTGGGGACCTCTGTGCTCAGATTCCAGCCGCTGTAGTCGGGCCTTACCAGCCAGCCGACAGAGGTGGTGAACACTGTCCTCATGTTGTCGGGCACATTGTTATTCAGGAACCTGGGGTAGCTGGCGAAGTCCATAGCGGGTGCCTGTGAATACATGCTGGTGTCGAACTCATTCCAGGAGTCGTCGGGCTCAAAGGTCTCACCATTCAGGATCTTGGGTATTCCATCACCAATATCCGCAATGTAGATGTCGCCAGCGCGGCCGCCGGAGACGACATCACCGGGTGCCGTATAGCCGTCCTCGGAGACGGTCAGATCCTTCAGGTTGATCATGGCAAAGCGGGTGCCCTTGGCATCGGTGACCTGGCCCATCACGTGGGCGTCAACCTTTATGAAGTCCTTGACCGTGACGTTGACAGTCTCAGACAGGTGCTCACCGGCATCGTTGACATCCACTGTGGTGATGGTCATCGTGGTCTCGCCCTTCTTCAGGCCGGTGATAACGCCGTCCTCGAAGGAGATAACTGTGGGATCAGCAATCTCAACGGTGTAATCATTGGTGTCGCCCAGCTTGACCTTGATATTGATCTCCTTGGTCTGGTTCTCGAAGAGCTCAATCTCGGTGGGCTTAACCTTCAGAACCAGATCGGTGGCGGGCTCATACTGATAGAGGCTCACCACAGGCCAAACATTGGAGCCGAAATTACCGAGTTCACAACTGATGCTAGGATCGTACTGGTCAATGATATACAAGCTGGCGGTATCACCGTTTCCATCGTAGTAAGACAAGAACAGATAGTCAGTTTCCTTGTCATACAGCAGGGAAGCGTGATTATCCGAAAGAGCGGCAACGCCCTCCAGTTTGATGTCGGTCTGGCCGAGTTCAACCAATTCCGGATCTCCATTTACGGGAAGGATGTATTCCAAGAGAGCACCGTTTTCGGTCAGCACATAGTAGTATGCGGCTTCTTCATCGCTACGTGCAAGGGCAATTGCGGCCATTGCATCTCCCTGGAGATCCTCTGTAAAGTCAGCGTAGTGCAGGGAGCCGGCCTCAGGGTCAACGGTCGCAACGATGGCACCGTTGCCGCATACAGCGACGATCTTTTCGGTGACGCCTTTGGCCTCAGCAATTTCTTCGGGCAGCGGAGCTGCGTCGGTGAAAATCCAGTCGCTGGCAATACCATCCAGCAGCACTGTTTCCTCATAGGTATCGGCATCCACTGCGTAGAAGGTGTCACCGTCCACAGTATAGAGGGTGTCATCCAACAGTGTGCCGGCGTAGTAGTAACCGCCCTTGGCGACCTGCTCCCACTCGGGGGTCTTGTCGGAGAAGAACTTGGACCAGTAGGCCACGTTGTCGTCACCGTAAATCAGACCACGCATTTCAGCGCTCACGTCGAGCTTTATCACATGGATAATAGCGGAGGCAGTCAGCTTGGGCTCCGCAACGGTGGTGGCAGTAACGGTGGTGTTACCAAGAGCCACGGCGGTGACAAGGCCATTCTCATCCACGGTGGCAACGGACGGATCAGCAGACTCCCAGGTGACACTCTTGTCCTCCAGCAGGATGGGCATGACGTCAGCGGTAAGCTGTACAGTTTCCTTGTGATCCTTGATCAGATAGTACTCCTCAGGCGTCACTGTAATATCGACTGCCTTGGTGGGATCAAAGATCTCAGGGATGGTTGTCTCAACGTAGGCGTAGAAACGCTGGCCCTCCGTGCGGTGAACAACCACCTTATTCTGGGCTGCATCGTAGGCCAGAGGCAGATTCACTCCACCGTTGTCGTTATACAGGGTATGGGCAGTCGGGTCAAGATTGAATTTGCCCTCCATGCTCTTAAAGTTTGCATACTGAACAGGTTTGCCATTGCTGGTAGCGTAGCACCGCATGTACAGAGTGGGGGCAAAGACGCTGTTCAAGTAG
>Ga0310691_10007590_pt1 | contig 11267 bp, 6 predicted proteins | sample 176DNAGHGlowgp2_FD_203887 | JGI IMG/M metagenome (GOLD analysis project Ga0310691, IMG submission 203887) | Sheep rumen microbial communities from Palmerston North, Manawatu-Wanganui, New Zealand - 1766 DNA GHGlow gp2 (v2) (version 2) | ecosystem: Host-associated > Mammals > Digestive system >... | reverse complement strand
CCCCATGTTTCTTTAATCTTAAAAATGCAAAGGTAATCAAAAAAAACGGGTTATCCCGTTTTTCACCATTTTTTCGCATCCATCAGCCTATCAGCCACACCAGCAAGTACCACAATGGCGGCACCAGCAAGGCCGGCAGCATGTTGAGCACATGACAATCCTTGATGCGCAGCAGCGACAAGCCCGAGCCTGTGATGAGCAGCCCGCCCACGATGAGCAACTCGGCCATCAGGGCCTCGCTCACCGCCTCGCTCGAGAGCAGCGCCACGCAGTAGAACATGCCCTGCCACAGGAACAGCACGGGCGCTGCCAGCAGCATCCCGATGCCGTAGGTAGAGCCGAAGATGGTCGCTGTCACCAGGTCGAGCGTGGCATTGGTGAACAGGAAGGTGTGGTCACCCTCCAGCGCACTGATGACAGGCCCGAGCATCGACAACGGGCCGATGCAGTAGACCAGGGTCGCCGTCGCCAGGCCGTCGGCCAGCCGCGTCCCCGAGGCCCGCTGCTCCCCCTGCTTGCTCTTGCGGTCCACCAGCCGGTGAAAACGCCCGTCAATGTCGAGCGCCACGCCCACCACGCTGCCGATGGCCATGGCTGCGATAAACAACACGGGATACTGGCTCCGGGGCAGGTTGGAGACCACAGCGTTGAGCCCGATGGCAAAGCACGCCAGCCCCAGCGCGTCGTAGAGCACATTCTTGTACTTCTCCTTTATTCCCTTGTGCAGCGCCACCCCGATGAGCGTCCCGGCCACAATGGTGCACGTGTTGACTATCGTCCCTATCATGATTGTCTTTCCAATTTGTTCTCAAGGGCAAAAGTACATCAATTTGTTCAACCGGCACTACGGCTCAGCCAGAAAAGTAGTGGGGGCAAGCATGAGGGCGAAAGACCTCGCCAAGGCCAGCGGCCTTGAAAACTTGTGCCGAACGCCATGAAGCTTGCTTCAATAGCTGAGGTGCAGCCACGTTTATGTAATTGCGCAAACCCCAGGGCTTACTGGCCTAAGGCCTCGTGTGGCCTGGGGAGAGGACAATAGGACGGGCCTCGCACCCCATGCCTCACCCACCTATTGTCGGGTGAGACCATTTTTCAACTTTTCACAACCATCTACCCCACCTTTTATCGGGTGAGCCGAAACTATTTTAAAAAGTTAATATAATGCAATAATATATAAAAAATGTAACTCCTGCGGAGAGTTACAAAATGGTTAAGGTGTGAAAATGAAGTAATTAAGTCTGGTTGTGACACATTACCTTAAAATGAAGGATTATGGATGTGGGTGATAATTATTATTTTTGTAGTTGGAAATAAGTGCATTTCACTATGAGAACCATCTGCTTCATTATGTTATTCAATGTCATGTTCAGTTGCACTTGGGCACAACAGAGCCCAAGTGCAACCGACACATGCGCAGGATATGAGTTAATCGATGGCTTTTCATACAATTTTGGTGACGTCTGCCTATCTGATGACTCAATTTCCCATTCTTTTTGGATTTTGAGTTCTAAACCAGTCCCTTTAATTGTGATTTCCTGCTCAACCACATGCCCCTGTACTGATGTGCATTGTTCTCAAGACGTGATTGAGTATGGCGACTCTCTTGAGGTCAAAGTCATCTATCATCCCTATGCGCTAGGCCCGTTTAGTCAATCGGCGGTGCTGAAAACAAATGTATGTCCTTATCGATATATAAGGCTATATATAGAGGGAAATGTGGTCGAAGGCAAGAACATAATGAAAAATTAAAGTTTCTAAAGTGGCTGGGCCCCTGCAGCAAGGTCTCCCCCTCCCGCCATTAGCCCCGCAAGGGTGACAGCTTGTGTGTCAATGACTTCCTGCCTCCCCCCGATTGGGCTAGGATGGGTGTTCCCGTGCTTGTCGCAGGGGGTGCACTTGGCTACGCCTCGTTGCACCCCTGCCCATACCCAGGTCGTCCCTTGCGGGGCTGTTATGTTAATTTTGCCGCGGCTAGTCTGATTTTTTTTAGGGATTTTTTTGTCAGGTAAAGATTTTTATTTAATTTTGCAAAATCTTATGAAGCTTTGTAACTCTCCGCAGGAGTTACAAAAATGTAAAACGACTATTTATTTAAGTAAAACGACTATTTATTTAAAATGTATTCTAATTAATAATTTTTAAATTTAATCTTATTATGAGTATTATGAGTAAACGATTCTTCAGCTCATTGCTGGTGGGTCTCCTATTCTTTTTAGGAACTGCGAGCATGTTTACTTCTTGTAAGGACTATGACGATGACATAGAACGCCTGCAGGAACAGATTGACAAGAATGCCAAGGCTATTGACCAGCTCAACAACCTTATCACTGATGGCAGTGTGATCAAGGAAGTGAGAAAGACGTCCAATGGCATTGAGGTTGTGATGAGTAACGGCAACACATACACCATCACCAATGGCACCGACGCAGTTGTATGGACCATCGGGGACGATGGATACTGGTACAAGGATGGTCAGAAGACTGACTATTACGCCATCGGTAAAGATGGTGCCAACGGCATCAACGGCACCAACGGTAAGGACGGCACCAACGGCAAGGACGGTAAGGACGGCATCTACTACGTGCCTAATCCTGAAACCGGTTGCTGGGACATCTACAATGGTGACGGCACCCTCAAAGAGCATTCCAACATATCCTGGAAGGCAACTTCGAGCAACGTAATCACCGCCGTGATGGATGGCAGCGACTTGAAGCTCTACAATGTAATGCTTGGAGAAGGCTACACCAATGTGACTGTGGCACTGAGCAATGCTCTGCGCGGCTTCGTATTCAAGCCCGAGATTTATGTTGACGGTGTTCCCGCTATCCGCGTGTCCTCGTTTGGTTACCGCGCTTTATCGGCCAGCGGCAAGGACAGCCCTTATGAGAAATACAACGAGGGTGGAGACAGCGTGTTCATCACTCCCAAGGTTTACGCCTATTATCATGTAAACCCGACAAATGCCAATGTTGAGGACTTAAAGAACCTGACCTTTGTTGTCCAGGCTAACGATGAATATGTAGTAACACGTCGCGCTCCTGCCAGCAAAGACTTTAATGTCACTGCAACATTTGCCGACTTCAAGGACGGCATCCTGAAAGTCGAAGTTAACGTTACGGGTAAGCCCGCCACCGGTGAGAAGATCTCGGTTGTTGCTCTGCAAACCACTAAGGAGAATGGCGAGAACGTAACGAGTGACTATGCTACTGTCGTTAAGAAAAACATGGTTGACCTCCGCATTGCCGACAAGAAACGCTTCGCCGGTGGCAAGGACTACCACTTCCGCCGCTTCTTGGCACAATTGGACAATGAGGCCGGTATCTCCAACCACACCGTTATCGAGAAGGATGCCGACAACAACACCTGCGATGTGGCCATGAACTACAATGAGACCCTCGATGTCGAAGAGTATGTTGAGGCTCATGAGCTCCTCAGCCCGCACAAGATTGCCGACCTTCAGGCTCTGGGCATGGAATTCAAATATGAGATTCTCAAGGGTTACACCGTTGACGATGACAACCACACCGACCAAGCCGAATTTGTTGAATGGGCCAACGCAAACCATACCATCCTCAAGGTTAAGGATAAATATGGCACAGCAGCCATTGACCGTACGCCTGTTATCCGTGTCCTGCTCATGCATGGCAGCAAAGTTGTGAAGGTCGCTTACATCAAGGTTAAGATCACGCGCAAGGGTGCCCTGATTGACGATCCTACGGTAACCATCACCGTTGACGACTTTACATTCAACTGCGGTAAGGATGACACTCAAGGCTATGACTACAAGACCATGAACCTGTACATCCTTGCTCCTTACGGATACAAGAAAGATGAGTTCCATGAATTCTATCCTGATCCTGTAGATTATCCCGGAACCAATGACGTTGGTACCGTTAAGGAGAATCCCGGTATTACCGAGGAGGGCACCAATGTGCTGTTGTGGACCATCTCTAACGATGACTTGTGGAAGTATGCCGGACAGACCGTCACCAACGTCTTCCGTTACTACACGAGCGACCACAAGCACTACTTTGAGATCATCCTCAAAGCCACTATCAAGAATGTCCAGAAGACCTATAACGTAACCCCCGCTAAGTACATCACCAACTACTGGGATGGCGCTAAGTCGCACGCATTGTTTAACGTTGCTGTTCCTCAGTCGACCAGCGACAGGAACCCCAACCACTGCGTGTTTGACAATGACCTGAACTCGCCGTTTGTTACCAACGACCTGGGCATCATCAATATTGATCCCATGGTGACCAACATCGAGTACTACTTCTGCAACGAGATGAACGGCAAGAACATTGCAGGCCAGAGCGTCTCGGTAAAGAACAATGGTCTTGAGCTCTGGGCTGGTGGTGAGATGATTGCCAACATCATCAACCATGACTCACCTGTTCCCAACCATATCGTTCTCAACAAGAACAGTGCTGTAGCCAAGAAGATGCTCAACACCACCAACCTGGAGGTATGGATCAGGGCTATCGGCTACATCTGCGGTAACACTGCTAATCCCAAGCAAGTTAACATCACCTTTAACGGAGCTGATCACTTCGTCGCTAAGTACATTCGTCCTATCAGTGCCGATACCATGGCTAAGGACAACTTTGTGGATGGCGTAGACTTTGGCGAGAAGGGTTCATACATCGCCTTGAAGGATCTTGTCAACCTGTATGACTGGCGCAATCGTTACTTCACCGATTACGACAACTATTGGGACTACTATGGCGCTCCCATCACTTTCAGCACCGATATCAATAATGCAGAATGTGACTTGAACGGCATCAGGCAGAAGGTTCCCACCACCATTGTGCTGCACCAGACCAGCACCGATCCTCACACTGGTACCATCACCTACAAGAACAACGGTACCGTTGTCACCAGTGACTTCAACATCTTCGTGAAGGTTAATGTAACCTATGGTTGGGGATCATTCACGACCAAATGGATCACTGTTCCTGTCAAGAACACGAGCCATGCTATCAATTAATTTGAGCAATTCTTTTTCAAAACATTTATAGCACTTTAGTTGTTTGAATTTGGCACCGTCGCTCTTTTTCATGATACGTGCGGTGCCAATTCTTTTTTTAGATGATATAAACATGGTTAATAAATATTTCAAGGCCCTGTTGATTACCGCCATCGTGACAACAGCATTTTCCTGCAACAAGAATGCCGACGACGGACAAGTGACAGGAAAATACGTTGACGAATTTGGCAACAAATTTGAATTGCGGGAAGACCACAGCGCAACCATCCAGTTTGATGGTCAGGACAAGGTTAACGATACGCGCTGGCACAATGGTGCCCACAATGACACATCATACATAACGATTGAGTATAACGGGGACTCAACTTATTACTACATGAGCCACGGAAAACTCTATCGACGGATTGAGGACCTGAAGGCCGGGCATCCGGCCATAGAGCTGGAACGAGACTAACCCCAGTCACACTCTGGGGGCTGCATTCATTTGGGGATTTCTTACAGAAGTCCCCAAATGATTATGTTGGGCTTTTCGGCCTCACGCCCGATTAACCAGACAAGCGGATGAATCATGACACATCCTCATGAATGAAATCTTTAATCTTTATGCTATTAAAAGTCTTATATACCTTGTTGTTCTGCATGTGTGCAGTGCAATCAGTAAGCGCATCGACGACCCCTGGCGACACGACCACCCACACCGGCTCTTATACCAACCAGTCACAGCTGTCATGGTTCACCGTCAAGGATAACCACTTCATGCCCAAGGACGTGCTGCTAGGCAATAAGGAGTACCAATTCTTCCTGCATTTTACTATCGACAGCTGCGGCACAGCTAACCATATCATGTTATACATTCAGTATTGCGCCGATGAGCCACTGCACTATTATGAGGCCATATTCATCATTAATGGAAACAACTACTCAATCTTAACCAATCCGTCACACATAAAGCCCCTGCAAGGGAAAAAACGATATTACCTTGAGATCAGTGACACCGAAATCAGGGAGCAAGACAAGGAATTGCTCGATGCTCTTGTTCACAATCATGGCGTCACCCTTAAACTGAAAGGAGCTGATGGCTTTACCCATGTAATACCTCTTGACGAAAAATTTTGCAAGGGTTTTTCACGATCTATTATGGCATATCGAAATTTGGGAGGAAGCCTGTAAACTATCAGTTCTTGTCGATGCCCTTATATAATAGTTTTTCAGAACACATGTATCACTCAGCACCAACTAGCCGTTATTCATTATTATGCACATCACGTAGGACCCTGAAAAACTGAATTATGGCCGAAATCTTAATCAATCTGGACATACAAGGCTTAAACCTATCCAGTCATGAGATTATCTTAAAGATTAATGGGGATCTTTTTATTCCGCAAAAGAGGAAGAATAACAATACACAAAACTCGTCTGAGGGTGGTTTCTGCCAGTTTATTGAGAAGGAAATCCTTAACCTCATTTCATGCAAACGGCTTCGTTCAGCCGAGATTCACAAGAGCGCAATCAAGCAATTCATGCAGTACCGTAACAGCATTGACATACCCATTGTTGATGTAGACAGTGAAGAGATAAAACGATTTGAAATCTATTTACGGGACAGGAAACTGTCATTAAACACTATCTCATTCTACATGAGGACATTGCGGTCATGCTATAATAAAGCGATTGAAAAGCATCATTTCATCGACAAGCAACCATTCAAGCATGTCTATACCGGAATTGAGGAAACTGATAAAAGGGCCTTGGATCTTGATTCCATCAAAGCCATTATGCAATGTAAACTCGTTAATCGGGACGAGAGTTTTGCTCGAGACCTGTTTATGTTCAGTTTTTACACTCGAGGGATGTCGTTTGTGGATATGGCCTACCTTAAACGCTGTAACATCAAGCAGGGCTGGCTAATCTATAAACGGCATAAGACAGGGCGGAGCATCAAAATAAAATGGGAAAGCTGCATGCAACGCATCGTGGATAGATACCATAACGGTTCGTCGGATTATTTACTGCCCATAATTCACAGTTCCAACGGTAAAGAGCGCAATCAATACCGTGGAATACAGCACAAAGTGAATCAAGCCCTTAAGAGAATCGCCTCTTATTGCCACATCAAGAGTAACTTGACGATGTACGTTGCCCGCCATTCTTGGGCCAATGCTGCCAATACCCTGAATCAACCCTTAGAGCTCATAAGCCATGGGATGGGTCATAGTTCCACTAAAACCACCAGAATCTATCTTCACAGTATCAAGATGAGCCAAATCGACGAATTGAATAACTGTATATTACAAGAAATCAACGCACTGTAATGCGCCAAGCGCATGATGACCGCTTGGGCTCTTCACGACCGCAACAGGGGGCAAATATGATTGGGCGCGGTTGCCCTGGGGGTAAATTGGCTAAAACCGTGCAGGATTAAGAAGTCAAGTTTCTAAAGCAGCTGCGCCACTTTAAAAACTTGAGGAGTAAAGAGTAAAGATTAAGGATTAAAGAAATCCTCAAATAGCAATTGCCCACGACTGTCAGGAAATCTGCGGACAATGAAGTTCGTCTTCGACGCACTTATCTGCTGATTCTTTAGCACCAAGCTGCGAACCTCTCCGAGGTTCTTGCATGGTGTTACCCATTGAAGCTGGCCCTACGGGCCATCAGCCCCTACGGGGCTTGTTTCCATCCGCAGTCCAAACACTTGGTTTTGCAGGTGTCCCGAAAATTTCTCAAAATTTTCTGGGCTCAGTCGCAAGGACAGGGGGAATCGCCTTTCTATACACCCTACACTATACACTATACACCTCAAGTTGATAAACGTGGCGAAGCCACTTTAGAAACTTGAATTTAATCATTAATCGATAATCATTAATCAGTGAGAAAGTTAACAACTTTAGAAACTTGAGTTATGAAAAAACACTACCTTTGCATGTCAAAACCAAGAGGCAACAACCCATGAATCGTTTTTTTATCATTCTATATCTGGCGGTCCTGGCAACGGGGACAGCAGTTGGGTCAACCCGAGCTCATGGCACGGCACCGGCCAGTGACGTGGAGCAGGCCTTGGCTCTGGCCGCGCGGCTGTCACCCGCATTGACCGAGAAGGTCCAATTCGAGAAAATCGGGGCCGACCGAGGCCGCGATGTGTTCACGCTCGAGAGCCGAGGCGGCAAGGTCGTCATCGGCGGCAACAACGCGGGATCGATGGCGGTGGGTCTGAACCGTTACTTGAACCGCTACTGCCTGACCACCGTGTCGTGGTATGCCGACGTAGCCGTAGAGTTGCCCAAGGTCTTGCCCGATGTGCCTGCCGCCGAGCGGGTCACGGCGCGGGTGCCTCAGCGTTTTTTCCTCAATTACTGCACGTGGGGCTACACCATGCCCTTCTGGCAATGGAAGGACTGGGAGCGCCTGATCGACTGGATGGCGCTCAACGGGGTGAACCTGCCGCTGGCCATCACGGGCCAGGAGGCCGTGTGGTACAACGTGTGGACCAGCCTGGGCATGAGCGACAAGCAGGTGAGGTCTTATTTCACTGGCCCGGCCTACCTGCCGTGGCACCGCATGGCCAACATCGACGGCTGGTGTGGCCCGTTGCCCAAGGAGTGGCTTGCCCAGCAGACGGCCCTGCAGCAGCGCATCGTGGAGCGCGAGCGGGCCTTGAACATGCGGCCCGTGCTGCCGGCCTTTGCCGGCCATGTGCCAGGTGCGTTGCGCGACCTGTTCCCCGAGGCCGACATCCAGGCCCTGGGAGGCTGGGCCGGCTTCGGTGAGCAATACCGCACCTATTTCCTCAACAGCGAGGACCCGCTCTACGGCCGCATCCAGCGCCTGTTCCTCGAGGAACAGACCCGCCTGTTCGGCACTGACCACATCTACGGCATCGACCCGTTCAACGAGGTGGATCCGCCCAGCTTCGAGCCCGACTACTTGAACAAGGTGACACAACACATTTATGAAAGTTTGACTGCCGTCGATCCCGAGGCCGAGTGGCTGCAGATGGCATGGTTCCTCTATTACCAGCGCAAGGACTATACACGAGAGCGCACCCGTGCCATGCTCACGGGTGTGCCCCAGGGCAAGATGACGATGCTCGACTACTACTGCGAGTACAAGGAGATGTGGCGCGACCACGACGGCTTCTACGGCCAGCCGTTCATCTGGTGCTACCTGGGCAACTTCGGCGGCAATACCAACGTGCAGGGCCGTGTCAAAGAAGCAGGACAGCGCCTCGAGCGGGCGCTGCAGGAGTGCGGCGACAACCTCGTGGGCATCGGCTCCACACTTGAGGGCCTCGACGTGCAACAGTTCCCCTATGAGTATATCCTGGAAAAAGCCTGGGACTATCATAAAACCGATGAGCAGGTCATCAACGAACTGGCCGACCGTCATGCAGGGGTCATGAGTTCGTCCGCGCGTCAGGCGTGGAAACTGCTCTATGACAGCATCCTCGACATCACTCCCGGCAACTTTGCCGCACCGTTGCCCTGCTCCTACCCATCGTTTGGAAAAGAGAGCCGCCCTGTCAAGTACAACCCGCGCGACCTGCTGGCCGTGTGGGACCTGCTGCTGGAACAGGACGCCGCCACTACCGACGCCATGACCATCGACCTCGTGTGGGTGGGACGCCAACTGCTGGGCGACCTGTTCCTTGTCGAGAAACAGATGCTGGACGAGGCCTGCCTGCAGCGGGACAACGACGGCGTGTTTGCCCACAGCAACCTGATGTTTGAAATCCTTTCCGACCTGGATGACCTGAACTGCCACCACCTGCACGCCACCCTGGCACACTGGCTGCAACAGGCCCGTGCGCTGAGCAAGTCGCGCGAGTCGGGTGACTACTACGAGATGAACGCACGCCGCCTCATCACCACCTGGGGAGGGAGCCTCAACGACTATGCCTGCCGCAACTGGAGCGGCCTGATGTGGGGCTACTATGCCAAGCGGTGGGAAATCTATATCCGTAACGTCACTGCAGCGGTATTGGGCGGGCTAGAATATGACAACACCGCCCATCAAGCCGCCATCGACAGATATCAGGAAAAGTGGGTTAACTCAACCGATAAGGATATAGAACTGGTCACTCTCGACGAGATGGTCTCAACCAGCAAGGATGTCCTGACCCACTCGCGCGAGCTGCGCGAGAAATACCGCGAGCAACTCGACGCCTGGGCCGGAATGTAGCCCTTGCCGTCACTACCGAGCCGCCACAGCAGCTGCCAGCTGTTCCAAGCCCTGCATGAGCACGCTGCGCGGCACAGCGACGTTAAGGCGCATGAAGCCACTGCCCGACTTACCGAACATTGCACCGTCATTCAAGCCGATGCGGGCTTTGTTGACAAACAGGTCGATCAATGCGTCATGCTCCAGCCCCAGCCCTGTGCAGTCGAGCCACACCAGGAACGATGCCTGCGGCTTGATGGCCTTGATGGCGGGAATGTGCTGACGGCAGTAATCGGCCACAGCATCGATATTATCTTCGATATAGGCCAAGCACTGGCGCAGCCACTCGGCGCCATGCCGGTAGGCAGCACGCGTCGCTGTCATCGACAGGAAATTGGGTGAACACTGTTCATTGGCCTCCAGATGATGGAAGAACGGCTTGCGCAGGTCAGGATTCTTGATGACGCACCACGAGCTCACAATGCCCGCGATATTGAACGTCTTGCTGGGAGCTCCCATCACCACGCCCACCGTGCGGGCGTCGTCGCTCACCGTGAGAAACGACGTGTGGCGATGCCCCTTCAGCACCAGGTCACCGTGGATCTCGTCGCTGAACACCACCACGCCATATTTCCTCGCCAGCGACGCCACCTGGCGTTGCACCTCGACAGGCCAGGCGATGCCGATGGGGTTATGGGGGTTGCACAGCACCATCATGCGGGGACGCTTTGTCTTGAAAATACGTTCCAGACCCTCCAGGTCCATCTCGTAGAACCCGTCATCGGTGCGACGCAGGCCATTGTTCACCACCATGCGGTTATTGCCCGTGATCAGCATCCTGAAGGGGTGATACACTGGTTCCTGGATGACCACCTTGTCGCCAGGACGGGTAAAGTGGTTCAGCGCCAGGCCGAAGCCGTTGACAATGCCGCCAATGAAGCAGGCCTCGTCCTGAGTGAATTCCAGGCCGTTGCGCTCACGCTGCCAGTCGATGATCGACTGCCAATAGCCCTCGAGAGGCACACTGTAGCCATAGATAGGGTGCCCGGTGATGCGGTCGGCCAGCGCCCTGGTGATCTCAGGACAGGCAGCAAAGCCCATATCGGCCACCCACAGCGGC
>Ga0310691_10007589_pt1 | contig 11269 bp, 6 predicted proteins | sample 176DNAGHGlowgp2_FD_203887 | JGI IMG/M metagenome (GOLD analysis project Ga0310691, IMG submission 203887) | Sheep rumen microbial communities from Palmerston North, Manawatu-Wanganui, New Zealand - 1766 DNA GHGlow gp2 (v2) (version 2) | ecosystem: Host-associated > Mammals > Digestive system >... | reverse complement strand
AAGTATGCCCAGTCGTCGAACTACTGGAAGAACAGCATCGGCATGAACAAATGTATCGACTCCATCGGCCTCATCGGCCAGAAGGAGCAGTTCGAGCAGCAGCTGCGCCGCTGGCAGGACACCAGTGGCTACCTGAAGGGCCAGCTCGACTTTGCCAAGATGAAGCAGCTCTACGACCGCCGCATTGCCGTGTCGAAGGCTGCCATGCTGGCCATGGAGAGCTTCATGCGCAACGACGAGCTGAGCCAGCGTGCCCTGCGCGTCCACAACGGGGCGCAGCCCGTGGGCCACGGCAAGCGCCAGCACATCAACTTCAAGGACAACCGCGACAGCTGGGACTACGACACCGACCGCGAGGTCTTGGGCACCCTGCTCAAGAACTATCGGAAGCAGGTCACTGACCCGCAGTGGCTGCCCGACTTCTACCAGACCATCGACCGCCAGTTCGGCGGCGACTGCCAGGCCTACGCCGACTACCTCTACAAGAAGTCGGCCCTCATCAAGAAGGGGCGCGTCTATCCCAACAAGAAATCGTTCACGAAGGATTTGGGGGTGCAGTACGGTCTGGCACTGACCACCTTGCAGCAACAGCTGACGGTGGCCGCCATGGCCGTGCAGGACAGTATCGACCAGCAGGAGCGACTGCTCTGTGCCGCCAAGCTGCGCATGGAGCAGGACCAGCCCCACTACAGCGATGCCAACTTCACCATGCGCATGAGCTACGGGCAGGTGAAGGAGTACAACCTCGGCGGCAAGCCCTCCGGCTGGCAGACACACGCCCCGAGCATGGTGGCAAAGATGAAAAAAGGCGACTCCGTGGAAGACTATAAGGTGCAGCCCGAGATGCTCGACCTGCTCAGCGGGGCGGGAGAGATGCCCCTCTGCTTCCTCACCACCAACGACATCACCGGCGGCAACTCCGGCAGCCCGATGTTCGACGGCAAGAACCGCCTCATCGGCCTGGCCTTCGACGGCAACTGGGACTCGCTCTCCAGCGACATCTTCTTCGACTCGCAGCTGGCACGCTGCATCGGCGTGGACATTCGCTACGTACTCTTCATGATGGACAAGTGGGGCAAGGCTAACCGACTGCTGAAAGAAATCAATGCGAAGTAAGCTCACGCTGCTCCTGGCGCTCTGCCTGGGCATGACTGTTCATGCCCAGTTGGGGCGCTACCGTGCCGACTTCCACGTATCGGCCACCAACTTCGTCGATTCCATTGACATTGAGTGGGAGCGCGGACAGGTTTTCGTGCCCGTCACCATCGACGGTCGCCGCTACCGCTTCCTGCTCGACACCGGTGCCGGCCAGAGTGTGGTGTTCAGCGACTCACCTCTGGCTGGCGGCCCCCGGATGGGCAACCTCATCTCGCACGACGCCGCCGGCCATTCCGACACCGTGGCGGTGACGCTGCTGCCCCCTGTCAGCTTAGGCACCATCACCCTCTCGGGGCTGAAGGCCACGGTGCAGCCGCGCACGTCGGCCATCGACGGCATCCTCGGCTTCGACTTGGTGAACGGTGGCCTGACGATGACCATTGACGTGCCGCATCGCCGTCTGCTCCTCTCCGACCAGCGTTGGCCCCTCTCGAAGAAAGAGGAGCGCGCACTGGGCATCATCGGCATGAAGTACTACCTGGACTTCCATGTGCCCTACATCGACATCGTACCCTTCGGAAAGCATACCGAGCGGGTGCTCTTCGACACGGGTAGCCGGCAGTTCTTCTCGATGAACAAAGCCCATTTCGACGAGGCGGCATCCTGCGAGGCCAAACGGATGGCCAAGGGGCACCCCCAGGACTTCACCGTGGAGGGGCGCAGCAAGGGGCGCCACGCCATAGGCCACTACGGTACGGAGCCGATGGGCGAGGTGGCCTTCCTGCGCCTCGACAGCCTCCGCCTGGGCCACCTCGCCTTCTCCCGCCTCCACTGCATCACCACTCAGGGAGGCTCGCATGTCGGGTCGCCGCTGCTGGCCTACGGCTCCGTCACCTTCGACCCCCATCGCCGTCGACTGCTCTTCCTGCCATATATGCCGACGGCCCAGCCCTGCGCCGTTGACAACCGGCAGCTGGAGATTGCTTTCGTGGCCGACAGCATGGGGCGGCCGCAGGTGGGGCTGGTGTGGGAGCACGGCAACCCCTATGCCGCCGGTTTCCGACAGGGCGACATTGTTGAGCAGATTGACAATCGACCCGTGGCCAGTATGGCACAGTTTGTCGGCTGGCAGTTCATACGCGGGCGCGCGTACCTTTTTACATTGCGCGACACGCAAGGACGGCGAAAACAGGTGAAATGGGTGCGACTGCAGAAAAAATGAAAAAAACGCTGACGAACTGTAACTTTCCACTCAGCTAATCGTCTAAACAGATAGAGAGGATGAAAGAACTCAGCTTCCGCACCGACGTGCTGCCACTGAAGGACGAACTCTTCCGGCTGGCACTGCGCATCACTCTCAACAGAGCTGATGCCGAGGACGTTGTGCAGGAGACCATGCTGAAAGTATGGAACCGCCGCGAATCGTGGGGCGAGCTGGAGTCGATGGAAGCCTTCTGCCTGACCATCTGCCGCAATGTGGCTCTTGACAAGGTGAAGCGTGCCGACCGCCAGAACGCATCGCTCGACGAGGAGGGGAGAGGAGAGTGGAAAGGGGCAGAGCATGCCGACCACTCCTACACGGCAAACCCCGAAGAGCAGGCCGTGCAGCGCGACCGCGTAGAGCAGGTGAGAAAGCTCATTGCACAGCTGCCTGAGAAACAGCGCACCTGCATGCAGCTGCGCGACATGGAGGGCAAGCCCTACAGAGAGATAGCCCAGGTGCTGGGCATCACCGAGCAGCAAGTGAAGGTGAATATCTTCCGCGCCCGGCAGAGCATCAAAGAGAAATTTCAACAAATAGAACGACATGGACTATAAGTACATTGAGCAGCTGCTTGAACGCTACTTCCAGGGTGAGACCACCCTTCAGGAGGAGCAAATACTCAGGGCATTCTACGCGCAGAGCGTGGAAGACATGCCGGAGCTGCTCGGACAGTATGCCCCACTCTTTGCTGTGGTGAACGAGAAGGAGCAGTTGGGCAGCGACTTCGACGAGCGGTTGCTCATGCTGACAGAAGGTGCCGAGGTGGTGCCCCTGAGAGACAATCAGGTGAAAGCACGCACCGTCAGCCTGGCTGACCGCCTGCGGCCTCTCTTCGGCGCTGCTGCCGTCGTGGCCATCCTCCTCACCCTGGGTAATGCCATCAACGCATCGTTCAAGACCGACGACACCTGGGTGGATGCCGAGGAATATGCGCAGCGCGGAGCCACACAGCTCAAGGCCGACGGCCCTGCCGTAGCCTACGAGCAGACGGCCGCCGACTCGCTCTCCTTCGTCAAGGAAGGGCCGCTGCCTGCCACTCCCGCCGACTCCATGCCGGGGCTGAACTAAGAACAATTATTTCTATGCTTTCTCTATAACATTATCATTTAGGATTAAAACACAAAACTTCAACAAGCTGAGAAGCTTCACATTTTTCCAAGAAGAGCCATGGGCCGACAGTCAAGCGCGACGTCGGCCCTCTCTCATTTCTCAGGTCCTATAAGGATTTGTGTGGGTTTGTAACACACCCCACACAAATCACTGTAGTACACATTCCTTAGAGCGCTACAACCCTGATGGAGTAGGGGGGCAGGGTGGTGAGGCTGTTGGTCGTGATGACCTCGGCCTTGGCCTTCTGGTCTTCTATGCCGTTGCCCACCAACTGCTCGCACGCTGCTGTCGGCGGCAGGGTGATGCCGCTGACGGAGAGCTGGAGCGTCGATGGTAGAGCATTGACGAGCTTCAGGTATTTCTTCCCCGTCTTCGAGTCGGCAACGAGGCTGGCTCCCACGCGGTGCTTCAGCTCCGGGCGTTCCAGCGTCAGTTGCGAGCTGACGTAGCGGTCGCCGCCGTAGACGGAGAACAGCCGCTGCACCTCGTAGGCTGGTGTGGTGCGCACGTCGGTGTTGGAGAAATAAATCATGTCGGGATCCCAGTTGTGGTGGCCGTCCTTGCAGAGCATGGGGGCGTAGCTCGTCATCTCCACGATGTCGCCGTTGCGCTCTACGTCGGTGAGGTAGAGAGCCTCGGCCAGTGCCGTCTCTAAGTTGGGCCGTTTCACGTGCGTTGAGGCCGCCCACTCGCCGAGATATACCTTCGTGGCTGGCGTTCCGTCGACATTCTGGCGCGGATAGTTGTCGTAGTAGTCGCGGTGGTGGAGGAACCATCCCGTCGACTCGTAGTAGTGCTCGTCGGTCATATACTGTAGCTCAGGATGGCGGCGCGTAAACTCCCAGCCCTCCAGATAGTCGGCAGAGGGGGTGTGGAACGGCCCCACGGTGCCACAGACCTTGATTTCAGGGTGACGCTCGCGCAGGGCGCGGGCAATCATCTCGTAGCGCTCCTCGAAGACGGTGCCGATGATGTCCTCGTTGCCGATGCCGAGATATTTCAGGTTGAACGGTGCGGGGTGGCCGGCCTCGGCGCGGCGGCGGGCCCACTCGTTGGTGGCCGGGTCGGCGTTGGCCCAGTCGATGAGGTTGCACAGCTCGTCGATGTAGGCGGGCATCTCCTCCATGGGAATGCCACCCTGTTGTCCTCCTATGCCTTGCGCGTTGGCGACAGAGTTCTGGCAGGGCACGCCGGCGGCCAGCACGGGTAGTGGCTCGGCACCGATGTCCTCACAGAAGAGGAAGTACTCGTAGAAGCCCAGGCCGCGTGTCTGGTGGTAGTTCCAGATGTTGAAGTCGGGCTTGCGCTCCTGCAGCGAGCCGATGGTGTGCTGCCAGTGGTAGATGTTGTCGAGGCCCTGTCCGTGGCTCATGCAACCGCCGGGGAAGCGCACGAACTTCGGCTTCAAGTCGGCAATGACCTGTGCCAGGTCTTTCCGCAGCCCGTTCTTCCGGTTCTTGAAGGTCTCCTGCGGGAAGAGCGAAATCATGTCGACACCTACATGGGCCGCCTTCTGCGGTATGATGGCCAGGCGGGCCTTCTTTTCAGTGGCCTTTGCCGTCAGCACGGTGGCATACTGCTTCCAGTCGGTGCCCTTCGTCTTCAGTTGGCTGCTGGCCAGCAGGGTTCCGTCGCTGCCGATGAGCTGAATGGAGAATGTCTGCTTCTGGCCGCCGCCGAGGACATACATCGAGAAGTCGTACTTTTGGCCTGCCTCCACGGCAATACCATCCCAGCCCTCGTTCCACAGCGTGTCGTTAGGCCACAGCAGGGCGTAGTGGGGGTTGTTGGGGTGCAGGGGGTTGTCGGTGGCTATCTCTATGGGCCTGCGCGACTGCCAGGCGGTGGTGGCCGTCCACTCGCGGCGGTCTTTCGCGCTGTACTCGAAGTCGCGGTTCTGTATCAGCTCAGCATAGAGGCCGCCGTCGGCAGCATAGCTGATGTCTTCGAAGAAGATGCCGATGAGCTGGTCGCTGATGGGCTTCTGGTTGTTCATGTCGACGTGTAGCGTGGCACTGAGTGTCTGTGGCAGGCTGGCCAGGTTGCGGCTGTCGTCGTGCATGCGCTCGCTGCTGAGTCGCCCGTCCTCCGCCCGTTGGGCGAAGAAGTCTTTGATGTGGGCCAGCTCCTGGTCGGCGATGGCAAACTTCTGCCCCTCCATGCGCTGGCCGTCCACCATGGCCGTCTGCCGCTGCCAGAGACTCTCGTCGGCCAAGGGCATGGGCATGCTCTTCGAGAATTGGCGGAAGTCGGAAGAGGCAAACAGGCGGTGGGCGCTGTCGCCACTCTTGTAGTAGATGTTGAAGCCGTTGTCGATGGGCTGCACTACGGGCTTCAGACAGTTGGGAGTAGCCACTAAGGGGTAGTCCTGCGGCCGCCACGTCACCAGGTCGCGGCTATAGGCAGCGGCGAGCAGCGGCGAGCGGTCGTTCACCTGGAACACCAGTCGCCACGAGCCGTCTTTCGCCCGGCAGAGCGAGGGGTGGTACATGCGCTTTTCGGCACCCCATGTGCCGTAGTCGCTGGAGCAGAGCTGCCCTAAGTGGTGCCAGCCGCTGCTGTCGAGGGCGGCGGCATGGAGCCCTTGGCGCTCGTTAGGCGAATAGATGAAGATGCTGTCTTGCTGGGCAAGAGAAGCCCTGCTCACCATAGCCGTGGCGATGAGCAGCAGAAGTCGGAATAGTGTTTGCATGTCAATTCAACAGTTTTTGGTTTCTTGACTGCAAAGTTACACATTATTTATAATTTAATACGCTTTGAAGGGCATAAAAACAAAGAAAAAATACGTTTTTCTTTGTTTTTCGCTCACTTATTCGTACCTTTGCGCCGAAATTACGAAAAAACCATGAGAAAGCTTTTCTTATTTTTGATTCTGGCCATCGGCTCGCTGCCTGTAAGCGCACAAGCAGTATATAATGTTATGGATTTCGGAGCGAAGGGCGATGGCATCGCCGACGATGCCTCTGCCCTGCAGCAGGCCATCGACCGTTGCTCAGCCGAAGGCGGCGGACGCGTGCTGCTGCCCCGCCAGCACACCTTCCTCTGTGGCCCCGTAGAGCTGAAGAGCCATGTGGAGCTGCATCTTGAGAGCACCGCCACGTTGCTCTGCAACCCCGACGAGCGCCTTTACACGCTGAGTGCCTTTGGCGAAAACCGTGGCGAGGGCATGATGTGGCTGTGGGCGAAGAATGCCCGCAACCTGAGCATCACCGGCCGGGGCACCATCCACGGCAACGGCATCAAGTTCATGGGCCAGGAGCTGAGCGACAGCTATGAACTGAAACCCTTGTTAAGTGAAGAGTTAAGAGTGAAGCGTGAAGAATCTGAATCATCAAGTGATGCTGCGCAGCTTAATTCTTCACTCTTCACGCTTCACTCTTCACTCTATGACCCCCGTCCCCATGTGCTCACGCTCATCGGCTGCGACAACCTCCTCATCCGCGATGTCACTATCACCGAGGGAGCCTACTGGACGATTCACCTCGTGGGCTGCAATGTGGCTCTCATCGATGGCGTCAACCTGTGGAATAACCTGAAGATTCGCAATGGCGACGGCATCGACCTGGACCACTCTAAGAACGTGCGCATCGCTAACTGCCACATCACCTCGGGCGACGACTGCATCTGCCTGAAGAATCGCCGCGAATACCAGGAGTATGGTGCCTGCCACGACATCGTCGTCACCAATTGCACGCTCTCGAGCCGCTCGTGTGCCATCAAGATTGGCTCGGAGAACATGGACAATATCTATAATGTACTCTTCGACAATTGCATCATCACCCAGTCGAACCGTGGCGTGGGCATACAGAACCGCGACGAGGGCACGGTGACCGATGTCACCTTCTCAAACATCATGATGGACCTGCAGCTGTGGAGCGACGTGTGGTGGGGCAAGGCCGAACCTATCTACGTGACCAGCTACCCCCGTGCCGACGGCAACCACAAGGATGCCAACTGGCGCTTCCCCAAGGGCGAGACCCAGGGCCGCTCGGGAGCCGTGAGCCGCATCACGTTCAACAATATCCAGGCCACCAGCGAGAACGGCTGTTTCATCGGGGGCGACACCCCCGACAAGGTGAGCGACATTGTGCTGAACAACGTCACGCTGAACCTGCGCCGGCAGACCACCTACCCCAATGGCATCTACGACAAGCGCCCCTGCAAAGGCGAGACCTTCACCACCGACCGCGTCTACGGCGTATATATAGAGCAGGCCACGGGCGTGACTACCGAGAACCTCGTGGTGAACAACTACCTGTCGCTCTACGGCGGCAAGGTGAAATATCCCGAGAAGACGCTGAACCCCGTACACCGGCTGAAAAACTTCATTAACTCAAACAAATAATTAAACACGAACTTATGCAAAGCATTAAAAACACTTTCGGACGCTTGCTGACGCTGCTCCTGCTACTGATGGTGACCACCGTCGCCTGGGCGCAGCAGCGCATCAGTGGTACCGTGCGCGATGCCAAGGGCGAAGCCCTCATCGGCGTGAGCGTGAAGCAAGTAGGCACACAGAATGGCGTGACTACCAACGTGAACGGACAGTTCACCCTCTCTGTGCCCCAGGGTGCCAACCTGGAGTTCAGCTACATCGGCTACAACACCCAGACCCTCCGTGCCGCCAACGGCATGACGGTCACCCTGCAGGAAGACAACCAGCTGCTCGACGAAGTGGTGGTCGTGGGCTATGGCACCATGCGCCGCAAGGACGTCACCAGCTCCATCACCACCGTTCAGGCCAAGGACCTAAACCAGGGCGTGTTCACCGACCCCGGCCAGATGCTGCAGGGCAAGGTGCCCGGACTGGTGGTCTCTTCCACGGCCGATCCTAACGGTGCTCCCACCATCACCCTGCGCGGTGCCTCCACCCTGCGCACCGGCGATGCCATGCAGCCCTTCTATGTGGTCGACGGTATTCCCGGCGTCGACATCTCGATGGTGTCGCCCGACGACATCGAGAGCATCGACGTGCTGCGCGATGCCACCGCCACGGCCATCTATGGCTCGAAGGCTGCCAATGGCGTGATCATCATCACCACCAAGAAGGGCGGTGAGGACAAGGCCAACGTGACCTACAACGGCTACGTGGCTTTCGACAATATTCTCAAGAAATATGACGTGGCAACGGCTGCCGACCTGCGCAAATATGCCGCTGCCAACAGCGTGACGCTGAAGGATGGCGGTGCCGACGTGGACTGGCAGGACCAGGTGCTCCGCACAGGCATCAGCCACAACCACAATGTAGGCATCACCGGTGGCAACAGCAAGACGAGCTATATGGTGAGTGCCAACCTGATGAAGCGCGAAGGTGTCATCAAGATGTCGGGCATGGACCGCTTCAACGTGCGCTCGCTCATCTCCACCAAGCTGCTGAAGGACCACCTCACCGTGTCCATGGGTGTCAACTCCATGTACGGCAAGCATTTCGGTGTGCCCATGAACAACGAGGGTGCCTCTGTCCTCGACGCCATGAACTACTATTCTCCCACCAACGACATCAAGAATGACGACGGCTCATGGACGGTGGGCGCAGGCTCGAAGAACTACAACCCGCTGGCCTTGATGGAAGAAAACACATCGGAGACCATCTGGAAGCGCAACCAGTTCATCGGCAAGACCGCCCTTGAACTCTGGAAGGGCCTGTTCTGGAATGTAAACTACTCCTGGAGCAACTACCAGAGCACCTACAGCGCCTATAACACGCGCAAGTCGCAGTTGGAGGGCATCGGCAACAAGAACGGCCAGGCCACCCGCAACACCTACTTCGGTCGCGAGCAGACTTTTGAGACCTACCTGAACTACGACTTCACACTGGGCAAGCACAAGGTGGGCCTGATGGCCGGCTACTCGTGGGAAGAGAAGAAGAACCGCGACGGCTTCGGACTCAGCGTGGAAGGATATTTCAACGACGACCTGACCTGGTACAACATGCAGTACGCCCAGACCATCCTCGGTGTCCAGAACTCTGTTCAGAGCGGTTACTTGGAAAAGATTCGCAATATCTCCTTCTACGGCCGTGTGAACTATTCGTTTGACAGCCGCTATATGCTGCAGGCCACCCTGCGCCGCGACGGCTCGTCAGTCTTCGGAAAGAACAATCGCTGGGGTACGTTCCCCTCGGTATCGGCTGCTTGGAACATCACCGAGGAGCAGTTCATGAAGAACCAGAACATCTTCTCAAACCTGAAACTGCGCGCCGGCTACGGCCTCTCGGGTAACTCCATGGGCTTCGACGTCTATTCGTCCTATCCCGCCTACGGCGCTTCGGGCACCTTCACCTACGATGGCAAGACCTATCGCACCTATGGCGCAACCAAGAACTCCAACCCCGACCTGAAGTGGGAGACGACGGGCATGCTGAACATCGGTCTGGACTTCGGCTTCCTCAAGAACCGCATCAACGGTACCATCGAGGTCTATCACAAGAAGACCAAGGACCTGATTTGGGACTACCGCGTGTCGACTACTCAGTATATCTACAACTTGATTCAGGCCAACGTGGGCGAGATGACCAACAAGGGTATTGAGCTGACCGTGAACTTCGATGCCATTCGCACCAAGAACTTCAACTGGATGACTACCCTCAACCTCTCGCACAACAAGAACACGGTGGATAAGGTTACGAATCCGAGCTTCCACGACACTCCGCTCACACAGGGCGATCCGATGGTTTCAGGCGTCTCTGGCGAGGGCTGGACTCAGATGATCATCGAAGGCGAGCCTATCGGTACATTCTATACGTATCAGTATGCTGGCACTGTGAACGGCCGCTCGGAATACTATGTGCTCGACGAGAACGGAAACCGCACTGGCGCTACGACCAACAATCCCTCGCGCAAGGACCGTTCCATCACTGGTTGTGCCCAGCCTAAGCTGAATGTTGGCTGGAACAACAATTTCAGCTATAAGAACTGGAACCTGAATGCCTTTGTCACTGGCGTCTTCGGCAACGACGTGTACAACTCGCCGCGTGCCCACTACACCAGCGCCCAGATGTTCTCCGACGGCAAGAACGTGCTGAAGGAGTTCCTTTCCTATCCTGCTGGCGACGCTTCCGGCTCGCTGCCCTCTGACCGCTGGATAGAGAAAGGCAGCTACGTGCGACTGCAGTCGCTCTCGCTGAGCTACACCTTCCGCAACTGCTTCAACGACTGGATTCAGGATCTTACCCTCTATGGCACGGCTAATAACCTGGTCACCATTACCGACTACAAGGGCCTCGATCCCGAGGTGAACCTCGGCGGCATTGACCCGGGCATCGACTATCGTTGGAGCCGCTATCCCCACACCCGTTCCTTCCTGTTCGGTGTGAAGATCAACTTCGGTGGCAGCAAGTCCACGAAGGCCGACAGGGCTGTTGTGCAGTATGTTGACAGAGAAGTGGTGCGCGAGGTGCCTACCGTCAAGGAAGTCATCAAGGAAGTGCCTGGCAAGGACAAGGTGACCTTCGTCCAGAGCACCTACGTGGTGACCTTCCCCGTCAACTCTGCCGAGATTAGCAACAGCGCTGAGCTGGCCGGCATCCAGAAGGGCGCAAATGTAGAGATTGTGGCCTATGCTTCGCCCGAAGGTAACGCCGATGCGAACCAGAAGCTTTCGCAAGAGCGTGCCGATGCAGTGGCCAAGTTCCTGCAGGCCAAAGGCGTGAACGTAACGCGTGTTGTGGCTAAGGGTGCCGACACCAATCATTCCAACCGCATTGCTATCGTGACCGTCAAGTAAACAAATATTTTAATCAGATTCGACTATGAAACGAAATAAATTAATTCTTGCAACTGGCCTCTTTGCCGTGGC
>Ga0310691_10007587_pt1 | contig 11271 bp, 9 predicted proteins | sample 176DNAGHGlowgp2_FD_203887 | JGI IMG/M metagenome (GOLD analysis project Ga0310691, IMG submission 203887) | Sheep rumen microbial communities from Palmerston North, Manawatu-Wanganui, New Zealand - 1766 DNA GHGlow gp2 (v2) (version 2) | ecosystem: Host-associated > Mammals > Digestive system >... | reverse complement strand
TTCTGTTAACTCAGTATTTATTTTCACATAATTATTATTGCTTAATACTAACTCTTTACCAACAAATCCTCCTTCAACACCAATATTAATTGTTTTATTTGAGGAAGTATCATTTATAACTCTTATACCTATTGTTTTTGTACCATTTGCATTTATTGTTCCTTGAGCATTATCACCATATACTAAATCATATCCAATAGTTACTCCTGATATATTTTCATAATAAACTGAATATAAGCTATTAATATCATTTAAACTTTTTATTTTAATCTCATATAGTTTATCAGTACCTGCTGGACTAGTTATAGTATTATTTGATAACCCACTTATTTCATAATTTAGTTCTCCTACTACTATATTTATTTTTCCATGTTGTTCATCTTTCCTTGACCATATGGCATACGAAAAAGATGCAATAGATATTATTGCTGTTATTACTAATAAACTACTAATGTATATCATCTTTTTTCTATCCATATATAGTCTCCTATTATCTATACTAATTATAAAATAATACAAATAAAAAAGCAAGTTTAATACTTGCTTATTCTACTACCATCCATGTTGTAGGTATTCTTCTTAATACTCCTTGATTTCCACCTGATGAAATTGGATTATTAATTAACTTAATTTCTCCATTAATTCTTTCAACTAAAGCACTAGAAGTACCACCATCTAAGTTAGCTGCATTTACAGCTCCATAATTTTGCATTATTTCAGTCATACCAACTAAATCTATACCTGGAATACCAGCTCTATAGTTTCTACCATTTATAACTACAAATAATACAATACCATCTGCTCTTTGTCCAATGGCACTACGTGGAGCAATACCCCAACCACCATCACCTTTAACAAATGATGCCTTACCATTAACAATTAAGAATGGTCCAAATTCCATTGCATCTCTCATGCCTTTATTAAGTGCTTGTTGCGCAGTCATTCTACCTAAAACTAGAACGTTATCATTATTGAATCCAATAAATCCACCACCAACATTAGCATCTTTATAATCCCAAATTATTTTACCATCTTTGATTACAGTACCATGGGCTATAGCTCCATTACCATCCCATGTAGGATCATAGAAACCTCCACCATTCATACATACTAAGGCATTATTCTTTTCAGCTATAACTTTAACTGTTTCTCCTGATGAACCAAGTTTACTACTTACACCAATCTTAACTTTTTCTGGTTTATAAACTGCTATAACGTATCCATCATAACCTTTTCCTTTAACATATATTTTCTTATAAATAGTATCTTCAGTTACACCTTGGAATAAATCTTTTTCATATTTATTAGAATATTTACTACTAATCTTACCCATATTAATTAAATTAGGGTTAGTATCTTCATTTACTTCTACAACAAAGTTATTAGCTAATACTTTATCAATATACTCTTCAGAAAAGAACCATCTAGCTAAGTACTGATGACTTTTAGTTGTCATAGCTGTAGTAATTAAAGTATTTCTAAACCATGTTATTGGTCCATATAGTAAGAATAAACCACAGCTCATTCCTATAACGCCAATAGAAAATAATAATAGAAATATTCTCTTAAGATTTAAACTTATTCTAATTTTCTTTTTCTTCTTAACTATTACCTCTTCTTTTTCCATAACACACCTCTAGTTATTCTTCAGTTTCTTCTTCTTCAACATCTTCCATAATAATTTCATTAAATAAATTATCTTTATTTAAATCAATTTTTTCATATTTTAATTCATATTCTTTTAATTCTTCTTTTTTAGTTTTTTCTTTTAATTCAGTTATCTTATTATTAAAATCTTCTACATCTACTACATAAGTATTAATAGCTTCCTCATATGTTTCAATAAAAGCATTACATTTTTCTTGTACATCTTTATTAGAATATTTTTTATTTATACAATTCTTTTTATACATTGGAGCTGTTTTATCCATTTCTTTAATAGCATCACTCATTCTATCAAGTGATAATATCCAAGCATCATATTGATATAATGTTGCATCATTTATATCATCTTTTATCCAAGAGCGATATTCTACAGATTCTTCTCCAAACGCTAAAGCTGCTTCTTTAAAACTCTCGAAATTCTTAACAATTTCTCTTTCTCTTTTTTGTCTTTCTTTTCTATCTTTATTACTCTTATCGATTACAGTAAATAAACTATAACCAATTACTATTACTACTAATAATACTGCTACTATAATAAGTATTAATTTAACTTTTTTTGTGTTTTTCATATCACTTTCTCCTACTCTTCTAACATTATATCACTAACAAAAGAAAAAAGAAAGTGTTTTTACTTTCCTTTATAGAAACATGATATTATTTTTGAAAACTCAAATAATATTACTGTACTTTTATTAATAGCTGTTGCTTTACCTATAGCTTTACCACCTATTGTGAGTGCTGCAATCACACCAGTTATAATAAGTGTTACATTAAACATACTAATATCATATGTTGTTGATAATATAGATGCAAGTGCAACACCAGCTGAACCTGATATTATACCACATATATCTCCTATAACATCATTACAGAAGCTTGATGCCTTTTCACTGTTTTGTATTAGTTTAACAGCTAAATTAGCTCCTTTCACTTGTTTAGTAGCCATTGAATTAAATGTTTTTATATCAGCTACAGTTATTGATATACCTACCATATCAAAAATTATACCTAAACCTATAAATATTAAGATTATGATTGTTGCTACTATACTATTAGCATGTTCTGTAATACCTTCTGAAAAGAAAGTAAACAACATTGATATTAAAAATGCTAAGGTAGTAACAGTACCTATCCATATCCAATCAACTAATTTCTTATTCTTAATAGGTTTCTTACTAACTTTTTTTGAATATTTTTCTTTATAACCCTTTTTCTTCATATTTACCTCTAAAATAAAAAAACGAAATGGTGTTAGTTTAGTAAACTTTGTATCTTAGGTCAAGTTGGATTTCCCTACTTCCTACTTACCGTTACCAGTAAGCGGTTCCCCTTTAAAAGAAGCAATAGATTGTTACCAATTCTACGACTTGATTACCACTTAGAATACACTGCAATCCTACACTAACTAAATACACCCTAGGAGTTTTCCTCCAATACTAAAATTACTATTATGCTTTTTTGCAGTAAGTGTTTCAAGTAGCAATACTTATTAAAAAGATGTACACCTCTTAACAAGCTGTCTCTATCCCCAAATACCACTCAAGCCAAGCTACACTACCCATAGATTTCTCCACATGGTAGGTTCAAGCCTAAGTCGTAGAACTATAAGTTCCACAAGATTAGGTCTCCGCAAGTAGGAGGGTCGATACTATATGCCATTATAGTCGCCCGCAAACTCTTTCATCCAGCACTCACCCAATACTGGGCGTACCAAGCAAGCACCAGATGCTTCATAGATGTGCCCTTTAACGATATTTTACCCTCGTCTTCATAGTAACCTAGTATAACTAGAATAATGCACCACTTCTATTATAATTATATTATATTTTAAGTTGTAAATCAATCGTTATTATTTCAAACGACTTTCACATTATATCATACTTAGATAACAAATACAAATTTCTATCTTCTTTTTGATTTTTTATTAGCATAATAATTATTTAAACTGCTATATTCTCTTGGTTCATCATATTGATCAACATATTCATATAGTCTTTGATCAAAATGATCAAATTTTTTACTTTCAACAAGCTCTTTTATTGATGATAATTGTTCTTCTGTTATAACACCTGGTATATAACCAAACAAAGCACTACGATCAGTACTAAGTGTTTGATTATTTAAAAGAATTATTAATCCTTCCCATACTAATGTAGAAGTAGCATTTTTATAAAGCATCTCATTTTCATCATATGTATACTCTTCTAATTTAAAATTGAAAGAAGGTACTATTTCTTTTACAAAACATTCACTATGTCCAGGTTTATCAAGATATTCTGGATCATCCATATATACAGCTTTACCAAACGGAATGATATCACCATTTCTAAATATAACTATTCCAGCCTCATCCATTAAATTTTTCCTCCAAATCATTTTCACTCCATATAGGAATATTTAATTCTTGTGCTTTAGTATATTTACTACCTGGATTTTCACCTACTATAACAGCATATGTCTTCTTACTAACAGATGATGATGTTTTTCCACCAAGTAATTCTATTTTTTCTTCTACTTCATCTCTAGTATATTTAGTAAGAGTACCAGTTATTACAAATGTTTTATTATAGAAATTATCATTTTTTTCTATCTTTTGTCCTGTATATAATGTATTAACACCAATATTTTTTAATTCATTTATTATCTTAATATTTTTTGAATCATTAAAGAAATCAACTATACTTTGAGCAATTATATCTCCTATATCAGGTATACTATTAAGTTCATCAAATGATGTTTCCATTAACTTATCTAAATCTTCATAAAGCATAGCAAGTACTTTAGCTGTCTTTTCTCCTACATTAGGTATACCTAAACCGAATAATAATTTTTCTAAAGAATTACTCTTACTATTATTAATAGCTTCAAGTAAATTATCTATAGATTTATTTCCATATCCTTCAAGTTCTATTAATTCTTCTCTATACTTATCTAGTTTATATATATCAGTTATTTCTTTTATAAATCCTAAGTTAAAGAAATCTTCAATTATCTTATCTCCAAGTCCATCTATATTCATAGCTTTTCTTGATACAAAGTGACATAACTTTTCTATATTTCTAGCAGGACAATCATCATTCATACAGAACCAATCTGCTTGTCCATCTTTTCTTATTAATAAAGATCCACACATAGGACATCTATCTATCATTTTAAATTCTTTTTCTTTTCCAGTTCTTCTTTCTTTAATAACTTCTACTACTTCAGGAATAACATCACCAGCTTTATGTATAGAAACTATATCTCCTATTTTTAAATCCTTATTAATAACATAATCTTCATTATGTAGTGTAGCTCTTGATATTGTAGAACCTGCTACTATTACTGGTTCAAGTACTGCATTAGGTGTAATTTGACCAGTTCTACCTACAGTAAAGATTATATCAGTTAGTTTAGTTAAAACTTGTTCTGCTGGAAATTTATAAGCTATAGCCCATTTAGGATGATGAGCAGTAAACCCTAATTGTTTTTGTTCAGAAATATTATTTACTTTTATAACTACACCATCGATATCATAAGGTAAATTACTTCTTTCTTTTCCCTTAGCATCAATATAAGCCATAATACCATTTATATCAGTAACTAATAAATTATTAGGATTAGTTTTAAATCCTAAAGATTTCATAAATTCTAAAGATTCCCATTGTGTCTTAATACCATAATCTTCAGGATTAGGTAAATGATATATCCAAGAATCAAGATTTCTTGATGCAGCTATTTTAGAATCTAATTGCCTAATAGAACCAGCTGCTGCATTACGACAGTTTTGAAGAAGTGGTTCACCCTTCTTTTCTCTTTCTTCGTTTAACTTCTTCAAAGTGTCTTTAGACATATATATTTCTCCACGAACTTCTATATCTATTTCTTTGTTTATCTTAAGTGGAATAGATTTAATAGTTTTAACATTATTAGTTATATCTTCACCTATTGTTCCATTACCACGTGTAGCTGCTGTTTTTAAGATACCTTTTTCATAATGTAGTGAAACAGATAATCCATCTATCTTAAGTTCACATACATAGCTAGGATTAATTCCTTCTTTTTTAATTTTTTGATCAAACGATATTATTTCTTCTTCATTAAAAACATCACCCAAAGACATCATAGGAATACTATGAGTAATTTTATTAAAGCTATCTAAAACAACTCCACCTACTCTATGTGTTGGTGAATCATCACGTACTAATTCAGGATACTTTTCTTCTAATATCTGTAATTCTCTAAATAAACTATCATATTCTTGATCTGTAATAGTTGGATTATCTAAAACATGATAATTATAGTTTGCTTCTTCAAGTATCTTAACTAATTCATCTATTCTTTCTTGCATGATATCATCTCTTTTCGTAATTATTTCCACAAGTCTTGTGGATAAACATTATCACTAATTAATTTGTTTATTGCCTCTACTACTTTATCTTTATCTTCTTTATATGTTACACCTTCCCATTTAGCAGTAGTTGATAAAACTGATACTTTAGCATAATCTTCATCTATTGCATCCTGTAATACATCAGGTATTAAGAATTCACATTTTTCTAAATCAGCTTTATTCTTATCTAAGAATTCAACAAACTTCTTATCTAAATATGGATAGATTGTAGGTGTAAATAATAACATATTCATAGATACTAGTTCTTCGCTCTCCATAGTAAAACTATCTCTTCCATCAAGTGGACTAGCAGTAATTACCCCATTTTCTTTAATAATAGAACTTTCTACTATCTTAGTTAAATAACCATTTTCTTCTTCACATACACCACGTTTAACACTACCATTTTCAGTTAATGTATTAACTACTTTATAACCAACAAGTCCATAATTACTATTATCTGTATTTCTTAAGAAATTAGCTGCTACCATAAAAGCATCTCTTCCATAGAAATCATCTGAATTAATAACAGCAAAGTTTTCATTAATAACATTCTTACTTGATAAAATAGCTTGACCTGTTCCTAAAGGTTTAACTCTGGTTTCTGGTAAAGTATATCCGTCTGGTATATCTTCTAATTTTTGAAAAGCATATTCTACTTTTATCTTATCTTCAATTCTAGAACCTACTGTTTCTCTAAAAATATCTAAGTTTTCTTCTTTAATTATGAAAACTATCTTATTAAATCCTGCTTTAATAGCATCATAAATAGAATAATCGATGATAAATTCACCATTAGGTCCAAATGGTTCTATTTGTTTTAAACCTCCGAAACGACTTCCCATACCTGCAGCCATAATTAATAGTGTTAAATTTTTTTCTTCCATAAATCCTCCTACACTTTCTTTAAACTCTTATGATTCTTCATAAGTTTTTTTATACCATATGGCATTTTAAATGCCACACTTACAAGGGAACCAGATACTTCTACTACTCTTCCTGCACCAAATGTATCATGATATGCATAATCTCCTACATTCCATTCTTGGTCTTCGCTATAGAAGTTATCTTCTTTGTTTATTTTAACAGTAGCCTCTTTTTCTTCTTTAACTTCACTACTATCTAATAACTCACTATTTATTTCTCCAATAAATCTACTAGGTGGATTAATGGAATCTTTTCCATATAACATCCTACGTCTAGCATTTATTAAATATAATCTTTCTTTAGCTCTAGTAATAGCTACATACATAAGTCTTCTTTCTTCTTCAAGTTCAGATGACTCCATTAATGAATTCATATGTGGGAATATTCCTTCTTCAAGTCCTACTACAAATACATCATTAAACTCTAATCCTTTAACAGCATGTATAGTCATTAAACTAACTTTATTACTACCATCTTGGTATTCATCTCTATCACTAACTAAACTAACTTCAAATAAGAAATCTTCAAGTGATATAAGTCCATCTCTATCTTCAAATGCACGAGTAATTGATTTAAATTCTTCCAAGTTTTCAAGTCTTATATCAGCTTCAAGTGTCCCTTCACTTTCAAGTTCTTTTCGATATCCTGTAGTATCTAATACCTTATCTATTAATTCTGTTAAAGTTACATTTTCTGATACTTTCTTTAAATCTTCAATAGTATTTTTAAATTCTAGTTCTTTACCACTATCTATAGCTTCATAAATAGATACTCCTAAACTATCAGCTTTTTCATTTAAATTAGCTATAGTCTTTAGTCCTATACCTCTTTTAGGACTATTTATAACTCTAGTTAAACTTACATTATCTTTAGGGTTATGTATTAATCTTAAATATGCCATTAAGTCTTTAATTTCTTTACGACTATAGAAATAAAAACTACCTACTACTCTATAAGGAATATTTTCTTTTAGCATTTCTTCTTCAATAGTTCTTGATTGAGCATTAGTTCTATAAAGAACCGCTATTTCATCAGCACTTTTTCCACTATCTAATAATTTCTTAATATTTTTAGCTACATAATGTGCTTCATCTTTTTCATCATAACTACGGAAATAAGTAATTTTTTCTCCTTTACCTTTATCACTCCAAAGATTTTTATCTTTTCTACTAGAATTATTCTTAATAACAGAATTAGCTGCATCAAGTATATTTTCAGTAGAACGATAATTCTGTTCTAGTTTTATTACTTTAGCTTCTTTATAATCTTTTTCAAAATTTAATATATTACGATAATTAGCCCCTCTAAATGAGTATATAGATTGATTCTCATCTCCAACTACACATATATTTCTATACTTACTAGCAAGTAATTTAGTTAGAATGTATTGTGCTTGATTAGTATCTTGATACTCATCTACTAAAATATATTTAAAACGTTCTTGGTATTTATCAAGAATATCATCATTATTCTTAAACAATTTTATTGGTAAAATAAGTAAATCATCAAAATCAACTGAATTATTATCCTTTAATTTCTTTTCATATTTTGTATATACTTCTAAAACTACTTTTTCAAATTCTGATGATGCAAATCTTTCATATTCTCTTGGTGAGATAAGTTCATTCTTACAGCTACTTATTTTATTTCTAATAGCATTAGGATTAAACATCTTAGGATCTAAATCAAGTTCCTTAAGTATTTTCTTAACTACTGTTAATGAATCATCACTATCCATAATAACGAAGTTTCTATCATAACCAAGTTCATCATAATTTTCTCTTAAAATTCTTAAACCAAACGAATGGAATGTTGAAATTTGCATATTCTTAGCATACTCTCCAACTAAATTAATAACACGTTCTTGCATTTCCTTTGCTGCTTTATTAGTAAATGTTATAGCTAGTATATTATATGGACTAACATTATTATGTTCTATTAAATAAGCAATTCTAGTAGTTAAAACTTTAGTTTTACCAGAACCAGCTCCTGCTAATATTAATAATGGACCTTCTGTATGCTTTACAGCTTCTTGTTGAGGATCATTTAATGTTTTTAAATCTATCATGTTATCACTTTCCAATCTAATAATATTATACAATATTTACCATCTTTTATAAAGCTTTTTACCGATAAAAAAAGTAAAGTTTTTACTACTTTACTTATATATTTTTTAATATTAAAAATGTTGTATTTATTATTAACATAGAGTATATTAATATTAGTGGAGATAGCATTGTTTACCAATGCCCACTGTTTTGTGTGAGCACTTGATAATTCAAGTGCTTTTTTAGCGTCAACCAAACCCCCTGAAGAAAAGTAATATTCTCCATTTTTGTGTTTTAAAAAGAATTTTTAATTTTTATAGTATTTTAAATTATATATTTTTTAAAATATGATATAATAATAAACCAAGTAGGTGGAAAGATGGTTAAATATTTTAAGGAACTGGAAAATAAAAAAGATTTTTATTTATCTTTGGTATCATATTCAAAAAGTTTTGAAAATGATCATTTGTATAATGCCATAATTCCACATACATTTATAGAAAAATATTCAGACTTATTTAAGTGGGGTGAGTCTTTAATAAAAATATATGATAATTTTGATATAGAAACATTTGATAGAAATACTATTTGTAGTACATATGAACAATTCGTAGAGAAAAATGATATATGGCAAAGTTTTGAATCTTTAAAAGAGGATATGTATTTTTATAGGATAAACTTAGATAAGATTGAATTATCATCTTTAGAAATAGAGTGTTATCTACTTACTACAAGAAAAATAGCTAATTTATTTCAATCATTGTTACCTCATAATAAAGAACTATATTTATCAATATGTAAAAGAATAACTAATGCACTAAAAGATCTTAATAACTATATATTAATTAATTGTAAATATGAAGATAAAAGTGAACATTTATATCAACCTGATGCATGGTACATTACTCCTAATAATTATTTATATAATACTGGTTCAGAAGGACATGCAGGTAGAGATTTAAATGTAATATATAGAAAGCAATGTGATTCTTTTAAAAAAGGCCATTTTTATTTTGATAATTCTCTTTCTGAAAGCTATTTTGATATTGCAAAAGAAATAAAGGATAATGACTATATTACAGAAGGAGAATATGCAAATTTTCTAAATTATGCTAGTCAACCAATGTATTTAGATCATATAGGTTTTTTATCACTAACAAGGGATAGAAATATTTTAAAATTAATACTAGGGATAGTTAATGCACAAGCATGTATGTATAAGTCTTTTGAAGATTTATGTATAAAAACAAATAATCCAAAAGAGGAATTAGCAAACTTAAATAAAATAACTAATGATGATATAAGAGATATATTAGTTAGATTTTGTGGATTTCATAAAGTAGAATCTACAGTAGATAAAACAATAACAACAAGTCTTATTAATTATGAAGAAGAATTTAAAGAATATATTGATAAAGGATGGACAATATCATTTGTACCACCGATAATAATAGATGAGTGTAATCATACTATAAAAGAATATCCAGAAGAATTCTTAAAGATAAGAAAGTTATTAAAAAGTAATAACTCAAACCCTATTTTATAGTTTTATTCATAAACATCACCTTCTTTTTATATTAAAAATGTTGTATTTATTATTAACATAGAGTATACTAATATTAGTGGAGATAGCATTGGTTACCAATGCCCACTATTGTTTTGGGGCACTTGATAATTCAAGTGCTTTTTTTAACGCTCAACCAAAACCCCCTTACGAGTTTAATTAAGTATTAAAACCACTAGGAATATAATTACTATCCCTAAGAATAAAATTATATTCAAAAGCTTATCTATGATTTTCATCATAAACATCACTTCCTTTCAAGTGGACACTTGATCAATACTACCTCCTACTATTATAAATACCAAGGTTTTTGATAAATATCATCAAAAAAAGCAGAATTTTTTTAATAATTCTACTTTTACATTTCAAATAAAGTCATTTGACTTGATTCAGGTAAATCTTTTAAGATACCCATAGCTTTCATTTTATCTATTAAAGTTTGAGATATCTTACACCTCTTTTGGAAGTCTTCAATAGATATAAATTCTTTTTTATCTCTTTCAATAACTATATTTTGAGCAACTGTTTCACCTAGTCCATCTATAGCTAAGAAAGGTGGAATAATATCCTTATCACCATCTGCTTTCCAAACTGTAGCCTCACTCTTATATAAGTCTATATCAGTAAAATTCATTCCACGTGCAGTAGCTTCAAGTGCAAGTTTTAAACTTTCAAGTTGTCCATTTTCTTTATTA
>Ga0310691_10007585_pt1 | contig 11273 bp, 9 predicted proteins | sample 176DNAGHGlowgp2_FD_203887 | JGI IMG/M metagenome (GOLD analysis project Ga0310691, IMG submission 203887) | Sheep rumen microbial communities from Palmerston North, Manawatu-Wanganui, New Zealand - 1766 DNA GHGlow gp2 (v2) (version 2) | ecosystem: Host-associated > Mammals > Digestive system >... | reverse complement strand
TCTTTTTCATAGCTCCTCCTTAAAAATTATGATTGGCCAGCATTTGCTCACTAGCCTGTATCCCAGTAATCATTGAGCTTTGTGATTGAGAGATTTCTTCTTCACCAGCTTGCGAATTTCTATAAATATTAACGGCATTAAAAGTAAGAACTCCTGCCAAAATAATAATTATAGCCACTACTAATACTATTTCTAGTAAGGTAAAACCTCTTTTATTTCTTTTCTTCATTTGGCCCTCCTTATAAAAAGAAGGCGGGGGACAAGTCCCTCGCCAAGTTTTAATTAGAAATTAAAAAATTTCCAGAACGGGTCCAGGTCGAACAACTGCCCAGGGCGAAGCGTGGTTTTATAAGAACCATACTTGTCGCAGAAATCGCTAAGAGCCTTTTGGTAGTCTTCTGTAGCTACCTCGTAAGCCTTCTTAGCTTCCCGCATGGCATTCTATGCCTTTTCAACCTTTTCTGATTCAGCCTTACGGGCGTCCTTAGCCTCAAGAGCCTTCTTCTCGGCCGCTTCGAGTTCTTCGACTGAATCATAGACTTTGTGATCAACTTCTGAAAAATATTTCATAATTTCCTCCTGCCGGCTTATCTCACATCTTGCCGGACTTCTTAATTTATTTCCCCTAATGGGGATTGGCACCAGCGCTAGGAATCGGACCCAGACCTTTGGTTTTGGAGACCATTATGCTACCATTAACACCACACTGATATTTTGGGGAGCAAAGCTCCCATAAATTTAATGTATATAATAATATTGCATAGCAACAATATCATAATCTGGCTGAATAGGATAGAAGGCATTAGGATCTTCTTGTCCACTCGGTGCTGGGCAGTAAGGCATACAAGCACCGCCGCCAGTTTCTGATTTTACAGTATAAGCATTAACTCTACCGTAAAAGTATTTTCCACTAGAATTATAGAAATGAAATGAACCGCAATCATTCGAATCAGCAGTTGTAGGATATAAAGCCACATAAGCTGTAAGGAATGAACCTTGGTTGCCGCTTAAGTAAACTTGTCTACTATGAGAAGTATCCATACCAGCCCCGTAAATATATACAGAGGGTGTTATTGTTTGATCTGGCTTTTGGGAGTTACTAAAATATTGATTGCGTCTGTCTCCTATACTCATAGAGCTTGTCACACCATAGACTCTTCCATCTATAATGCCAGCTATTGCATCAGATTGAATTTCTAATTTTTGACCATGACCTAATACAAATATTGCTTGATGCGCTCCATCCGCATTAAGAAATTCTATAATTCCATTATTACCAATATAAAGTCCATTGGGACAATAGAAAATATAATTTCCAGTAGACAAATCGCAAGTAATAGTACGACCTGTTAAATTACCTGTTACACTATAAGTACCAGTTGCCAGTTCCAAGTTACCAGGAGCACCCATATTAAGAGTCGTACCACCAGTAGCAGAAGTATTAAGACCATTAGCGGCTGCGCATTGTGTCCAGTAATAAATCTCACCCGAAGTAGCACGATCAGGGATGTAAGAGTCATTACTGTAAGTACTTAAGTTAGATTGAATATTTTGCGTGGCCGATGCTATCGCGTCGATTATTACACCACTGGCCGCCGCGCTTCCTCCATTTGCCGTGTAAATATGACCATTGGAATGGCCCAAAGCTTGGGAAGGATTAGAAAAGACTCCATTAAAATTACCAAAGGTTCCAGAGAAAATAACATTTGCGCCAGTATTCTGTGCGAAGCTATTACCTCCATTATAACCTGTTAAAGGATTATCGTTATTAATAAAGTAAATAGCATTATCGCCTACGACACCGAAGGCATTACCGTTAATATTACTTACATTAACTCCTGCATCTGGACCCCATATAACTACATCTCCGTGGAACTCGGAACCAGAAGCTGGCGCGAAATATCCTGTGGTAATAAAAGTAGAATAAACTTGCGTTGAGCCGATTGGCGTTCCTGCTGTGCCTCTTGACAAGATGGTATTATCACCTGCCTGATAAGCTTCATTAGTATTTACATTATATCCAATTTTAACATTAGATAATTCTCCGCCACCTTGAACCTCAACTTGGTGATTAAAAGCTCCACTGCCGTGAGTTTCCTCTTCTGTTGGAGATAAAATCATTCTAACAGTATCATTTTGTGTACCTATAACAGTTACAAAATCTACATTATAATAACCTGTAATTAGGTCTTTATTTACTTCCATAGTGGTATAATCATCGCTACTACCTGCCATACCGGGAATGCCAGCAGCTGTGATTTGAATAGGGCCAAAGCCATCAAGACTATTTATTGTAGTCTTATTGATTTCGTGCATTTGGATAGCCGCATAAAAAGACTCGGCAACAGAAGTAACAGTAAGTCTACTTTGATTTTCTTCAGCTCTAGTATATAAACGACCTCTAGTATTAGAAGTTAATAAAATAGCAGAAGTAATAAAAATCATAGCCATAGCTAATATAAACAAAACAGTAATTAGGATTACTCCTTGTTTATTCTTCTTTTGGATCTTCTTCATTTCCTTCCTCCTTCCAATTATTTTGTTCTCTATATATTTACAAAAATTTAACAAAAAGTTTACAATTTTTTGACCAAATTTTTATCTTAATTATATTATATTAAAAATTTTTTTAAAAGGCAAATAAAAAAAGGGGAGGGTTATAAAACCCTCCCCAGTTAAAAATTAGCCGTTTTGCTGTGCTTCAATTTCATCTTAGGTTCTAACTAATCACCTATTATGTGTTAGCCTCGATCTCACCCATTACGCTGGAGATAGCATCGTTGTGGCTCTCAATAGAAGATGTAGCACTCTTAGCCTTGTTGAGGTACTGACCAATGTTCATAACGAGAACTGCAGCAAGGATAACAATAATAGCGATAACGAGTACCATCTCAATAAGTGTAAAACCCTTCTTGGACTTCTGAATCTTGCGCATACTTCTTTTCTCCTTTCTTTAGACTTTATATAAAGAAAAATTATGCTAATGTAAAAAAGGTTCACAATTTTTTCACAACTTTTTCACATTTCCTTCTATATATTATAAAAAATACAATAAATTCTTTATAAAAAGTTGACCAAAAAATTTTTGGTATAGTGGAGAAATATGGTCGGAGCGGTGTGGATCGAACACACGACCTTCTGCTCCCAAAGCAGACCGTCTACCTCTGACATACGCCCCGGCAAGTGGCGCGGCCGGCACGAATCGAACGTGCACTACTCATTACAAGTAGGAGAGCTTAGCAGGCTCCTGTGATACCATTACACCACGACCGCGTATGTGGGAATTTACATTCCCATAAAAACCCTATCTACTTCTTTATACTTATCAAGTTCGTCAATAAGTATCTTATAGGGGTCTGTTTCATTACTCATAGCCATCTTAATAGAAGCCGGAGAGAATCCACTAAGAAGGGCTACGCCATTCTCATTCTCTGTAAGAGGAATACCCATTGTACGAGAATTAACATTCCAGAAGATGAGCTTGGGAAGCGCATAACCAGCGGCCGCATACTTTTCACCCAATTCCTCAAACAGAGCCTTATCTGTCCTACCATAGGTCATCTGGTCAAACTCCATATCAGAAATGACAAGAATCCTTTTAGGCATTTCTTCCTGAGAGGCTTTGCTATTAACTGCGGTACGCAGAATAAGGTTAAACACTGCTTCAATGTTTGTATTTTCACATTCGTCATGCTTAAAAGCCTCATTCAACTTCTCTCTAAGAGTCCAATCCTTTTTAAACTCTACATATTCCGGAGTGCTTGAGAATGTAATATACTTATTGGCATATACTCCCGTATTGCACTCAGAAAAATAGATTGCAAGAGCATTGGCAACGTCAAGAGCTGTGACTTCAGATTGTCCAACCCGGCAGCACATAGACCCAGAACCGTCAGCTACAACAAGAGTGTTTGAAACTTCTTCTCTAGGAAGAGCCTTCCACATAGCCTCAAGAGTAGCATCTTCTTCAACATTTTTTAAGAAATTCCAATAGATAAGCCCATTCTTATACTTAGCAACAATATCGTGAGGGAACGTTACCGAAGAATTAATCTTTGCTTCGCCATCGGCCAAAGCTTTAAGGTACTGCTCTCTGCGCTCAGAATCGTGGCGCATAAAGGCATCCTTATACTTCAAATTAGCCATAGAAGGTACAGCTTCGTAATTTACTTCAGACCAGTTGTTTGCTGAAATCTTTGTTTCAATTACATTAGAGTAAGAACGCATCTTAGCTACGATTGTACGATATTCCCTCGGGGACAAACCAAGAGCCTGTCTAACCTTGCGGCCGCGTGCCCTAGTAACAGGGGAAGAAGTATTGATTGAAGGAAGCCACTTAGCAAGCAGAGAAATAGGTAATCCCGCCTTATAAGCAGCTACGTCCTCTTCAAACATTATATTTACAATAGGGTCGATGAACTCATGGTCAATGTAATCATACATAGTAAAGAAGTCATCAATTCTTCCATACTTCTGGACCATAAGGTAAAGATTCATATAGTTAATAATACGCCCATAATTTTCCACAAGATACTTCAAGCATACTCTGAAAATTCTGCGCTCGCCCATACCACCACGGACATTACGAGCATAGAAAAGCCAACGAATTCCATAAACAGGATTTTCGCTCATAGCCTTATGAAAAGCGTCAGTAATTTCTTCATCAGTCCAATTACGCATTGAACCGACTGCGAAATTAAGGTCAAGTAAAGACTTACCTGTTGTAAGATAAGCCTTAGCACCATTCTCTGTATTTATCAATGTATTCTTCTTCATTTCATTGTAAAAATTCATTATTTTTCTCCTTTAAATAGACTAGACGTGTTTTGCCGTTTTTGGTACTCTAAGAACGGCAAAACTCAGGTTGAAAACTTTAAAAGTAGCATTCCTATTATCATCATGTAAAGTTTGCAGTTCACACGTCTAAAAAAAGCAAGATGCGTTAAAAATTCCCTATTTATAGCTTTTAATTGCAGTTAGCATCTTTTGATCACCTATTGGAGAGTGGCCACCCTCCTTTTGGGTTATAGGTAAACCCAACCTTCACTTTAGGCAGAAGAAACGCCTGCCTACGCCGCTCCCCGTAAGCCGGGAGGAATACTATAACGACCATTCCAAGCCGAAAGAGTATGGTATTTATTACGCGGACCTGTTACCCTATAAACTCCGCGGCTGGTGACACGCCCCGGTACTGCCCCGGATTCCCCGCCTTGAGAGGGCGGTATCTCACTTTTCGACTTCCGTGCCATATAATGCTAGTTTCCCATTGCTTCCTTCGGCTGATGCCGGGCACCTACGGTGCCTATACCGTTTTCCAAGTACAAACTAGCAAACCACAATGTTAACGGTTGCTGCATGGAGATGACAGGTCTCCTGGTTGCAGAGGTGGGAATCGAACCCACTACCTTCAGGGTATGAACCTGATGAACAACCGGTGCTCTTCTCTGCTATATTAAAAAACATTGCCTTTGAACCATCTTCCACGGATTCCACACTATATCCGAAATTTGGTGTACAATCGGGTACTGTTGCATCGGGGTCGTCGCTGTATCTTCCCCACCCTGGGCCTTCAGGGGCGTTCTCTCAAATAGAAGTATCTAGAATTCTATTCGTCGCCTATTGGCAATGTTGAGCTTAATAACTCATGAAAGGTTATTTAACCTTTAATCAATCATTAAACTAAACGACACTTTATATTCCTTAGGCAAAAGTGCCAAAACCCAAGCCGGCAGTACTGGTTTATTTATCGTCCACAACCTTTAGAACTCCGATAAAAGGACTAGTAAGAATTTTCTTTTCCCTTAACTTTCTTACATATATATTATAACATAAAATTTTTAAAAATTCAATTTGTTTCTTCTTTATCCTCTTTGTTTAAGTAAGATGCAGAAACCTCAATACCAACCCATACCTGATTCTTCTCCCACCCATCATTCATATTGAAATAGTGGGTTAAGTAGTAGCGCTGAACTGTGTATATATCAATTTCTTCTTCCAAGTCCTTAATAGCAGAATCATTCTCTGCGATTGCCTCAAGCTTCTTATCAAGAGGGTCACTCATAGACGCTATTAGCGCATTTTGCTTTCTATAGTCCTCAATAAGCCTTTTATAATTCTCGATAGAAGAAGTCATATCCTCATAAGCATTATCATAAATTTCTTGAGTAAGCGGTGTTACGCCTTCATAAGGTACGAGGTCACACAAAGCCTGATAAATAGGATTAGACCTAGAATAATCGCCAATAGCAACAAACTCACCATTATTATGTCTGATAAAGAAATTTACATACTGTGACATTCTAAGCACCTTCTTTCAAGTTCTTCTTTTCTTATCTTTTCTATATATATTATAATAAAAATTTTTTTTAAATACAAGTAATAAGAGTATTCTCATTATTGTCATAAATATAATAAGAATCAGAGTATACCTCATCGGGGTCTACGCAAGATGCGTTTACACTTCTTACCAAATCCCCAAGTTCCTCTTCAGTATCTTCATCATAATTTTCTCCATTAAGAATAATTACTTCATGGATAGAAGAAGGAAGAATAATCATCTTATTATATCCATACTTATCGGCGATATAATGTAATACCTCTGTCTTAAGAATAGTAGCTGTTACTCCAGGGATATTAGAAGCTGATACAACATTCATATCATCAATGTTCAAAGTCTCAGGAAGATTATCTACTCCACCCTCTTCAGAATGAACTCGGAATATAGCCGACATCATATCATAAATCTGAATATAACGGTCAAGGAAGTTCTTTACACAGAACTTTTCTACTTCTGCATTAGAATAATTATGCTCGAAAGTTACTCCAATAAAATAAGATGAACCAGGAATATTGATGTAAGGCATTGCTTTGCCATTAGGCAGCGCGCGCATATATACATACTCTTCCCAATTATCAATAATATCAGTAATCTCGTCCTTTCTGTCCTTTATCTCCTGGCTCATATAATTGGTTTCCTCGTCCTTAAACCTACGAATCATATCAGAAGCCGCATACTCAGCAGACTCGTTACGGTTTTCATATTCATAAGGATACAGAATAGCCCTAACATCAGAGTCCTTTGCTCCAAAGACAATACCAGTAACCTTTTTACCCTGCTTGGTTACTTCCATAGTTGATACTTCACCATCATAAAGTGACTTAATGCAATTTAATACTTCCTGTGTGTAATCCATAATTTTTCTCCTAATAATAAAATACTTATGGTCGACGAGGGTGGATTCGAACCACCGAAGCCAATCGGCGTCTGATTTAGAGTCAGCATGCTTTAACCACTTGCATACTCGCCGTTATTTTCTATATATATTATATCAAAAATTTTATTTACGAGCAAATTTCCACTCTTCTCCACCAAAGCCATTTTCTTTCAACCAACGTTGTAACATTACTCGCTCACTACATGGGTTTGTGGGAGCTTCATGAACCAAAAGTATGAATGTAGGTTCTATGGAGTGACCGAGATATTCTTCCCAATCTGTTTGAACTTTGCGGAAGCGCTGCTCAATGTCCTGCGGGTCAAGCATTGTTAATTTCTTGTAATATTCTAAGAGGAAATCGCAGTACCAAGGCAGGTCTGCCGCAAGGTGCGCGCAACCCTCTTTGCCAGAGCAAATCTTCTCGGGGGGAAGATCAAGACGCGGGCAGAAAGGCTCTGCCCGCAATCCATTTAAAACTCCATTTTTATCAATAAACTTATAGGTCTTATCACCTGTGAAGTCATGAAAATATTTAGGGTCTCCTAAAGCTGTGCTGAACGCTAAACAATTTTCATTCATATTTCTCACTTGGTAAAAATAAGAAGTATATACCTTAATCATTTATTCCTCTTCTACAAAAATTGCTACATGGTCTTCAATATCAGAGTTATTATACCTTATATCAAAATAACCCTCTGATTTATCGCCATTAGCCGTAGTCATTTTAAGGTCTCCTAAATGGGCCGGAAGCTTATCTACCTCTCCATAATACAAAGGCTTGTTCTCATCATAACCCCATACTCTAATAATTTCCCAAGCGGGGAGAATCTTTTTAACTTTCTTCAACTTCATAGTTATCACTTCTTTCTTTATTATTTCTATATATATTATACTATTTATTTTTTTAGAAAACAAAAAACTCCCTTACAAGAAGAGAGCCTTTTATGGGAATTACATAAAGGGTTAAGATGAGGCAACTACCACCTTAACCAGGACCCATATTGATTTATATACCGCTCCTAGGTTACACGGCCATCCGAGCGGTTAACTGGTGCGCCTTGACGGACTCGAACCGTCGGCCCCATGATTATGGTGGAGAATTTGGGTTCTGCCCCCAACTTTTTCACTAGATATTCCCCAAAGTCATGTGCTCTAGCCAACTGAGCTAAAGGCGCATATAAAATGCTAGGTTTTTCGGGACTCTCTGCAATTCCACCCATGGTGCTTACCCACTATTGAAGACATACTGTACTTCTCAACGCGACCTAGCAAACCCTTGCAGTCTCTTCGTCGGTTAAACTTCCTTCCCCGCAGTTAGACCTGCATGTTATTTATACTCGTTACAAATCCTCCGAGTTATGGTACCCAGTGAAGGTTACGCTCCTTCTTTTCCTCTTTGTAAGAGAGGGATTTTCCTATTAAACTAACCGGGCAAATTAGCTAGGCAGAGTGACGACTCTCCTAAATCTAACTGCGTCTCTCCTTTTGGATAATTAGATTACCTAGCTTTTGGTCCTGTCTCTGAGATTCGAACTCAGAACACCTAGTTCCTAAGACTAGTGTCTCTGCCATTGGACTAAGACAGGATAAAAAGCACTGGGCGCATATCGGCTTGCCGGTTAACCAAGGACTGTTACTACCTAGGTCAGTGCTTATGTCAGGGGCCTACTTCCCTCTATCGGCTTTAGTTTAACCTCCTGAAAAGCCGCAAAACGGAGATGGCAAGGCACAACCCTCACCCGCAGAGTACTTACCCTGGAGTTCCCTCTGTCTAATTTATATACCGCAAGTATGAGGTGGGTGGACCCGCAGGCCCAATGCGGTTAAGCGGCAGCAGATAGTGATATGTTCCGCTTTCTCTTCTATCTGCCTATTGGTTTAACAGTTTAACCCTCCTAAAACCAATGAAAAACGGAGGTTGGGGGCACATGCCGGGTTCGAACCGAGCGAATACTGCCTTGAAAGGGCAGCGAGTTAACCACTTCTCCAATGTGCCATATTAAATAATTGGGTTCAAGCGTCAAGATACTAAATGATGCATCTGTATCTTCCGTTGGTCTATCATTTAAGTTAGTACGAACCTGAACGAACTAACCCCTCTTTGGTACTCCGACAGCGATTCGAACGCTGAACCTACACCTTAGAAGGGTGTTGCACTTCCAGTTGTGCTACCGGAGTATTTAATGATTCTCACAAGGCTAGGGGGAATTGAACCCCAATCTTATTTTAAGACTCCCCGCTATTTGTACTCGGTTAAAGGCTATCACTTTCGTTTACCTGCCTACAGCTACCCTGATGCTGCTTTCTAGCCTCATGACAACCATTAAATAAATTTGGCGACTACACGGGGAATTGAACCCCAATCTTCGGAGAGACAGTCCGATATAATAACCATTATACTATGTAGCCATAAAAGTATCTTTCCCTTTGCCTCAGTTTAACGACTATTGCCAATAGTTCAAAGATACAAACCTCATGTATAAGTCGGGAGAGCTTTTCCTGCGTAGCAACAGTTATTAACTCCTTCACCCAAGAGGTTGTAAGTCGAAACCTCCAAAACACTTGAACCCATAAGCTACTTTGGGCTGGCTCCGGTGGCTGGACTTGAACCAGCGACCTTATGATTAACAATCATCTGCGACCACCTACTGCGCCACACCGGAATATTAAAATTAAGATAGGTAAGGATTTGCACCTTACATAATTAGGTATCTTCCTTTAACGAAACTCTGCGCACAGGAATATATCTTCCACTATAAGTTTTCTTACGCGCCAAGGGGGATTCGAACCCCAACTCTAATCTACTTTTACGTCCTCCTAGCGTTTACCTATTCCGCCACTATCTTATTAAGTTTGCCTTAGACGAGTTTCGTCCTCGCATCTCCCGTAGGTGTTTTCCTTTAAACTACTAAGGACTTTTCTTCCTGTTTAGTCGGAAAGTTACTGCCGCCTCCAGCTCATCGGCCGAGCCCCTACATTTACGCAGTAGGGTGCGATTGGAGGCACCAGTTGGATTCGAACCAACGAAACAACAGTTTTGCAGACCGAGGGCTTAGACCACTTACCTATGGTGCCGTAATAAAGATGGCTTATGCACTCGCCCGGTCTGAGCATCGAAACCATTAACTACTCAATGTTGCCTATTGGCCTCTCTGAGTCTAAAGGCTAATCCTTTGTTGCATAATTTAATTCTCACTTACCTTGGAGCCGGCGGTGGGAGTTGAACCCACAACCTGAGCTTTACAAGAACCCTGCGCTACCATTACGCCACACCGGCACATTAAAAAAGTAACGATACCCGACGCTACATGACATATCAGAACTGTGCTCACTTTTAGTGGTTCCTTTTGTCTTTCCAACTCAGCCGTCACATCGCACAAGTGACCGTCGGGGGATTCCTTTTAGACCATATATCGGTGTCTACTTGGGGTTTGCGACCCAATTCGGACAAGCAGTCCTAATATATGACATTCGAGCAGGTATTACTCACCAAGTTTAACGACATTGATAAGTCGGCTGGTTGAGGTGCTGCGATTTGAACGCAGGTTCTGGGAGTCAAAGTCCCATGCCCTAACCACTGGACTACACCTCAGTATTAATGCGTAGCGGAATATTAAGCACGGGCTTTATATCTCCTCGGAGAATAGGCCAACACCTGGACTATCAGACCTACGCTATTCTTGAGCAGTTTCGTTTTACTCAAGACCTTATCCTCAGGTTTTTACATACAGGTGACGAAACCTTCTGTATGATGCTTCATTGGTACCGACTGAGGGACTCTAACCCACGACCTTTTGGTTCGTAGCCAAACGCTCTATACAGCTGAGCTAAGTCGGCATATTAAAGATTACTTTTGCGTTTGTTTGCGAGTGCCTACTCACTCAGTATAGGTACCTGCGTCTCGGTTTGTTTTTATGAGGAATGCTGCTTCGTCCTCTCCAGTCACAACTCTGGCTCAACGCTCTTCTAACCGCGAATTAGATTAGATATTAGTAATCTCTTAACTTTCTTACATATATATTATACTATAAAATTTTTTAAAAATCAATTTTTGTCATT